>Ga0209431_10003815_pt1 | contig 11895 bp, 10 predicted proteins | sample RifCSP13_3_FD_184021 | JGI IMG/M metagenome (GOLD analysis project Ga0209431, IMG submission 184021) | Soil microbial communities from Rifle, Colorado - Rifle CSP2_sed 13_3 (SPAdes) (version 2) | ecosystem: Environmental > Terrestrial > Deep subsurface > Rock core/Sediment | place: Rifle...
ATGCAACCGCTGTTCAAGCTGATAGCTGTGTGGGGTGGAAGGGGTCGCTACTTGAGGGACTGTCCGAAGGGGAGTACATGTACTTTGTCCACTCTTTCTATCCGAAGCCAGTCGATGCAAACGTGGTTTTGTCGATTACGCGCCATGGGCCGGTCGACTTCTGTTCGAGTCTCCGTGAGGGTAACATCTTTGGTTGCCAGTTTCATCCAGAGCGCAGCGGGTCTCAGGGACTGCGTGTTTATCAAAACCTGGCCTTCTTAATTCAAAAGACTCAGGAGGGAGACCGAAATGTCAGAACGGCTGGAGGCAAAGTATAACCTGCCTAAGGAAGTGATCTTCTGCAAACGCTGCGTAATGTCCAATCAGCGACCTACCTCAAGCATCGAGTTCAAGCATACGGCGCATCACAAGCACAAGACCCTGCAGATCGATAAAGAAGGTGTGTGCGATGCTTGCCGGGTTGCCGAACAGAAGGAGCAGATTGATTGGGACCAGCGGGAAGAGCAGCTGCGTCGGCTGCTCGACAAATACCGGCGTAAGGACGGGTCCTACGATTGTATCGTTCCGGGGAGCGGGGGCAAGGACAGCTGCTTTGCGGCCCACATTCTCAAATACAAGTACGGCATGCATCCGCTAACGGTTACATGGCCTCCCGCCATATATACGGATATTGGGTGGCGGAATTTTCGTAACTGGATCGAAGTGTGTGGAGTTGATAACATTGCATACAAGCCGAACGGTAGGGTTCATCGACTCCTGACCCGATTGGCTTTTGAGAACCTTCTGCATCCCTTTCAGCCTTTCATTCTGGGACAGAAAAATCTGGCACCGAAGATTGCCATGAAATTCGGCGTGCCGCTTGTTTTTTACGGTGAGAACGAGGCAGAGTATGGAAATCCGATTGCAGATACGTCGACGTCTCTCCGCGACAGATCTTACTTCACGACACAGTCGCTCGGGGACATCCACATCGGAGGAGTGCCCATCTCTGAGCTGGTCGATCGATACAAATTGTCGTTGAACGACATCCAGTCCTATCTCCCAGCGGACTACAAAGAGTTCGAGCAAACCGATATCGAGGTCCGTTACCTCGGCTACTACATTAAGTGGACGCCTCAGGAGGCGTACTATTATGCGGTCGAACACGCTGGATTCGAAGCCAACCCGGTTCGGACTGAGGGAACTTACAGCAAATATAATAGCATCGACGACCGTATTGACGGGTTTCACTACTACACAGCGTTTATCAAGTTCGGGTTGGGGAGGGCGAGTCACGATGCTTCACAAGAAATCCGAAACCGGCACTTGACTAGGGAGGAGGGTGTGGCGCTCGTTCACCGCTTTGACGGAGAGTTCCCGGGTCAGTATTTCCGAGAGGTGCTTCAGTACATGGAGATATCGGAGGAACGATTTTGGGAGTTGATAGACAAGAGAAGGTCGCCGCACCTCTGGATGAAAGAAGATGGCAGTTGGAAGTTGAGACGTCAGGTGCTCTGATAATAGTAATCTACCCGTCTGGGTGATCGGAGACATGGGAGAAGCGAACTCATTAATAGAACGAGAAACAGTGGACGGTTAAGAATCGGGAAGAGGGGGAAGGGACCGATGTCAAAATTTCTCAAAGGTAACTATGACCTTCCAAAGAGGAAGAAAAGATCGGCTACGAGCAAGAGAAAGAAAAACCTAACAGATAAGTTCGAAGAGAGCGCCTTGGCCAAGCTTGGTGGAAGTCTTTGCTTTGTCATGAAGAAAAAGACATTTCTATGGGAAGGCGACGAAGGTGCAGAGACTGGCGAGCAGACTCATTAGTCTGATGCCAAGGTTGACAGTTATACGGTCCAGTGCGAAGGCCTTGGAAAACGCCCAACACAACCTTCCGTACGGCAGTCGTACGATTCTGGACCTGGTGAATCGACTCACTCCCAAGGGTCCCAAGTCCGCTATCGTCATTGCCGCCGGGCCTAGCCTTCACCGAAAGAATCCGGTGCGGACTATCCTGAAAAACAGGTATCAAGGGGAGGTTATCGCGGTGGACGGGGCCCTCGCCTATTGCTTACGCAACGGGTTAGTGCCCGACTACGTTGTGACTCTGGATCCCCATCCCACTCGCGTTTGCCGTTGGTTCGGAGATCCCGAGTTGGAATCCCGGCCAGACGACGATTACTTTCGCAGGCAGGAAATGGACCCCTATTTAGGGATCGACGAGTATGCACGGAACAGGGAACTCATCGATCTGGTGAATCGCCACGGTCCAAAGATAAGAGCAATCATTTCAACCAGCGTCGCTCCCGCCGTTACAAGACGGTGCCTCGAGGCAGGGATGCAGCTCTACTGGTGGAACCCCATTTTCGACGATGTGGAAGATCCGGAAAGCATGACGCAGAGGGTGTACCGTCTGAACAAAGTACCATGTATGGTCAGCGGAGGGAATGTTGGAAGCGCGGCATGGATCTTTGCCCACCAGGTTCTGAGGAAGAAAGAGGTTGCCCTGGTAGGCATGGACCTGAGCTACACGCCCGACACCCCTATAGAAAAGACGCAGTATTCAAAGGAGATCCGGGATTTATTTGGCGAGAGAGCCACTGATGCCTTTATCCGCGTTCACAATCCCTACCTCAAAGAAACCTGGTATTCAGATCCGGCCTATTACTGGTACCGGCAGACTTTTCTACAGATGGCACGCGAAGCCGATTGTGTGACTTTTAATTGCACCGAGGGAGGGATCCTGTTTGGAAAGCCAATTCGATTCGTACCGCTTCTGGAGTTCTTTAACAAGCGGAATCGTAAGCGGAAGAGGAGTTGAGCGATGGCCAAGGTGCTTTTCATAAATCCCGCTATCCGAGAGGAAGACAATCCAAAACACGTTCCAATAGGTATGGCTTTGCTGGCCGCCATCGCAGCAAACCAAGGCCATCTTGTTCAAGTCTATGATGCCAACGCTTGGCGGCTAACCCAGCGTGGGTTAATTGAAGCCCTCCAGGCGGATCAATGGGACGTGATAGCCACGGGATCCATCACAACCGCGTACGGGAATATCAAAGAGACGGTCAAGTATGCCAAACAGTACGTGCCTCAAGCCTTGATCGTCGCGGGTGGGGGTTTTCTTACCAGCATGCCGAGAGACATCATGACCCTGTTATCCGAGATTGACGTCGGCATTGTAGGCGAGGCCTTCGTGACATTCCCAGAGGTTCTAAAGGGAGTTGACCAGAAGGATCACAACTGGTCTACGGTCCTAGGTGTGGCATGGCGTGATGATGCGGGGCGAGTTCATCTGACCCCGCCGCGACCACTCCTTTCGATGGAGGAGCTGGATAAACTTCCTTACCCGGCGTGGGAGATGTTTCCCCTCGAGATCTATTGGAGAAATAGCAGCCTTCTGTATAGCGAAGAAGCTTTCACTTCCAGACGTCGCCTAGACATCAATGCAAGCTACGGTTGCTCGTTGATCTGTCGCTTTTGCTTCCACCTCGGTATCTCTGGGGACATGGAGTACGTTGAGGGTCCCGAAGGGCTCGATGTAAAGTTCACTTATAATCGCAACATTCGATGGCACAGTGCCAAGTACGTGGTGGATCTCGTCAGGTATGTCCGAGATAAGTTTGGGGTCGATTTCATTTTATTCCTCGACGAGAATCTTATGACCATGAACGCGTATAGTCGCTGGAAGTGGCTCCCGGAGATCGCCGACCTTTGGATTAAGGAGGGCCTCCAGCCACAATGTAGGCGTGAAAAGAAGCCCCATAATCCGAAGTATTGTAAGGGAGTTCACTGGGGAGGCACGAGCCATGCGACCCTGCTCAAACCGGAGCTTCTGCAAAAGCTGTACGAGTCAGGTTGCAGCCAACTCTTGTACGGCTATGAGTCCTTCTCCGACCGCATCCTTAAGAACCTCGGTAAAGGCACGACGGCAGCTACAAATGAGCAGTCCCTGAAGATGACTCTAGAAGCCGGCATCCGGCCGATTCCCAACCAAATTATCGGTTTCCCCGACGAGTTTTTCGATAGCATTCGAGACAGTGTACACGCCTGGGGACGGTTGGGAATCAAGGTAATACCATTCTTCGCTACACCCTATCCCGGCTCAGAATGGTATTACACGTATAAGGATCGAATCTTTGAACAGTATGGTGGGGATTTAGAAGCTTTCCTACTCGACCTGGGAGATGCTACGAAAATTACTGCTGTAATCAGTGAGAACTTCAACGCCGTGGAATTGCTTGGACTGAGGGAGCTTATGGTTAAACATGACCTGAAGCGGATTGATGAATATGAGCGCCTCTGGAGAGAAAGGAATGGGGAACCCGTTCTTCCTAACTTTGTCGACAAAGCACGGCAGCACAGGTCCAACAAATTTTAGACTTCAGCATCTATTTAAAGTGGGGAGGCAACTGTGCAAAAGGACCCGACGATATTTTTCGTGACGCAAGGTTGTTCCATCCGCCAGGCTGTGGCCCAGATGGATGTCAATAGATATGGTATCGTCTTGGTGGTGGACGATGATAGGCGGTTAGTAGGGACGATCACTGACGGAGACGTTCGGCGCGCCATCCTGGCTCAAATCGACCTTGAGAAGCGCATAACTGTGCTCTTGGAGCGCAAGGCAGGTACCATTTACGCCAAACCGATTACCGCCCGTGCGGGACAGGATCGAGACGCATATCTGGCCATTCTCCAGCAGCACGGTATTGTCCATCTCCCGGTATTGGACGACGAGGATCGTGTAGCGGGGTTGGTCACGCTGGACGAGTTTGTCCCCAACCCAGTCCTACCCTTACAGGCGGTGATCATGGCTGGCGGAGCCGGGAGACGCCTGCGCCCACTCACCGATGACTTACCCAAACCGATGCTTCCGGTGGGCGACCGTCCACTTTTGGAACTGACCATCGAGCAATTGAGCCAGGCCGGCATCAAGCGCGTGAATCTGACGACGCATTACAAAGGTGCTATGATTGTAGAGCACTTTGGAGACGGACGGAACTTTGGTGTAGACATTCGCTACGTCGAGGAAGATCAGCCCCTAGGTACGGCTGGCTCTTTGAGTTTACTCGAACCTTCTAATGATCCCTTTCTGATCATAAACGGTGACGTTCTGACCCGCATCAACTTTGGCGCGATGTTGGATTTCCACCGTCATCACAGAGCAGACATGACGGTGGCTGTACGCCAGCATGAGGTACAGTTGCCACATGGCGTGGTCGAGACAGACGGATTGGCAATAACTGGAATCACGGAGAAGCCCGTTCTTCGGCATTTCATGAATGCCGGAATTTACCTTCTCAATCCTGAGATGTGCCGATTTGTTCCCAGTGGACGACGATATGATATGACCGACTTGATTAGTCGGTTGATTGCCGAAGGTTGTCGAATCGTCAGTTTTCCCATCCGTGAGTATTGGGTAGATATTGGCCAGGTGGAAGACTACCAAAAGGCCCTGCGCGATTTTGAGAGCAAAACGCCTTAGAGAGAACGTGGCGAACCATGGGCGGGGCGGGCTACCTCGGGTCGGTGGTCGTCCCTGTTTTACTCAGCGAGGGTCACCAAGTTCGAGTGGTGGATTCACTATTGTATGGTGGCCATTCTCTCCTTGATCTCTATCACGAGGACAATTTCGGATTTGTAGAGGGAGATATCCGGTCGATGGAACTGGTCGAACGAGCGTTAGATGGGATTGAGGCTGTTGTGCATTTGGCTGCCATTGTTGGCGATCCCGCATGTGCCCGTCAGCCTACGCTTGCACGAGAAGTCAATTTCGATGCCTCGCTGCAGCTTTTCGACCTAAGCCGGAGTCACGGCGTAAAGCGATTCGTCTTCGCTTCGTCGTGTAGCAACTATGGCAAGATGATGGGCCCTTCGGACTATTTGACCGAGGACGCTGAGCTCCGCCCGATGTCGTTGTACGCCGAGACCAAGGTGGCCGTTGAGAGAGTGCTGTTGAATACCTCCAATGCTCCTGCAGATAATAAGCCCGCCGTGACCGTGTTGCGGTTCGCAACTTTGTTTGGCCTATCACCGAGGATACGTTTTGACCTGACCGTAAATGAATTCATAGTAGAGCTCATGACTAGACGTAAGCTTGCGGTGTTTGGTGGCCAATTTTGGCGCCCCTATATTCATGTCAAGGATGCCGCACGAGCAATTGCTTTGGTACTCGATGCAGAAATAGAGAAGGTGGCAAGCCACGTTTTCAATGCGGGTGACACCGATCAGAACTATCAGAAGAAGCAATTGGTGGAATTGATTCGCGCCCAGGTAGGCAATAACGTCGAGATTGAACGTGTTCACCGAGACGAGGATCCTCGAGATTATCGCGTTTCATTCGAGAAAATCAAAAAGCAGCTTGGGTTTTACATCACGCGCACGGTAGCGGATGGCATTAGGGAAATCATTGACGCGGTTAACCAGGGTGTCATCGTCAATTTCGAAGATCCGCGTCATCGGAACTGACACGGAGATTAAGATGGCTATTTCTGAAGAAATCAAAGCTGAAGCTCGAGCATTCGACGATCGGATAGACGAGCGAGTTCACCATGGTCATCTCCCTGATCTGCGGCGCGTTCAAGCTTGCGATTGGTTTTTTAACAACCCGTGGAGACGTCCGTACCTCGTGGACATGGACTGTGGACGTGCATTCCGATTTGCACTTGCGTATGCGCGCAAGGGGAGACTTCTTGAAGTGGGTTGTGGGCCGGGACACATGTCATTGGAGTTCGCCAGAAATGGCTTTCATGTTGTCGGGCTCGATGTTTCGGCTCGGTGCTTGAAGATTGCAGAGGAGCTTCGTGACAGCAACCCATTCCAAGAAGCTTTTGGCAGCCTCCATTATGTCCACGATGACTTTCTGTCCTGGGAGTCACCGAAAGGGTCTTTTGACACGGTTTGCTTTTTCGGAAGTCTACATCACCAACGAGAAATGGATCGTGTATTGAAGAAAGTTGCGCAGCTATTGCGTCCAGGAGGAAGGCTGCTAGTGTTGGAACCCGCACGTGACTGGATTGCAGAATCCAACGGGGCTGTTGTGGCTTTGATTCGTCTGCTTTTGAGCTTTCAGAATCTGTGGTATGAGCAGGTGCCAAGTCCCGGGAGCAAGGAGGAGCTAGAGGACTACGCGGCTGATTGTTTGGGCGAGCTAAGGAGTGGCCACGACAAGGGCGAAGCCGACCAGTCTCCGCATGACAATGCCTCCCTAGCAGAACAGATGTTGACAAGTCTACGCGCAAGATTTCAAGAACTTGAATGCTTGAGAATCAATGGCTTTCTCCAGCGAGTTGTTGGAGGGGTGAGGGGCGTGTCGGAGGCGCAAACGAAGAACATAGCTGAATTTCTGGATGTTTTTGATAAATTCGCGATCGAGATTGGGTTGATTAAACCAGGCGAATTCTATTGGGCAGGTCAGCAGGTGTAACTACCTGGAACATAGCTTAGCGGGGAATAGGGTGTGAGTGTGGTGCCTCTGTCCATACCTGAAATCTGTGGTAATGAGTGGAAGTACATCAAGGAATGCCTTGACACCGGATGGGTTTCTTCTGTCGGTTCTTTTGTGGATCGGTTTGAGGCTGAATTTGCATCTTGTGTTGGTGCAAGGTATGCAGTTGCTACGGTCAACGGTACGGCGGCACTGCATACAGCGCTGAAGGTTATCGGTCTCTCGCCAGGCGAGGAAGCCATCGTTTCTAACCTGACATTCATCGCTCCGGTCAATGCCGTTCGCTATTGTCAGGCTCATCCGGTCCTGATGGACGCTGATCCAGAAACATGGCAGATGGACACGAGAAAAGTCGCGCATTTTCTGGAAACTGAATGTGAGATTCGCGCTGGTGGATGTTTTAATAAGCGCACTGGACGCCGCGTGCGGGCGATGCTGCCAGTACATATCCTGGGATTGTCCTGCGAAATTGACCGCCTCGTGGATCTGGGCAGAAAGTACGGCCTGCGGGTTGTGGAAGATGCCGCCGAGGCGATGGGCGTGCGGTATCGGGGCCGTCATGTTGGCACGTTTGGCGATGTCGGTGTGTTCAGCTTTAACGGCAACAAAATCGTCACCGCAGGCGGAGGTGGGATGCTGGTTAGCGACAATCCCGCCTACGCCGAGTATGCCCGCTACCTTACTACCCAGGCGAAGGACGATACCCTGGAGTCCGTACACAACGAGGTTGGCTACAACTACCGGCTCACCAACATTCAGGCCGCGCTGGGTGTGGCACAGCTTGAACGGATCGAGGAGTTCATCACGAAGAAACGCGCCATTGCCCGCGCCTACGAGGAAGCGTTCTCGGACCTGGGTGGCATCACAACGATGCCGACGCCGCCAAATTCCGAACCAACGTACTGGCTCTATACCGTCCTGCTGGACAAGCAAACGAGCCTGGCGGGACGCAAGGCTGTAATCAAGAGACTTCACGAAAACGGGATCGGTGCCCGACCCCTGTGGCACACGATTCACAATCTTCCACCGTATCGCTACTGCCAAGCATACCAGATCGAGCATTCAATCCGTCTATACGAGCGAGGTGTCAGTCTGCCCTGCAGCGTCGGGCTGAGTTCGAACGATCTGCAGAGGTGTATCACCGCTTTTAGGCAGAATATCGTGAAGCGATGACGGTCTTCATTGAAAAACTGACGCTCCGCATCTGGTTGACCTCGGTTTTGCCACGTCTACTTTGGACGCGCTTGAGCTCGGGAGGCAAGATCGAGGACTGCTATGCCTTCGACGGCTCTAGCGTTGTCCTCTTGGTCGCAAGGCTAAGCGCTTGGATAGTTGGCATTCCGTTCGAGAAGTTGAGGTTTCGCCTGATAGATGTTCGCGATAAGGCAGGTTTGTTAATCCGTTTGAGAATCGCATTCCAAGACCTAGGTGACGTTCAAGACGATATTCTAAAAGATCCTCTGTTTGGTGATTTTGTACAGAATCAGAATGAAAAGCCAAAAGACACCATCCTGATGTACCTGGCTAAGAGTATCGCAACAATCAGTGTGTTAGATCGAGGAACATTGTGGAGGGCGCTCTTGCTTGTGCAGATTTGCGTGTGGAAGGTACGGAATGAAGAGAGCAAAGATAGTAATACGATCCTCTTCCTGGAACGTCGGCCCTGCCTTCAGGCCGTTAAACATTATGCGACAGGCTACGGTGTGACCATCGTTGACGTAATACCCTCAATGAATGTACCGATGTTGGTGCGAAGGATCGTGACTCCCAGAGGCATCGCAGCGATGCGTGCACTGCGCAACTACCTCTACGATCTTCGTTCCAGGTTGTACCGGAGAGGGAAGGATGCTCTGGGAGATGGATCTATTTTACCAAATGGGTTAGCGAGTGCATTTCCCAAGCCAGAACACAGCGGGGAGCCAAAGGTTGCAGTGGAGTACTATGGCTTCCTCAACCTGGATCAGCCGGAGCGCTATTCCGATCTCTTTTTCTGGCAACAATCTGGGCTGTCGGGAACTGACATTGTCTTGACGTTTGGGTTTCCTGCGGACCCACTGGACGAAAAGAAGGGGGTCGAGCTGGCGGCGCACGGGATGGACGCTGTGGTGCTTCACCCGAAGGCTGTGACCATCGCCAGTGTGCCAGTGTTCATGCATCGACAGAAGCTGGGGAGGGGGCGGCCGCAAAAATCCGACTTGAGACTCCCAAACAGGAGTCTGGAAGCGAGGTGGCTGCGAGAGCGGTTGGCCACCTACGAGGTCCTGCGGGCCTACTGGGTAGAGCTGTTTGCCGCTAAGAACGTCAAGATTTATGTTTCGTGGGTCAATAGCGAGCCCATACAATCCGTGATTGCCGATGCGCTCCTGAGCCTCGGCGGTGTGACGGTAATTTACCAGCGGTCTTATCTACTACTCCCAACAGTGGAGACGACTATCGCAGCAGACGTCGTTTTCGGATTCTCGGCAAGGGGCGCGGAAGTTGAACGCCGCTCCAAATCGCTTATCAGGTACTATGTAACAACCGGGTATCTGGGGGACCATCGCTTCCCGTTGCTCCACAATAAAGCGGAGCGGGTGCGAAACGCGCTCAGACAACATGGTGCAACTCGTATCCTGGCGTTCTTTGACGAGAATTCATTGGACGAATCGCGGTGGTATCTTGGGCATTGGTCCACAAGGGAAAACTATGCCTTCCTGCTCGATAAAGTGCTTAGTGAGCCCTGGTTTGGCTTGGTCATAAAACCCAAGGTGCCGAGGACATTACGAGAGCGGCTCGGTCCGGTGGCGGAGTTGCTCCGCCGTGCCGAAGAAACCGGCCGTTGTCACGTGTATGACGCGGGTTCTCTTAATAGCTCAGATCCCCCTGCCGTGGCGGCACTGGGAGCAGATGTTGCGGTTCACGGACATCTCTGCGCTGGGACCGCAGGATTAGAAGCGGCGCTAGCCGGGGTCCCAACCCTGTTGATGGATCGTGAGGGCTGGCACGTCAGTCCTCTGTATGGATTGGGCCTTGGCAGTGTCGTGTTCACGGACTGGAAAGGATTGTGGGAGGCATGTATCCAACATTGGAACAGCCCGTCCGGCATTCCGGGGTTTGGTGACTGGTCACCAATGCTCGATGAGCTTGACCCGTTCCGAGACGGACGCGCTGCAGAGAGGATGGGAACCTACATCCAGTGGTTGATTGAAGGCTTCAAGGCTGGTCTCGACCGTGACACCCTGATGGCGGACGCAGCAGAGCGCTACTGTGCAATATGGGGGAAGGATAAGGTGATGGAGGTCAAGGGCCGGTAATGCGCAGGGAGTAGCTTTACCTGGCTGTGACAAGGTGAGAATGTTTCATCGCCAATTCCGTCTGTAGAAGCTAGTTTCCTTCACGCGAATTCCGGAGGAGGACCAATTAAACCTAGACCGGAACAACACCATACATCAGTTTGTTTGTGGTGTTTGACAGAACGAAAGAAGCAACGAGTATGTTAGATATGATGTCAAGAGAGGCATGGCAGGAAGCCAGGCACGCTGATTTCTTTGATTCACGGGCACACTACAGCCTGGAGAGGCTGCGACGGGTGTACGAGAACTTTAACGAGTTTCGTCTTTTTCTAGAGCACAAGAAAGAAATCCTCGGGCGTGACTTCGTAGAGATTGGCTGCGCTACAGGCGAACTCTATCGCTACTTGCGGCGCTATTACTCAGAGTTTACATATTGCGGCTTTGACATATCCGAACCGGCAATCGAACGGGCCCGCCAGAAATACCCGGAGGGCCGCTTTGAACTGTGCAAACCGGACCTGTCGGACGTCATCGCCGCCAATCTCCATCCGGCGGTTGTCTGGGCCCGCGACGTCGTGCATCATCAGCCCGATCCATTTGAGTATCTTTCGCGCTTATTGTCGATCTCGAATGAAGTCACCATTCTCAGGATTCGGACACGCGACAAGGGCACTACGGTGCTTGACCCGGAACAGTCGTGTCAGTGGCATTACAATCACTGGATTCCCTATATAGTTCTGAACATAGACGAGACGCTCGATGTGATTTGCAAGGCGATCCCAATCAGGAAGCTTCTTGTCGTGAAACGATACGTGCAACTGGGCGGATGGCATAATCGCTTCCTGCCGAGGGAATGTTACTACCCCGATACCGGGACTGCCGAGACTGCGCTGTACGTCGCTCGCTTAGAAAACGGGGATAGGCCGCCAGAGATCGTCGTTTCAACTCGTGAAGACTCAAGCTATGCACCTTCCTTAATTTTTCGAGGCCTTGACTACATCCGTCGAAGGCTATTCCACTGATCGCGGAAGTAGAATGCATACAGTTCGTTTAGGCCGATTGTGGCAGGGGTTAGTTGGGAGAGTGGTTAAGTTGGGCGTAGGGGTCACTCGTTTGCTCCCCACAGGACTCTGGCTTCGGATTCGTGAAGAGGCCGCCTTGGTCCGCAGAATGGATTATGGGCGATCTCCCATCTAC
>Ga0209431_10003817_pt1 | contig 11887 bp, 10 predicted proteins | sample RifCSP13_3_FD_184021 | JGI IMG/M metagenome (GOLD analysis project Ga0209431, IMG submission 184021) | Soil microbial communities from Rifle, Colorado - Rifle CSP2_sed 13_3 (SPAdes) (version 2) | ecosystem: Environmental > Terrestrial > Deep subsurface > Rock core/Sediment | place: Rifle...
TCGAGGCTTGAGCCTCTTTTACGAGGGCGCGGGCCTCTTTGGAGACGGCGGCAATGGGCTTTTCCATCATGACATGGACGCCCCTTGAGAGGAAGTCCATGCCGAGCCTGTAATGGCGCTCAGTGGGCGTTACGATGCTTACGGCGTCAACCTCTCCGTAGAGGCTCGCCGGGTCCTTGAATGCCTTTGCCTTGACCTCTTCGGCGACCGCTTGCGCCCTCGCGGGGTCGGAATCGACTACGCCGACGAGCTCGGCCTCTTCCATCATGGCGTACTTCTGTGCGTGGAACCTGCCGAGGTAGCCGACGCCTATTACCGCTACCTTAATCTTCGTCCTGGAGCTCACCTTTTCTTTTCGTCCTTTCGCGCGCAATGCCTCTCCTGGAGCCCCGCAGGAACTCCATGAACCTCTTGGCATGGACCGAGCCCGGAAGCTCCTGAGCGAGCCTTTCGATTGCTTCCGCTATGGTAAGCGATGACCTGAACACGATGTTGTAGGACTTCTTTATCTCATCGAGCTCCACCCTTGAGAAGCCCTGCCTCCGTATGCCGACGGAGTTCAATCTGTAGACCCTGGCCCTGTTGCCGACCGCCATGACATAGGGAGGGATGTCCTTGCTCACGGCAGAGGCGCCGCCGATTATGCAGTACGCGCCAATGCGCACGTGCTGATGGACGGCCACGAGGCCGCCGACTATGGCGTTGCTGTCTATCTTCACGTGGCCGCCGAGCGTGGCCGAGTTCGCCATTATGATGTTGTTGCCGAGCTCGCAGTCATGGGCTATGTGCACGTAGTTCATGAACAGACTGTTGCTGCCGCAGACGGTCTTGAGCTTCTCCTTGGTCGTGGCCCTGTGTATGGTGACGAACTCCCTTATGTTGTTGTTGTCGCCGATTATGGTCTCGGTCCGCTCGCCCTTGTAGCCCAGGTCCTGGGGGGCCGCTCCTATCGAGACGAACTGGAATATGGCGTTATTCTTGCCGATGGTCGTCCACTTGTCTATTACGACATGAGAGCTGATCTTCGTATCAGCGCCTATGCGCACGCCTTCGCCTATTACGGTAAACGGGCCTATTTCAACGCCGGAGTCGAGCTCCGCCGTGGGGTGCACGTACGCAGTGGGGTCTATCCTGACTTCTTTTAATGCCGCGGTCCTGCTCATATATGATAACCCTCGCTTATGTTTACTACTTGTCCACGATGGTGGCCAGAAGCTCGGCCTCTGCCACGAGGGTTCCTGCCACGAAGGCTTCTCCCTTGAACGCCCATATCGTGCCCCTGCATTTGGTAACGTTCAGCACGAACTCTATCGCGTCGCCGGGAAGGACCGGCTTTCTGAACCTTGCCTTGTCTATGCCCATGAAGTAGACGACCTTGTTGGTGACGTCAGCCGACTTGAAGGCCAGCACTCCGCCGACCTGGGCCATTGCCTCTATTATGAGGACGCCCGGCATTATGGGGTGGCCGGGGAAGTGTCCGTTGAAGAACGGCTCGTTTATCGTGACGTTCTTCAATCCCCTGGCCGATTTGCCGGGGTCGAGATCGAGTATCCTGTCTATCAACAGAAAGGGGTAGCGGTGAGGGAGGATATTCATTATTTCCTTGATATCGATAGTCATGGAGCCTCCTTTTACGGTCTGTCCCTGCGTCAATGTCTCGGTCATAGTTCCCCCTTATCGGCTGCTGAAAAAGTCCATCTGCTTTGTTGTCATCGTCGCGGCATAAGCGGCGTACGGAAAGAGTACGCCTCATTCCTCGCTCCCCGATTTGACGGGGTCTCGCATATGGAGCTTTTTGAGCAGCCTTAACGAATTGGAAATTTAGCAAGCATTTATATTTATTTGGGATCGTGCTTTTTTTCAATCTCGGCAAGCCTCTTTTCAAGCTCCGACACCTTTTTCCTGAGCTCCGGGAGCTTTGCGTAAATATTCTGTGCCTTCAGCCAGTCCGTATGCGGTATGGCGGGTATGCCGGAGCAGACGCTCCGGGAGGGCACGTCCTGCACAACGCCGGATTTCGCGCCTATGCCTACGTCGTCGCCGACGTTCAGGTGGCCTGAGATGCCAACCTGGCCGCCGAACTGGACCCTGCTGCCCACCTTCGTGGAGCCGGCTATGCCGGACTGCGCTGCCAGCGCCGAGTCCTCGCCGATCCTGACGTTGTGCGCTATATGTACGAGGTTGTCTATCTTGGTGCCCCTGCCTATCGAGGTCTCGCCTAAGGCCGCCCTGTCTATGGCCGCCGAGGCGCCTATCTCAACGTCGTCGCCTATCCTGACGATACCCCTCTGCGGGACCTTTACGTACTTGCCAGAGTCCCGCGCGTAGCCGAAGCCGTCGCTGCCTATAACGGTGTTGCTGTGGACGATGACCCTGTCCCCGACAACGCAGCCTTCCCTTATGGAGACTCCGGGATAGATGACGCAGTCAGCGCCGATGGCCGCGCCCCTGCCTATGTACACGCCGGGGAATATGATCGTGCGCTCCCCGACAACAGCGCCGTCTTCGATGACGGAGAAGGCCTGCACCGAGACGTCTTTTGCGAGCCTGGCCCCGGGGTGGACCTCTGCCTTTGGATGGACGCCGGGGCCGGGCAGATATTGAGGCCTTAAGACCTCGACTATCCGGGCGAACGCGAGCTGAGGGTTCCTGACTACGATAAGATCAAGGCTGCCCGCGGCATTTTCAGCCCCTTCCGGCACGACCACGGCTGAAGCCCGCGTAGTCGAGAGAAGGCCGAAGTACTTCCTGTCAGCCGCAAAGGTTATGTCTCCGGGGCCGGCGTCCTCAAGGGGAGCGGCGCCGGTTATTACGGCTGCCTCATTGCCCCGGACTATCCCGCCGGCTATGGCCGCAAGCTCTGCAAGGCTCTTCTCAGGCATGGTCCTTATTTCTTCTTCCTGCTGTTGTGGGTCTTTATGACCTCGTCAGTGAGGTCGAGCTCTTTGGGGGCGTAGAGGATGCCGCCTACCGACCTCTCGAACACGAAGGTCATGCCCTTTTTCTTTGCTATCTCTTCGACTATGTCGCGCAGGTCCGCTATTATCCTGGACTCGGTCTCCTGCTTTTTCTTGTTCAGCTGCTCGCCGTACTCCATGAACTTCTTCTGGAACTCGGCTGTCCTTGCCTTGAACTCCTTTTCCTTTGAGTCTCTGGTCTCCTTGTTCCAGACGCTGCCCTTCTTGTCCAGCTCTTCCTTGAGCTTCTTCAATGACTCCTGTTCCTTGTTGAGCTCGCCCTCGAGCTTCTCGGCCTGTTCCTTGATATCGTCCTTTGCCTTTTTGCCGGCATCGCATTCGTTCAGGGCCTTCTGAAGGTTGGCATAGCCCAGCTTGAGCTCGGCGGCAGACACGGGGCCTGACATAAAGAGTGCGAAAGCGATTACAATAAAGGCGCTGATTAATTTCGTTGTCATCATGTTCTCCTTCTTTTAATTAAGCCTCTGCAGGCGTAGTTGACCTTTTAAAAGGACTATCTGAAGAAAGCCCTTCCCTTAAACAGCAATCCCTAAAACAGGGTGCCTATGGCGAAGTCCCATTCTGAGCCGCTCTCTTCGTCCTTGGGGTCGAGGTTGAAGCCGACCTCTATCCTTATGGGGCCGAGCGGCGAGAACCACCTTATTCCGCCGCCGACCGCCGTTTTGAACCTGAATGCTTCTATTTCTTCCCTGTTCCGGTACGCGTTGCCGGCGTCAAAGAAGACGAGGCCCCTGATATTCTGCTCCGGGAAGAGCGAAAAGAGGTATTCCAGGTTCATGACGACCATCGAGCTGCCGCCGATGAGGTCGCCGGTGGCCTCATCCTTAGGGCTTATGGACCTGGTCTCGAACCCGCGTATGCTGTTGATGCCGCCCAGGAAGTAGCGCTCGTATATGGGCGGGAACTTCCCGTCGTAGCCGTGTACGTAGCCGGCCGAGCCGTGTATTGAGAAGACCGTGTCCCAGGGCATCGGGAAGAACTTTACGGCGTCAGCCTCGTATTTGATGAAGTAGCTCGTGCCGCCGAGCGGCCCGCCAGCGAATTCAGTGGTGAGGTTTATTACCGACCCTTCGGAGGGGAAAAAGGCGTCGTTCCTGGAATCCCTCCTCACCTGCAGGCGTATGCTGCTCTCGGTGCTCGTGCCCTCCTGGTCCTTTATAATGCTTGAAGCGGTCGTCTCGACATTGCTTATGTGGACGTCCTCGAGCTTGTAGGTTATATAGCCCCTGGTATACCGTTTGGTAAGGGGGAAGCCGAAGCGCAGGTCAAAGCCCTGCTTCCTCAGGTCGAAATCAGGGTACTCGCGCTCGGTGTTGTAGAGGTCGAAACCGGCTGAAATGGGCCTGTCAAAGAGCCAGGGCTCGGTGATGCCCAATACGTAGCGAGAACTCGACGCGCTGACGGTACCCGAGAGGTCGAGCTTCAACCCGGTGCCCATGAAGTTCGACTGGGATACGGACGCGGTGCCGATGACCTTGTCGACCGAGCTGTAGCCCAGGCCGAGCGAAATGGAGCCGGTCGGCCTCTCCTGCACGTCTACGCCCAGGTTTATCCTGTCACTCGAGGAGCCCCGCGTTTCGGTTATCTGAACGTTCTCGAAATAGCCGAGCCTCTTGAGGTTGCCCCTGGACCTCTTGAGCTCGCTTGAAGAGAACAGGTCGCCCTCGCCGAGCTCGACTTCCCTCCTGATGACCTTGTCCCTTGTCCTGACATTTCCCGTGATGTCTATTTTTTCGATATAGACCAGGTCGTACTTCTTTATGTCGAGCGTGATGTCGATGGTCTTGTCAGCCGGGTTTACCCTGGTAAGGGGCTTCACCTCGGCGTATGCATAGCCCTTGTCGCCGTAGAAATAGTTTATGGCCTCAACGCCCTGGGAGAGCTTCCTGCGGCTGAAGATCTCGTTGCCCTCTATTTTGAGCATCGCTGTGAGTTCTTCCTTCGAAGCGAGGAGGTCAGCATCCCCGCTGACGTCGAGCTTGCCGATCCTGTACTGCTCGCCCTCGGTGAGCGCGATCGTAATATAGAACCAGCGTTTGTCCTCGCTCAGCAGAACGCGGGAGTCGAGCACGTCCGCGTTTATATAGCCGTTGTCGAAGTAATGGCTCATTATTATTGCAAGGTCGTTCTGGTATACGTACTCGTTGAACTTGCCGGATTTGGTGAGGGCGGTAAAGAACCCTACCTCCTCGGTGTTCATGAGGTCCATGAGGTCATCGTCGGAGAAGGCCTGGTTGCCGATGACGGTTATCCTCTTGACCTTGACCTCGGGGCCTTCCTCGATCTTGAAGACCACGGTCGCGTCCGTGCCGTCGGACTCGACGACCGGATTCACTTTCGAGAGATAGTACCCGTCTTCCTCATAGAGCGCCTTGATCTTCTCCGCGTTCTCGGCCAGCACCACCCTGTCAAGGACCCTGTTGGTCTTGAGGGTAACTGCGTCCGAGAGGCGGTCTTCCTTTATCTGGCTGTTGCCCCTGAACTCGATGCGCCTTATGAAGGGCAGCTCCTTCACGGTAAAGGTGAGCGCCTTCCCGGAGGCGGTCTCCGCGAGCGAGGCGGTGACATCGTCGAAGTATCCCGTCGCGTATATGTTTCTGATATCCTCTTTTATGGTGTCGGAGGAGAAGGGTTCGCCCTCTTTGCTCGATATTTTTTTTGCTATGGCCTCTGTGTCGACCCTCCTGTTGCCCGCTACAGTTATCCTGTCGATGTTCCCGGCCCTCTCAGCGGGCCCTTCTCTCAGGGCAGCGGCCATATCCTCTGCCATCTTGCCGGATTTTGCCCTTATCTGGCGCAAAAGCTCCGCGTCTGACTCGGAGCTTTCATAGAAGAAGGCCTTTACGGTCCTGTCCTTCAAATCGATAATGCGCCAGTCCGCGTTAGAGGTCCTCCCTGCCTTTGTAACGGCGCCAAGCACCGCGAAGTCGGCCTTTACGCGACTGGCGAGCTCAAAGGCGGCCTCTTCGTTGAAAAAGGCGACCTTCTTCTCGACCATCAGGTGCCTGGTCTCCTCTATCCCCACGACCTCGATGCCGCTGTCTTCAAGGGAAGAGGCAACGGCCTCCATAATGCTCCTTCTCAGCCCCGAAATATCGGTGGCGGCGTGCATATCAAAGGGCAGGACGAGCGCCTTTATCTCCTCGGCCATTGCAGAGGCCGGCAGGAGCACAACGATGAGCGTCAACAGACAGAAGCGTAAAACGGACAAGAGAGGCTACCTTCCAGAACAGTTTAGGCTGCCTCTAAAAATTGTTATTTTTCCTGATCTCTGTGTCAGGGCGAAAATAAAAATGCTCACATATAAACAACATATGCTGCGCTTTTTATTTCCACCCTTCCTTGACCTCAGAAAAAATTCCTAATTTTTAGAGGCAGCCTTTTATCTGAAAAATACCTCCCGTCCCTCGCTCAAAACCGGCTTGAAAAAAAGGGGCAAGGCCCGAAAGCCTTGCCCCTTCTGTTTTTATTGTCAGTTTCGTTTTACTTCTTTGCCTTTGCCTGGGTAGTTTTGCCTTCGAGCTCCTGTATCCTCTCCTGTGCCTTTGTCCACCACTTGCTGTGGGGCTGGGCCAGATTCGAGAACTGCTTCCAGTTCTCGATCGCTCCCTTTTTGTCGCCCTTCTTCTCAAGGGCCAGCGCCAAGCCGTAGTAGCCGTTTGCGAGGTTGGGATTTATCTCGATTGCCTTCTTCTGGCTCTCTACCGCCCTGTCGAAGTCGCCCTTGTCGTAGTAAGCGAAACCCAGGTTGTTGTAGGCCTCGGCGCTCTGCGGATTTAAGGTCAGGACCGTCTCGTATTCTTTTATGGCCTGGTCAAGCTCCCCTTTGAGCGAGTGCTGCACGCCCTTTTCAAAGTGCTCCTTGCCGGGGTCTGCCTGAGCCTGCCCGGCCGGGGCTGCCTCCTGGGGTTGCTGGGCCTGCTCGCCCTTGGAGCAGCCGTAAGGGGCCGTAAAGAGGAGCGCTGCCAGGACTGAAAGGGCCGAAGCCTTTAAAAGCTTATGGTAATGTCTTGAGCTGCTCATATTCCTCCTGTAGCGGAAAATGGTATTTTCTACCGGATACTAACAAAATCGGCTGTGGAAATCAACGCAAATCAGGGAGGGCGCGTCCGCGCATAGGCCAAAAATTCATTTCACCTCGTGTTTCTTTCATGATATAAGGTTTAAACCTTGGGGTCTCGGCCGCCGCGCCCAGGGGCTATGCTCCGAGCGGCTTCATCCTGGAGAACGAGATGGATAACCTGAAAGAGCTTTCAAGGGCGGACAGATTCGAACTGCAGATACTCGGACGGCTCAAGCTGGAGGGCAGCTCTGCCCCGGCCGAGTCGTGCCTGTGCAACACCATAAACATTTCCACGACCGGGGCGCTCGTCGAGACCGGCTTCGTAGTATCCATCGGCGCGCTCATCAAGTACAGCTTTACCCTTCCCGGGACCGAAAAAAACCTTGAGGTAACCGGCGAGATAGTAAGGGGAGATGCCAGCGGCGAGAGCCTGAGGAGAGTGCGGCCCGGCATCGAATCGCCGCGCAAGCTCCAGCGCTACGGCATAATGTTCCTTGACCTCTCGGACAACGACAGGAAGGCTATAGAGGAATTTCTGAGCTTCTACAGAAAGAGGAGCCAGGAGCACCAGAAGCTGTAATTGTCTTTTTTATGGAACGCCCGCTCGTCCGTGGGGGCTTCCAGCCGGCACAAAGCATTTAATACCTTCAATCTTCTCAGAAGTGAGCCCCTTTAAGGGCGTTCACGAAAAAACAGTACCGGGCGGGCATACCTCTATCCCCGTAGAGCCCCCGCCTTTAACCCCTCACGCATAAGCCATCTTAAAAAATTCAACCGCGCCGAGACGGATCGACTGAAGACATGTCCTTCTACGGCCTGAACCCGGATTATACAGAAGCAGCCATGACCGCTTTTTTAAAAAGGGGCCTTCTCGCTCTCGCGTTATTCTCATGCCTGCTCGCCTCATCCTGCACAAAAGAGCCTGAGGCGCCGCTGCGCGTCGGCACCAATTTCCGGGCGGGCTACGAGCCTTTCTACATCGCGAACGAGCTTGATTTCTTTGGAGATAATGCCGTAAGGCTGGTCGAATATCCTTCCGCAACAGAGGTAATCAGGGCTTTCAGAAGCGGCTCTCTCGAGGCTGCGGCAATCACGCTCGACGAGGCGCTCCTGCTCGCCCAATACAAAAGGGACTTCCGCGTAATCCTTGTTCTCGACTACTCGAACGGCGCTGATGCGCTCCTTGCGAGTGAGAGCGTGCCGGGGCTCTCCCAGCTCAAAGGCAAACGGGTCGGGGCAGAAGTGAGCGCCATGGGCGCATATATACTTGCGAGGGCGCTGGACAAGGCCGGGCTGGCGCCGACGGATATAACACTGGTGCCGTTGGCCGTTGACGAGCATGAGAGGGCTTTTCTCAACAACGCGACGGACGCCGTTGTCACCTCCGAGCCGGTGAGGTCGAATTTGTTGTCAAAAGGGGCGCGAATCCTCTTCGACAGCTCGGATATGCCAGGAGAGATAATAGACGTTCTTGTTGTAAAGGAGAGTTTTCTTGAAAAAGACCCTTCAAGGGTGAACGACCTTATCAAGGGCTGGTTCAGAGGGGTTGAATACATCTCAAGGTCGCCTGACGACGCGGTAAGACGGATGAAGGCGAGGCTCAGGCTCAAGGACGATGAAATTAAGAAGACGCTGAAGCTTATCTACTTCCCGCCCAGGGATGAAAATATCAATATGCTCGGCAACTCGCTGCCTTCGAGCGCGCACATGCTCGAAGATGTCATGCTGGAGAACAGGCTCATTTCATGCAGAGTCGACGTTTCCTCTCTTATAGAGGACGGGCCGTTAGGGGAGCTTGAATGAGGAGAGCCTTTTTCCTGAATAAGATACCGCTGCGCTACCTTATCCCCGCTCTGCTCACGGTCTTCGCCGCCGTCATATTCCTGTATACCCTTCAGGTATATGTCCCCATCGTGAACAGCCAGCTTGAAAGGGACGAACTCGAGGAGATAACCCAGGAGCTTGCCTTTTTGCAGAGGCACTTCGAGAGGGAGCTGTTGAAAGGAGAGGTCGAGGAGGTGCAGCAGGAGGTCTCTTCGATCGGCGCAAATCCCTCGCGCGAATTCGCGCTCCTGCTTGACGAAAACGACCTTGTCATCGCGGCCACCCGGATAAGCTGGGTGGGGCAAAAGGTCGATGAAATACTTCCGGGCGTAATCGACAGGAATGAGTTCGGGAAGGCCCGCGATAATTATCAGGGCAGCATGGTCTTCTCTGACGACAGGGAGAAGCTCACGGGCTATTACCCGGTCGGGCTGGGCGCGGCCGAGAATGAATTAAGGCCAAGCAGGGTAGGCATACTCCTGATGAGGCACGACCTGAGCCCTGAAAAGGCCGTGCTGAAAAGGAACGTCGAGCGGCACCTCTTTCAGATATTCCTTATCCTCGGAGTGATAGCCCTCATCATCTGGCTCATACTTCACGTCTCCCTTACCAAGCCTATAAAGGCCCTCACGCAGGCCGCATCCCGGCTCGCCTCCGGAGACCTCGATGCGCGCACCGGGTTTTCAGGAGAAAACGAGATAGACGCCATAGGCAAGGCGTTTGACGTCATGGCCGAAAGGATAGGGCAGACGCAGAGGAGCCTGGCCGAAGCCAGTGAGAGGCTCAGGGAGGCCCAGGAGATAGCCAGGCTCGGAAGCTTCGAGTTCATTCCGGACAGCGGAAAGCTCATCATCTCGGGCGAGCTCAGGTCCATTCTGGGCCTGTCCTTCGAAGGGCCTGTCACTGTCGAAAGCTTCATAGGCCTTGTCCACCGGGACGACAGGGAACTCGCTGAAACGTTCTTTTCATCCGGCATGTCCGAGGGATTCGATCTGAGGATCGAGCGCTCCGGCGCATGCAAGACAGTGCACGTCAAGGCCAGGAGGGACCGCGGCGCAGGCCCGGGCATGCATGTGCTCGGCACCATGCAGGACATATCCGAAAGGACGACCTCCGAGGAGGAGGCAAGGCGCATGCACTCGCAGCTCATCCAGGCAAACAAGATGAGCTCCATAGGGACGCTTGCCTCCGGCATAGCTCACGAGATAAACAACCCGAACAACTTCATCATCTTCAACTCCAGCCTCATCGCCGATTCATGGAAGGACTGCATGGAAGTCCTTGAGAATCGCTACAGGGAGCACGGCGAGTTCACCCTGGGCGGACTGCCTTACTCGGAGATGAAGGAGCTTATGCCGGACCTCCTTAACGGGGTGATCGAAGGGTCGAGGAGGATAAAGGGCATAGTGCAGGACCTCAAAGATTTCTCGAGGGTGGACAGGACAGGCCTTGACGGGAGCTTCGAGGTGAACAGGGCCGTGCTCTCGTCGTGCTCCATTTTAAGAAACCAGATAGACAGATACACCGAGAAGTTCGAGGTGAGGTGCTCGGACGGCCTTCCCCAGGTCAAGGGAAGTCTTCAGAAGATAGAGCAGGTCATAATCAACCTCATCATGAACGCGCTGCAGGCCCTGCCGGATAAGTCAAGAGGGGTAGTCGTGGAGACCGCGCTCAAAGGGGACGGAGTCCTCATAAGCGTGATGGACGAGGGCGCCGGCATGGGCCGGGATGTCATGGACAGGATAACAGAGCCGTTTTTCACGACCAAGCTCGGCAGCGGCGGCACAGGACTGGGCCTTTCCATCTCGTATAACATCATAAAGGAACACGGAGGGACGCTGGAATTTTCCTCTGAGCCAGGTAAGGGCACAATGGCGATTGTAAAGCTGCCTCCGGCTGAGTTAGCCGTGTCAGGCGGCAACGGATAGGTTTTCTATCTTATGCCCGTCATCCCTTCGAGCCTCCTGACCCTTTCCTCGGTCGAAGGGTGGGTGGAAAAGAGCCTCGCGAATGCCTCGCCGCGGAGCGGATTTACGATGAACATGTGAGCGGTAGCGCTGTTGGCGTGCATGGGTATTCGCCTGCCGTAGAGTTCGAGCTTTTTCAGGGCGCTGGCGAGATATGCGGGATTCGATAACCTTGCCCCTCCATCGTCGGCGCCGAACTCCCTTGACCTCGATATGGCGAGCTGTATCACCATTGCGGCGAGCGGGGCCACTATCATCATTATGAGGAGCGCCAAAGGGTTCGCCCCTTCCCTGTCGTGCCTTCCGCCGAAGATGGAGGCGAAGTAAGCCATGTGCGAAAGATAGCTTATGGCCCCGGCAATGGTGGCCGCCACAGTTGATATGAGAATGTCCCTGTGCCGTATATGCGACAGCTCGTGCCCTATGACGCCTTCGAGCTCTTCCCTTGTAAGGACCTTCATTATGCCGGTCGTGACCGCGATTGCCGCGTGCCCGGGGTTCCTGCCAGTGGCAAAGGCGTTAGGGGAATCCTGTTCTATCATGTAGACGGCAGGCATTGGCATCCCGGCCCTCATCGCAAGGCCCCGCACCACATCATAGAGACCTGGCGCGCTCGACTCGTCCACCCTCTTTGCGCTGAACATACGGAGGATTATCCTGTCGCTCATCCAGTACGCGCCGAAGTTCATCACGCCAGCGAATATGAGGGCTATTATCGCGCCCTGAGAGCCTCCGAGCATGTCCCCGAAAAAGACCAGCATGGCCGTAAGTACGGCAAGCAGGACGGCTGTCTTCAGGTAATTCATCCCGACCTCCCGGGGTATTGAATACCCCAAGAAAATAAAGGTCCGCGGACCAGCCCTGACCAAGGGCGGACCATATATAATTATAGCTTAAAGGGGAGTCAAACGTGCTGGTTCGAACTGGATATCAGGGGCGTCCGGCAAGCTCTGAGATGGCGCGCCTTATGTCCTGGATGGCAACCCCGGTTTCCATGCAGTAGCCGCGCGGCCTTTTGTTCACTATGGCGTAGACGGGAAGGGGGTAGGCGTCCT
>Ga0209431_10003821_pt1 | contig 11883 bp, 13 predicted proteins | sample RifCSP13_3_FD_184021 | JGI IMG/M metagenome (GOLD analysis project Ga0209431, IMG submission 184021) | Soil microbial communities from Rifle, Colorado - Rifle CSP2_sed 13_3 (SPAdes) (version 2) | ecosystem: Environmental > Terrestrial > Deep subsurface > Rock core/Sediment | place: Rifle...
ACGCAGTAACCGCAAACGATAACATTAAGTTTGGTACGGATGTTGATACTAATGTCATATTCAACACTGCTGGAGGTGCTGCCTTGTCAATTGACCACGGGGCAAATAGCCTTGTGGTATCTGCGACAGCATACCTATTAGCTACAGGAAGCGGTACTGGTAAGGGGTTGGTTATTCCATCCCACGCCACAGCCTCTCCTTCACAACAGGATGTTGCTGGAGCTGGTAACATGTTCTTTGAGGTAGATGCCAAAAAGTTGTGGGTTTATGATGGAACCGGATGGGTCGGTGTAGTTCTAGCATAATAAGGAGGTGATTAAATATGGAAGAAGTCAAGCTATTAGAGCTAAAAGCTAACTATGAAAAGGAGTTCAATACTTTGGAAGCTGCAAGGCAGGATCTTACAAAGAGAAGAGCTGAAATAGATAGGAAGCTTGTAGAGTTAAGAGAAGGACAGCTTCGTCTTCAAGGGAAGTATCTGGGGATTGAGGAACTTATTAAGGGAAGTTCTAATCCCATAGCTGAAAAGATACCTGGCGGTAAGCTAGATGAGAAACCCAAGAAGTAGCTAAGTGGGGGCCAAACGGCCCCCATTTGCTATAATGCAAACGTGGAACGAACAAAAGTAATGGTAAACATACTCCACATGGGATCAATACAGGCGGGTCTTGAAACCTCCTGTATTAATTGGATGAAGGATGTATCGGATAAATATGATTTTGAGTTCTTTCTTCCATCCGCAAGGCCAATTCCTAATAACAGAAATCAGATAACAAAAAAGTTTCTTAAAGGGAACTGGGATATTCTATTTATGATAGATGATGATACGGTTCCTCTATCCAATCCCTTTAAAATACTAGAACATAATAAGGATGTTTGTGCGGGGGTGTACCCGGGAAGGGGAGATACAGGATTTCACTTCCACGTCTATAAATTGGGAGATAATTACCCCGAAAAGATATTCTTTAAACATTTCCCGCCCGAAGAAAGGGTTGGATTAAAGAAGGTTGATGCTGTAGCCACGGGATGTATGGCTGTAAAAAGACATGTCCTTGAGAAGATGATAGAAAAAGGTATGGCCCCATTTGAAGACATGTTTGATAAAGAAGGGGTTTTAATAACTAATGACGACATGGCCTTCTGTCTTAAATGCAGGGAACTTGGAATTGAGGTATATGCGGATTGGGATGTAGTGTGTGACCATATAAAAAATGTTAGTATTTTAGAAGTATTAAGATTTATAGAACATGCAGCTAAAACGGGTAAGCCCATAATTAGTATGTCCGGGGAGGACTTTAAGGCACATATAGTATGACATTTGACGAACAGCAGCAATATATAAAAGAGGTTAAACTCATAGACGGCACGAAGTTTAAGGATGCCAAGGAGCTGGGCATGGCCCTTGATTTTTATAATAGTAAAGTACAAGCTGAGAAGGAAAAGGATTTCAACAATGATATTATAGAAATAAGTAAGTTTGTGGCAAGGACTATGGGGAGAACTATGTTCTTACCCACCCCAGAAGTGGTAAAATAGCAGTGTGATTGTATCTTACGCAATTCCTTTAACAATTCTTGCGGGAACCGCTACTATTACAGTTTTGGATGTTCCCATTAAAGGCACTTTCAGAGGAGTTATAGTTAAATCTCCTGATAAGACTAATCAAACGGTTGATCTGGATATAATAGATAAAAATAGCGGGTATGTATTTTCCAGGGATAGTTTATGAATATAGATGTTTCAGATAGTGTTACGCTTGTTGAGAGTGTTTCCCCCGATGTTGTTTATGATGCCGCAACCTCAACAGTGTGGGCCGATCTCTATGGGGGTACAAATGAGTACAAACCCCTTAATAATCCCGTTTCGGGTCCTATGGATGTTGTGCTAACCGTTTCTGGCAACGAGGCGTACGATAGAGATTTTACTGTATATATTTATTATGAACCCTAAAAGGTGATACAATAGTAATATGTTTTCTTATGCGGTTAAGGTCTTAATTGATGTAAGCGGGGATGATACTGTGGGTTCTGCCACGGTTAGTACAGACTTTGGAACTCTTAGGGGAATAGTAGCTACCGCCCCGAATACTGTTGGAACTACTTTTACTTTAGGTATAACTGATAAAAACGGTGGAACTGTATTTAGTAGGGCATCTATACCTGAAAATGATACTACTTCCATCTGGTCCGATAAATATGGCGGGGCCAGTGAATATAGTCCATTAAACAACCCCATGCTTGGGCCTATTATTATAACTGTTACATCCAGTGGTACAGAGGTGGCAGACCAGACCTATACAGTTTATTTATATTATGAATAAAAGGAGGTGAAACCATGAAAAAAAAGACATCAAGTGCAATAAACGTTAAAGGATTGTTCAGACTTCGAATAAATGAAGGTGGCAAAGTAGTTGGGGATTCGGGTTGGCTTGAAAACCAAGTAACGAACCTCGGATTTCAGCATTACATAGTTGAAACTGTGGGAGCTATAGCAGGATCAACTCAAGCCTCCTTTTTGGCTTTGGGTACAGGTGTGGCCCCAGGTGCTGCCGCAACGAACTTACCCGGCGAACTGACTGATGCGGCGAACTGTAGGTTTACGCTTTCACCTTCGGTTGTGTCAAGTAAGACCCTAAGAATGGTTGGAACTCTTGCCTCAAATATTATTACTGCGGCAAGAACAATAAACAATATTGGTATATTCGCTGTTTCAACAACGAACGCAGGATCAATATTGGCAGGACAGATCTATGCCACAAGTTCTCTAGCCACAAACCAGTCAGTGAACTGTACTTACGAGCTTCAATTCTCGTAAAATTTGGTTAGAAGAAACGTTGCCAAACTCGGATACTTAGGTATTTACGGCAACGTTTAACCTGAGTGTCCGATTTTTTATGACCAGAGTAAAAGAATTACTAAAAAGTAAAAGTCATGTAAATATACAATTGGGTGGTGGGGATGACCCGCAAGGGGGGTTTATAAATATAGATATAAACAAAGGTTCAACTGTTGACATTGTACATGATTTGGAGAAATATCCCTGGCCGCTACCAAATGAATGTGCGGATTTAATTCTAGCCTCACATATTATCGAACACATAAACCCCGCTAAACTTGGGTTCATTAAATTTATGGATGAGATATGGAGGATTACCAAACCTAGAGGACAGTTAATGGTAGCCACACCTTATGGAGGTTCCTTTGTCTACTACCAAGACCCCACCCATGTAAACCCCTGCAATGAGGCCACATGGAGTTACTTTGATCCACTGGATCATTTATCTAAGGGAGAGCTGTATAAAAACTACAAACCTAAACCTTGGAAGGTTATAACTATAGCCTTTAAGTTGGAAGGTAACATGGAAGTTTTATTGGAAAAAAGGCCGTTATGAAAAAGCCTATAAAACTAAACTTGGGGTGCGGTGTATATTTTGTAAAAGGTTGGATAAATGTGGATAAATACTTGGACGGGGCCAAGATGCGAAAAAAGGGTGGGCCATATAAAAACGCTATTATTGAGAGAGGATCAAAGTTTGTAAAGGCCGATATATGCAACCTCCCATTCAAGGAAAACTATGCCGATATTATAGAATGTCACCAGACTATAGAACACTTACCCATGAGAAGAATTATAGACTTCTGTAGGGAGGTTTACAGGGTATTAAAACCTGGAGGTAAGTGCATTATTTCAACTAACAATATGAATGACCTATGTTTAGGTTGGCTTCAAATGTCTCTTAATAGGAATTTCAATTACGATGTTTATATAGACCAGGCGGAACCTATTTATGGTAACCAGCACGCTTACTCAGAGGGGGAATATCACAGAGTTCCCATAACTCCCGACTTTCTAAATTATTGTTTATCGGTAGCTGGGTTTAAGAACGGCGTGCTTACTTCCTATACCCGTGGAGCTACGATCCCGCAGGTGGGAGAGCTTATACAGAAAACTAAAAAGAAGATACTAAGAAATGAATTGTTGGTTGCGGAGGTGACTAAAGGTGAATAAGTACATAGAACTTGGAACCCCCATGCTTAAAAACACAGGAGAATGGAACCACAGGTTGCTTGTTGGCACTGCCGTTACTGGACTGATAAGGGCCGAATGGGTGCAAGCCAGATATGGTCAAACCATACCGACTAATTGGTCATTAGTTGAGGCTATGCAGTATATAAACTCCTCCATGCCTTTGCATTTTCAAGTATCGGATGCACAAAACCTTATCGTTAAAACAGCTATAGAAGTCAATGCTGAGTGGGTTTGGCTCTTGGAACAGGATAATGTATTACCCCAGGGGGCATTTATAAAAATGAATACTTATATGAGGGAAAAGAAAGTTCCTGTCATATCCGGTCTTTATTTTACTAAGTCCGTACCCCCCGAGCCCTTAATTTATAGGGAAAGTGGGAGATCATATTATATGGATTGGAAAATAGGAGATATGGTGTGGTGTAGCGGGGTTCCTACTGGGTGCTTGCTGATCCATGCCTCTATATTAAGATCTATGTGGGATGAAAGTCCAGAATATAGGGTGGGGGATTATGTAACCAGGAAGGTATTTAAGGAACCCGCACAGATTATATTTGATCCCCAAAGAAACAGTTGGATCAGTGAAACGGGCACTTCTGATCTGCACTGGTGTAAAAGAGTAATGACAGACGGATTCTTTGAGAAGGCTGGGTGGCCTAAATATCAGAAAATGAAGTATCCCTTTCTTGTCGATACTAGTTTATTTACTAGGCATATAGACAATAATGGTAGACAATTCCCCCTTGATATACCTAAAGAATACCTGCCAGAGTCTAAAAGTAAGTCTAACTACAGAAAGAAGTATTATGATACCCGTGATATTTGATATAATTATCCCATGAAACTGGAAATATTTGTTTTAGATAAAGTTCATATAGTGGAGTCACTTGGGGAGCTTAATACTCTTATTGAAAAAGTTGTGGCTAAGATAAATGCGGGTGAAATAGAGCTCCCTATAACTATGACTATAACGTCCGTTTCAGGAAATAGAGCCCCCCCGGCATTAAGTATAAATGTTAAAGAAGAGGTTAAAACAAAAGAAGCTCTTAGTTGAGCTTCTTTTTATTAAGGAGGTGAAACTATGATCAGATTTTATAATTACAAACCAGATACTTGCGATTGTTTTATCTGCCAAAGGTATGATGACGCTTTGGATCAATGGAGTTATGTTGAGGAATATACCAATCCAAGAGGTGAGGTATTTACTACCAAAAGATGTAGCATACATGACAATATTACAGATATAAACGATCTTTTCAACGCTGTATATGGAACGGACGACAGCGACCAGAAAAGGAAAAATAAAACAGAGGGATACCTTTTACAGACTCCATTCCTGAACTTATCCGAACAGATAACAGATGATGGCGGTACATATTTCAGATTTAAGAATGGGATTAAATATAATTGGAGCTTTACAGGCACTGGAAAAGATAGAGTATTAAATATATCTATTTTAGGAGCTAGCCTCACTACTAACCAGAAAAATAATATTCAGTCTGCATTGAACAATCTCTTTGGTAACGATAGGGTTGTTTTAGGTTAAATAAATTATGAACTCCATAATTGTAAGTGATGGCTTAGCCACAGTAAATGACAATGCAACTAGATATATATATGTTGTAGGTAACATAGGTGTGGAACAGAGTAGTGAAGCTGCGGCAGAGATACCTGTTAGAGATGCGGGTATTTTCTCAAAGGGTTTTATTTACGTTTCATTAAATGGAACTACTGTAGTTACTTCTACACTGACCCTAAGAAAAAGCAGAGCAGATACGAGTATTGTAATTTCAATTGCCCCAGGAGCTACTGGTGCGGTGGAAGACGCATCCAATACAGTGTCCTTTGCGGCTACGGATGAAGTCAACTGGGAGTTCTCTGTACCAAACGAAACAGGCCCATCAAAACAGGTAAGCGTAAATATACTAGCAGTGCAGTTTGCTCCTACATCAAGTAATGACACAGTAACTTTGTTGGGAACAAGTAGTACAAGCACCTTTTCTATAGCAAGTAACGCACATTATTTAAATGTGGATGGTACCTTAATTGATAGGACGGGCACAGATGCTGAAACTAGGTGGAGAATACGAACTAGCTTAACATCCTCAGATTTATATGTATACGTTAGTTCCAACAACAGAACCACGACTACAACAATACAGACAAATAAAAATGGTGGTCCGGGGGGACAATCTGTAGAATTTGCTGGATCTGAGGCTGGGGCAAAAGAGGCTTCTGGATCAGATTCCCTTTCAGCGGGAGATGACTTTAATATAATTCTCACAACGGGTACTGGTACTGGGAATATAATTCTCGAAGTTATATCTGCAACCTACATACAGTCATCAGGTGGTGATTGGCCGTTTATTTGGGCTAGCAACAGTGGGACTAATACTAGTGCAAACTCAACACTTTTCCACAGTATAGCGGGGGGGGACCGTGATAGTATAGAAGCTGCGCATCAAATACTTCCCAGATTCACATTTACCGCAAAGGAACTTACAACCTACGTTTCCGAAAATACAACAACAACACAAGGTTCTTTTATAAGGTTAAGAGATAACGAAGTTGATAGGCTAAGTGTAAGTTATTCGGCTGCGGAAACAGGGTTGAAAAACAACTCTTCTGATGTAGGGATTATAACATCGGGAACGGATGAGATTAACTATTCGTCATTTTGTGGAAATGATGCCTCCGCAAACCTAACGGTTAATTGGATTTCAATACTAGGTACCACAGTATTTAAACCTAATGTATCAGATTCTGTGACCATAACCGAGTCTGTAACTGTATCTATATCTGGGGGGGCCGCATTCTTATCTGTAAATGTGTCTGATCCTATAACAGCTACTGAATCGGTTACAGTAACAGTGTCCAGTCCACAAATAAATGTACCCGACAGTATAACAATTACGGAGGAAGTAACTGTATCGATTTCGTCTGGGGATTTAAGCATAGATATAAGTGATTCTATTACTATTACAGAATCTGTAGCGGCGGATGTAACTGTAGCAATAAATGTAAGTGACTCTATAGCAATAAATGAATCGGCAATTGCGGAGATTGTGTCCTATGTAAATATTAGTGATGGTGTGACTGTAGGGGAATCGGCGAACGTGGTAACTTCCGATCCTCAGGTAAATGTGTCCGACACGGTTACCGTAACCGAGGTTGTAACTGTAGAGGTTGTTTGCAACGTGAACGTATCCGATGCCATTACAGTCAACGAATCCGTAACCGTTGTAGTCTCCGATCCGCAAGTAAGTACCACCGATTCCATAGTGACTAACGAATCTGTAGTTATAGAACTGGTTGGCTATGTAAGTGTTGCGGATGTCGTGGTTGTAGATGAAGTAGTAACTATAGCTGTATCTGATCCGCAAGTAAATGTCAGCGACACCGTTACTATATTAGAGGTTGTAACATTGGAAATAACTTCATATGTAAATGCAACCGATAGCGTAATTATAGATGAGGTTATAGTTCTTGAAGTTGTTTCCAACATTGATGTATCAGACAGTATAACCGCCAGTGAGTCTGTAACATCCGTGGTGTCCGATCCGCAAGTAAGTGTCACAGATGCAATAAATATAACAGAGTCGGTGGCAACGAGTGTTACAACCGATATAAGTGTTTCCGATTCCGTGGGTGTGGCTGAGACAGCAACAGTTTACATCAACGTGGAAGTAAGTGTTTCCGATGCTGTTACAGTTGCCGAATCGGTGATAGTTAATGATTTGGAGGGGCATTGGAAGCTGGATAATGACTGGACAGATTCTTCCAATAATGAAAATGATTTAACTCCTGTCGGTTCCCCCGTTTTTGTTACAGGTAGAACGGGAAGTGGTATAGATTTAGAGAGTACTAGCAGCCAATATGGTTCCTACGCCACCCCCACGGGGGTAAATATACTTGGTGATTGTACTATAACGGCTTGGGTAAAAGCCGAGTCTCTGGGAGCTAATATGCCTATTCTCCAGAAGGGAGGTAATTCTGAGCTTGAGGCCGACAACGTAGCATTTTTCCTCTCCGTTTTAAGCTCTGGCAATCTAAGGTGGTTCCACGAATACAACTTGGGGACTAACCAGCTTGTGGATACTACGGGAGGTTTAATAACGTCTGGGGCGTGGTTCTTTGTGGCGGCGGTAAGGGACACAACTGCTAATAACATAATCTTCTACATAAACAATGTGAAAGAAACCGTTGCGTATGCAAATGAGTGTACGGGGGCCACCTCTGGACAAATATCAATAGGTACGGACTCGGCCGCTTCCGTATTCTTTGACGGAATAATAGATGATGTACGACTGTTTGATAGAAAGCTAACTGACTCGGATATAGATTATTTATATGCGGATAATCCTAGCGTATCAGACTCAGTTTCAGTTGTGGAATCTGTAGCGGTATCCATACCTGGCGGAGATCTATCTATAAATATCGCAGATAGCATAACTATTAACGAATCAGTAACTACCTACATAGTAACTGAAATAAATGTAAGTGATTCTGTAGTTGTAAGTGATGCCGTAACTTTGGAGTTAGTACCTTATGTAAATGCATCTGATTCTGTGACGGTAGAGGAATCAGTTATAACAATAACCTCAGACCCCCAAGTTAATGTACTTGATTCTATTACTCTATCCGAAAGTGTCACATTAGAGATTGTTTCGTTTATCAATGTGTCTGATACGGTAAATACTACGGAGTCCGTAAGTCTTGATATACCCACCAATATAAGCGTATCAGATACAATAACTGTTTCAGAAGCTGTCACAGCAGACATACAATCCTATATCAATGTGGCTGATTCTGTTACCGCTACAGAGGTAATAACTGTGGTTATGTCTGATCCACAGGTGAATGTGGCTGATTCTGTCGTAGTATCCGAAGTCATGGTTCCGGAGGTCGTATCTTATGTCAATGTTTCCGATTCCATTACGGTTAATGAGTCCGTTACTGCTGATCTGACGGTAAGTATAAATGTACCCGACACCGTAATCATATCAGAATCCGCAGTAGCTGATATACAGTCCTATATAGATATATCAGATGTAATCACGGTAACTGAGGCAGTAACGGTAGCGATAGCAGATGTAGGAAGTCTAACTCTTAATGTGAATGATTCTAGTGTGGTGTCTGAATCAGTGGTTGCGGACATACAAGTTTCAGTTAGTATATCTGACACAATTGTTGCTACTGACGCACCCACCATAGACATACAGGTCTATATAGATACCTCGGATCTAGTAATTGTCACAGAACTAGTGGTTTCGGAATTAGTTTCCTACGTAAATGTTTCCGACCCCACCGTAATTACTGAGTTCATAATAGCAGCGGTTTCAGATCCTCAAATAAATGCTATTGATTCGGTTACAATTTCTGAAAGTGCCGTAGCAGATATAACAACCGAAGTTAGTGTAAATGATACTGTTACGATAACTGAATCAGCGACTTTGGTAGTTTCTAATCCTCAAATTAGTGTAATAGATTCTGCTGTTGCGTCTGAATCTGTAACTGTAAGTTTGACCAGTTATATAAGTACCTCAGATGGTATTTCAGTAGCAGAATCGGTGTCTGGCCAGATAGCAACCCAGATAGATGTCAATGATACTATCTCAGTTGACGAGTCCACAATTATCATACTTAGCACCCCCGAAGTAGTAGTTTCAGATAGCATTACTATAGCTGAGACTGTTGTCGTAGAGGAAAGTTCTATTGAATTAACTCTAAATGTATCGGATACAGTAACAATAACAGAATCGGTATCTGTTCTTATTCCTTCCTGTCCTGTGGACGTCTCAGATTCCATAACCGTGGCCGAAGCTATAACCATAGAAGTTAGCACCTTAGTAGTCAATGTGTCCGACACAATCACTATATCGGAATCCTTTGACTCTTTGGTTGGAATAAGTGTCAATATAGGCGAGGCCGTAACGGTGTCGGAGCTGGTGGCCGCTACTTTCCTGGCATCTATAAATGTGTCTGACACATCTGCCATAGTTGAATCATCGACCTCGGTTATAGTGTCTTTTATTTCGGTATCGGATAATATTACCTTAACCGAGAGTTTTGAAATCAGGCTAAGAAAGAGACAAAAGAGGATAATTTCAAGGATTACATCTGAGGCAGTAAGATTATCCGTGACGGATAGTAAATCAAAAACAAGTGTTAAGAATAATATGGAAGGAGAAATATGGCACTAAGATACTGGGTAGGTAATGGGGGAAACTGGTCTGATGCCACGAATCATTGGTCTAATACGTCCGGTGGAATCCCCGGTGCTGGTAACTTACCCTTATCCACGGATAATGTGTTTTTTGATGCTAACAGCTTTAGTTCGGGGTCGCAGACTGTGACAATAAATGTAACGGCTAATTGTAAGGACATGGATTGGACTGGGGTAGCTAATACCCCGACATTAGCCGGATCTTCCGCATTAATTATCTATGGAGGACTAACATTGGTTTCAGGGATGACGGTAACCTTCACTGGGTCAATAACTTTTTTAGCATCTGGTCCTGTCAATATAACTCTAGGTGGACAAACCTTGGTAAGCAACATAGCCTTTCTAAACTCCAATGGTACATGGAGTTTACAGGATGCCTTTAATATTGGGACAAGAACTCTTAATGTGACATCGGGCCATTTTGATACTAATAACAACTTAGTTACCGTTGGGTTGTTTCTCTCCAGTGGTGTCTCTACGAGAACTATAACTTTAGGTAGTTCCGTTATAAATGTATCAGATGATACGGGATGGAATATGTCAATAGCGACTAATTTGACATTAAATGCCGGTACATCTGTAATAAATATAACTGGGACCAACGCACGATTCTCTGGGGGGGGAAAGACTTATAATAACGTAACCATAACAGGGGCGGGGTTTCATTATATTATTGGAACTAATACATTCTCAAATCTTACCGTTACGGGAACAGCGACGAAAACGGATTTTTTGGCACTCTTTGCTAATCAAACTATCACTGGAACCTTATCGTTGTCGGGCAATTCGTCAGTGAACAGGTTACTTGTGAGGACACTGGAACTAGGTATTACTAGAACTCTTACAGCCAACGCAGTTTCATTATCAAATGTGGACTTCAATGACATAACAGGAGCGGGTTCAGCCAGTCCATTTACAGGAACAAGTTTGGGAGACGCACAAAACAATTCGGGAATTACATTTACAACCCCTGTTGTTAGATATTGGGTAGCAACCTCTGGAGGTTCCTGGTCCAGTACATCTTCATGGTCAGCCTCCTCGGGTGGGGCTTCTGGGGCAAGTGTGCCGTTGTGCCACGACACGGTTTACATTGACGCAAACTCTATCACGTCCACAGGAAGAACAGTAAGTGCGGATATGGTAAGGTTGGGTAGAGATATAGACTTCACTGGGGTACTTAATACACCCAAGTTATCTCTTGGGGCCGCAGAGTGTTCTATATATGGAGACTTAAAACTTGTAAGTGGTATGACCAGTAAGGCGAGTTTCCTTAACTTAGTATTTGTAGCCAGAGATTCAGTTACTTTTACTACTGGCGGTATAACAGTGGGGAATAATATATATATACAACTGGTCACTGGCGTCCTTACCCTCAGCGGGAACCTCATATATGGCAACCCAAATACCTTCACACTAAATACAGGAACATTTGATGCTAATGGAAATAATGTTACAGGAGGTAAGTTTGATAGCAACTTTGGCTCTGGTAATAACAGAACTTTATCAATGGGGGCAGGTACTTGGACACTAAATGGAACGGGAACCGTGTGGAATATGGCAACAATTACAGATCTAATCCTTAACGAGAGTACCTCTACAATAGATATAACCAATACAACAGGCACACT
>Ga0209431_10003824_pt1 | contig 11877 bp, 10 predicted proteins | sample RifCSP13_3_FD_184021 | JGI IMG/M metagenome (GOLD analysis project Ga0209431, IMG submission 184021) | Soil microbial communities from Rifle, Colorado - Rifle CSP2_sed 13_3 (SPAdes) (version 2) | ecosystem: Environmental > Terrestrial > Deep subsurface > Rock core/Sediment | place: Rifle...
CCACCAAAGCGGCGGCAGATCTGTTATCCAAAGCGTATTCCCGCACATATGGCGTTCCGGTTCTTATTGTCCGCAGTACAAATAACTATGGTCCCTACCAATTCCCCGAAAAGTTTATTCCTTTGCTCATCGGTAACGCGCTGAGAAAAGAGGAGCTTCCGATATACGGAGACGGGGCGCAGCGAAGAGACTGGCTTTACGTAGAGGATAATGCTGAAGCCATTCTCCGGGTCATGGAGACCGGACAGGCGGGCTCCACCTACAATGTGGGTACCGGAGAAGAAAGATCTAATTTAGAAGTGGTCCATACCATCTGCCGATTGCTGGCTGAGGAGACTGGAGAAGATCTTGAAGCTCTTTTGAGGAGGATCAGATTTGTCGCCGATCGGCCCGGACATGACAGGCGCTATTTTCTCGTTACGGAAAAGATCGCCAAAGAGGTAGGATGGACTCCATCCGTCTCTTTTGAGTTAGGACTTCAGAGGACCGTGCGTTGGTATGTCAACAACAAAAGCTGGACTGAGAGCATCCTGAGCGGAGAATATCGAGATTACTATACGGCTGTTTATGTCAAGGAATGGGCGACCAAGGGAAGCCGCTAATTATGCGAGTCATAGTTCTTGGGGGGAACGGCCAGCTTGGAACGGATTTGGTGGAGGTGCTTACCGATTTCGATGTCGCGCCTCTTTGTCATAGAGAATTAGATATCTGCGATTTCCCGCGCACTCGAGGCGTGCTCTCTGAAAAGAAGCCAGAGATAGTCATTAACGCCGTGGCATTTAACCGGGTTGACGATTGCGAGGAAGAGATAGAAAAGGCCTTTTGGGTAAATGCTTATGCGGTGCGAAATCTGGCGCAGATCTGTGCCGACCTTCAATGTACTCTGGTGCATATCAGTACCGATTATGTGTTTGGCGGCGACAAAACAACTCCTTATATCGAGGAAGATAATCCTAAACCGCTCAATGTTTATGGCGTATCCAAGTTGGCGGGCGAGTATTTCGTCAACACGATCTGTACTAAGCGATTTGTGGTGCGGACTTCGGGGCTCTACGGGGCAGCGGGCTCGAGCAGTAAAGGAGGCAACTTCGTCAAGACGATGATTCGCCTCGCCCAGGAAGGCAAACGAATCCGTGTTGTGAACGATCAGGTTCTGGCACCTACCTATACAAGAGACCTAGCTAACCAAATTAGAGAGCTTCTGCTAGCGCGAGCCTACGGTCTCTATCATGTTACGAATAGCGGGCAGTGTTCCTGGTTTGAATTCGCCAGCAAACTCTTCGAGATCATGTCCATAATGCCGGACTTCGGCCCGGTATCCACTGCGGAGTATGGAGCGGCAGCGCGACGCCCTGCATGGTCCGTATTAGCTCAGGATAAAATCAGAGGGATAGGCCTGAAGAGCCTCAGGCCATGGCCCGAAGCCCTCCGAGCCTATTTGCGACAGGAAGGCTATTTGGCGTGAGTCAAACTGTACTCTTGAGTGACTCATGATGCCAATGGTATGTGGAACCGCCTGCGGTCGAAACAGATCGCCGGATGCGAGTCAGATCGCGTGAGATTGGCCAAGCTCGCCAGGGAGATATTAGCAAGGCGTGGGATCCATCGACCTACATGCCGTCCTGCTCCCTTTCCAATTTCCACCCGATCCAAATTTCATTCTGTAGACGCTTTGCAACCAGACATCACGGTCTTAATCCCAGCTTTCCGCCACGAAGGCTTCATCGAAGAGGCTCTGCGCAGTGTCTTGGCCCAAACTTACGGCGGCTTTCGGGTCCTCGTCGTGGATGATGCATCACCAGACAAAACCGCTCATCGAGCGCGGTTGTTAACAGATCCCCGAATTACCGTGAAGGCTAACGGGAGCAATATGGGGCTTGGAAACAGTGTTCTCTCCGCGCTGGGAAAGATCGATACTCCGTTTGTGGCTCTTCTCAACTCAGATGACGTCTTTCACCCGGAGCGCCTCGAACGTTGTCGCACGATCCTTTTGGATTCACCCAACACGCAGCTAGTAGCCACGGGTATTTCGCTCATTGACGCTTGCGGCGGTCACATAACCTTGGAGAATGTGAGCCGCATCTAAGACGGCCAGAGGATTTACGAATGGGTCCGTTGGTTTCACCGCGTTCAGTCGTCTCAAAGCGAGGAGGTGACTGTCTTCCTCCGCCTATTGAGGAACAATTTCTTGGTTACGAGTAGCAATATTGTTTGCCGGACTGGCTATCTCTCTAAAAACGTGGATGCATTGAAAGACCTGAGCTACTGTGTCGACTGGCAGCTCTTCCTCGATGCTTCTCTTGATGGGGGGCTGATTTACTTGCCCGAGGAACTGGTGGCCTACCGTTTGCATTCACTCAACACCGTTTGGTTCACTCCGGAGAATAGATGGTCCTACTTTCTTGAGGTCAACCGCGTGGCCGCTCACGCGTTGAGGAGGTATCTTTCCTCTGTTGCTCGATCGAGACTCGGTGAAGCCAAGCTTGAAAGAGTAGTCGCCGCCGTGGTTTTGCATCTGAGCGCAAATACCGAGATAGACGGTCTTGCCCTTTACCTTAACGAGATCCTTCCGGCGATCCATTTGCAAAGGGCGGGGGAGTGTTCTCCGAGTATCCGATCCCTCATCCAAAGGCTCACGGCGCAGGCACAGAGAAAACGTGCGGGAGGCGCGAGGAAGCGCGCGGGGTCGGGATGGTCTTCTGCGAAATACTGGATGGGACTTCATTAATGGCGCGACTCTGTGTCTGTATCCCGACCTGGAACGGCGCTCGCTATTTGGCGCGCACCCTTCGTTCCGTGCTCGTGCAGCAGGGAGTTGACCTTCGGGTCGTCGTCGGCGATGACGCCTCGGAGGACAACACGGTGGAGATTGCCCGCAGTTTTCATGACCCTCGTCTCTCGGTGCAAGCTTTTTCGGAACATGCAGGACTTGCTCGCAATTGGAATCGGGTGCTCCATATGGCTGACGGCGATTATGTCGCTCTGGTCGGTCAAGATGACGAGGTCAACTCGAAGTGGGCGGCGCAACTCACGGCGCTGCTCGACACATATCCTCAGGCCGATCTCGCCTTCGGCCGACGACATTTCGTGTTTGATGATGAAGAGAGCCGTCGAGTCCTTGGCAATTTTTTCGAACGCTTATACCCCAAGCTGCTGGCTCCATTCTATGCACATGTCGGCGAAGTCATCTTGCCGAACGTAATGCTTCGGGAGGCTTACCGGTACCGTTTCGAGATCAACCTGATCGGCGAGCCGACGTTTGTCATACTGCGCAGGAGTTCCACGGTGGTCGAGAGGGGCTTTGACCCATTGATGACACAGATGATCGACTGGGAGTTTTTCACGCGTTTCTTTGTCGATCGTCCCATCGTCCATTGTCCGGAAGTGCTCGGTACCTATCATATTCACAGGCGCGCTTGGTCGATCGAGAATGCTGCCCCCTCGCGGCACTACCGGGAATACGATTACTTGCTTGGGATCGTGTTGCAGAGATTCGGCCCGAGCCTAGGTCGATGGCGTGCCCGACAACTTCAGCGACGCCGCAGCAGGATACGCGCGATCGGGCGGGTCGATGCCGAGCGGGAACAGGTGAAGAGACGGCACATTCTAATGGGTTTCATCGCCACAGTTTTGAGTTTTTATTGCTCTGCTCGTTCAGAGGAAAGACAAGACACTGCGGAAAAGACCACGTATAATTTTCTGGCTAACGCAGGAAGCGCTGAAATCATCGCGCCACAGCCAAAGTTTGTAAATTTGCAGCTCCAAAAATTGACCATTAAGGGTGACCAGCGGACAGTCATCTTCGAGCATCCAAATTCTGAAGTGGTATTCAACAATGTGCTTGTCCATAAGAATGCGGTGTTACAGTTTGGGATCGGGATAAGCGAAGCTGCCTGGGACAAGGCAGGTGATGGCGTATTGTTTGAGGTTATTATCGTCGACCCAAGTGCTCGCGATACGCGGTTATTCTCAGAGTACATTGACCCTAAAAAGAACGCAGAGGAGCGTAAATGGCTTGATTACAATGTGGATCTAAAAGCCTTCAACGGAAAGGAGGTGTCTTTTGTGTTTAGGACTGACGGCGGTCCCAACCGCAACACAGATTTTGATTGGGCAGCGTGGAGCGATCCTCAAATAATATCGGAAAGGCAGAGTGGATGGATAAGCCGTCTATGGTCGGTTTTCAGCGCGGGATAGGAGATTGGTCCTCAAGGGAAGGGGCAGTGGAAGCCTCGATGGTTATAACCGGAACGGGGATTTGTAAAGGGAATCAAAATGCCCATCGTTGAAATCACCGATGTAAAAGTCAATTCTGCTAAATCTGACGATCTTGTGGGTTATTATCTTGATCTGCCAAGGCCCGGCAATGAAAGCGATATATACGCCGTTGATGTCTCGGGTTGGGTCCTTGGAAAGTCTTCACCAGTTGTTGGGGTTGAATTTAGGAGCGAAGGATTGAAACTGCTGAGGATTCCTTTGAACACTAAACGACAGGATATTGTCAAACATTTCTCTCAAGTCCACCACGCCGAGGCTAGCGGATTTAAAGCAAGAGTTAACATTCTTACATTAGAGCAAGAGTTTGCCATCGACGTCGTGGCGCACTTGGACAATACGAAGGAAATTCCGATTGGAACGATTTGTGGCCGGCGGCAGTCATTGAATACCGGTTATCAGCCTACACTCAGTCCGCTCATGGTGACTACGTTGCGCAGAACCGGCTCAACGTGGCTATTGCAACTACTGAATGTCCATCCTCAGATTATTGCGTACCGGCCTTTTGAATATGAACCGAGAGTAGGAAGTTACTGGATAGAAATCCTCAAAGCAATATCGGACCCTTCAAGTTACCTTCAAGTGCTTTCTTCGTACCAGTCTGATGCGAATTGGTGGCTGGGGAATTCGTATTTTCCCCTTGAAGCGATGGCATTCGATCCTTCCATTCAGCGGTGGATTGGCAACAACAACATTGGGGTCGTGGCATCGTTTTGTCAAGGACGAATTGAGGCATTTTATGAGCAGGTTGCGACGATTCAAAAGAAAATAAGACCTGTGTATTTTGCAGAGAAGTTTTCGGCAAGAACGTTCATCACCTCGCTGATGTGGGAACTCTATCCCAATACAAAGGAAATCATCCTCGTACGGGATTTTCGGGATATGTTCTGCTCTGTGCTGTCCTATAATAAGAAGCGGGGTGTTACATCATTTGGCCGTGAATTAACCAGCAGCGACGAAGACTACGTCCGCTATTTGAAGAGTGGAGCGCAATACCTGCGAGATCTTTGGAAACGTCAAACTCCCAAAGTACATCTCTTGCGATATGAAGATCTTGTCATGCAGCCAGTAGAAGCGCTCAAAGCCATGTTCGAGTATCTTCAAGTCGACTGTGACGAAGGTTTGGCTCGACAGATTATCATGGAGGCAGAAACAAAGAACAGAGACCAACAACAACTACATCAGACGGCATCGTCGCCGCTTACTTCGATTGGACGATGGCGGGAAGAGTTGAGTAAACAACTTCAAGACCTCTGCAACGAGACCTTCGGCGACATCTTGAATGAGTTTGGATACAATGTCTAAGTCAAAGACGACAACAAAGCCGATTCAGGAACCGGCGGGAGTTGCACGGGATGCTGGTCGTCGCTTTTCTCAATTAGTTATGGACGAGCAGCTTATGAGGCTCCGAGGCGACCTTGCCCAGAGAGACCAATTACTTGAGCATTTCATTTTAGAAATCCGGCTCAAAAGTGAAGCGTTGACGGCCAAAGACGGGCAGTTGAGGGACAAAGACGGTGATCTTCGCCTGAAAGATGAGCACATCAATACTTTGCTCGATCTCGTCAAGGGTCTCGAGGTCAAGTTAATGCAAAAAGATACACGAGTCGCGGCCTTGCAATCGGAAATCAGCATAGTGAACAACAATATCGAGAGCCTTGAGGGGAAACTGCGGGAGAAAGAGGCATTCATCCTATCCCAGAGCAACCAGATAAATGTGATGCGGGCATCGCATGGGCCAGAGGTGCAGCACCACCGGAATCCCATCATGATGGCGGAGCCTGAAGGTGCCGAAAAAGAACGCCTCAACCACCAAAAAGGGAGGCATTTTATTTACGCGAGAAGCACACTCGGTTATTTTGCCGGGCGGATTCCCAGGGCGCTGCTTGGATTGCTGTACGCATTACTCAAAAACACATTTCGAGTGACTGATCGACGTCTTGGCAGATATCTCTGGCCTCGCGGAACCAAACGTAGGCTGATCGTGGATGCGCTGATGAGTCTGCGTCACACGATTGGGCGGTCAAGGACCTCGGTCCGTAAGCGCGGCGTGAAATGGTGTCTCAAAGCTCTCCGGCGCCGCCTGCTCCGGGTGAGCAGTGTGGCAGCGCCCCCCAATATTTGGGTAGCCCCCATTGACCCGATTGAGATCAAAACGGTTGCCCCCCACGATTCCTTCGATGACCTCGCAACGCTCGATGCGGGCATCTCGGTTATAATCCCGACGCTCAACGGCTCTAACGATCTTGTCAAATTGCTTCCGTCTCTCTTCAACCAAAAAGGATTGAAACACCTCGAGGTGGTTGTCGTCGATTCCGGTAGTACAGACGACACGGTTGAACTTGCAAAAGCGTACGGCGCAAAGGTGGTAGAAATCCCGCCTGACCAATTCTCCCACTCGCACGCTCGCAACATCGGCGCAGAACACGCTTCGCACGAGTACCTCCTCGTGATGGTTCAGGACGCCCTTCCGCCTTGCGATACTTGGATCCATCAGATGGGTTCGTTTTTGCGGCGCGAAAGAGTCGCCGCCGTTTCATGTATGGAGACGCCGAAAGTTGACGCCGACTTATTCTCCCGCGTCGAGAACTGGTATCACTACAAGGTGATTTTAGAATTAAACGGGAACGACAAAGTTCTTTCAAAACCCGAATCCAGCGATCCGGTGACTCTGAGGAAGCATGCACAGCTTTCCGATGTTGCCTGTCTGATGCCGAGAGAGATTCTAAGAAGGTACAAGTTCCGCGGCGAGTATGCAGAAGATTTGGATTTGGGTCTACGGCTGATTAATGATGGCCACCGTCTCGGATTGTTAAGCTCGACGAGAGTCATTCATTCCCACAAGCGGGACCCGTTCTACTATCTCAAGCGCGGGTACGTGGACAAAATGGTGCTGGCGCAGATTTTAAATGAACCGCTCGAAGAAACAGTAGTGGAATTCCGGACCTTCATCCAGGACGTCTTCTTCTGCTATCAGGCACTTCAGAGTCTTGATCGTGATGTTTTCACCAACAGTAGACTTCCGATGTCTGTGGAAGAGTTTGCGACCAAAGTACCTGAGACAATTCAGCTCTTGATGGAGGGGCCGTACCCCGCGGAGATCGAGCTGACTGAGCACGAGATGATTGACAAGCAGAGCAGACTCTTCTTGCAAACCCTGTACAGTAATCACCTCCGCGATCCAAGTGTCCCTTCGTACGGGGGCATCCTCTTGCCGGGGATACTTGCTTTCCACAGCATTGTTTACGACTACATGGGGAAAACGTATGAAACCGTCGATCCTGATCTTGTGCAGGACTTCCGGGCACTCACGTACAATTACTATATGAACTTGATTGGGCGGTACCTGGCCGTCTGTTACTTGAAGCTGCCTCTGGAAGAGCGAAAGGTGATGGAAGCCATAAACCTGGAATTAGATAATTCTATTTAGGCGGCGGATCGATGAAGATTCTTTACGTCGTTCATCAGTTTTACCCCGCGCACTACACGGGAACCGAGAGATTTGTTTTGAATCTTTCGACCACGATTCAAAAGTGGGGGCATAAGGTTAAAGTAATGACGTACAGTTTTTACGATATGGGATTTTACGATTCGTCGGCGGATGGATTTCATTCAAAACAATTTATCTACAAAGGGATTCCTGTTTTTGCGATTCAGCACAAGCAGCCTATCCCTCCAGATCTAGACTGGGGCGTTGAAAATCCATCCCTTGCTCGTTATGCAGAATCTTTACTTGTCAGTGAGAAGCCGGACCTCGTCCACGTCGCCCATCCGATGCGGATGGCAGAGTTTGCCGCCGCTGCACGGCGTCTTGGAATTCCCTATGTAGCGACGCTCACCGATTTCTTTTTGATGTGCCCGAAGTCCATACTCTTCACGTCGAAAGGGACGCTATGTTCTGGACCAGAGAAAGGGGAAGCGTGTAAACAGTTCTGCCCCCAATTTCAGGACGACGTCGTGACCAGGCGGCTGGCCAAGACAGAGTACATTCTGCGGAATGCTGCATGTGTGGCTGCACCGTCGAAGTTTCTCGGCGCCTTGTTCAAGAATGAATTCCCCTGGTTGAATCGGAAGGTCGTTCCTTACGGCATCGATTACAGCCACATCGAACGGAACACACGAGCCTTCAACGGGAACGATAAGCTCGTAATACTGTACGCCGGGCAACTGGATTATCACAAGGGCGTTCCTATTTTGATTGATGCTGTCAGACGCTCGAAGATGGATAAGTTCGTTGTGAAATTGTACGGCTCCGGTCCACCGACAGTCGAGCGTCAGCTCCGGGAGATGGCAAAAGGGGAAAAACGCGTGGAGTTCTGCGGCGTCTACAAGAAAGAGCAGATGAGCGAGGTCTTCAACTCCGCGGATGTGGTCGTCGTGCCGTCGATGTGGCACGAGAACAACACCATCGTCATGCTCGAAGCGCTTGCTTCAAACATTCCGTGCATCGTTTCCAATGGCGGTGGGATGGTCGAACAAATTCAGGACGGCGTGAACGGGTTCATTGTGAGAATGGGAGACGCGGAACACCTCAAAGACACCATCGAGCGCATCGTCAAACAGCCGAGACTGCTGAGCGAGATGAAAAAGAACGTAAATGCGTATGCAGTGACAACCGTCGAGCAGGAGGCATACGCTTACGAAGAAGAATATTCGAGGATCGTCGCGAACCGTTGAATAAGGCTATTCGCTCCCAAGAGAATGGACATGACAAATTTAAGCTACAAGAGGTTTTGTAAAACAATGAACTACCCCGCAGCTTGCTGCGGGGTAGTTCAGTCGCCTGCGGCGCAATTGCAGCCCAGCCCTCATCTCGGAAGACAGTCCGTTTGCTTACACCTTGGATAATCAGGAGTGGCTGTGGTCGGTGTACCGTGAGGGCAATACGATTCACGCGCTGGTCCACAACGAGTATCACGACCCGGTCGCGCAATTCTGCAGACCCGGCGTGAGCAACCCCAGCAATCCGTGTTGGTACAACGCAATAACCTATGCTGTCTCCACGGATGGTGGAAAGACCTTTAGCCAGCCGCCCGCGCCAGACCATGTGGTCGCCGCCTTGCCCATGCCCTGGGTTCCTCCAATTACCTTGACCACCTGCGCTGTGATTCTGATCGCCAGTAGAAACAATGCAGGTAATTACAAGAGCTGATTTGTTCGCACTACTCCAAGCGCTGTTCGTTACATCTCGTATATTGACCCCAGCTTAATCTCATATCACGACAAAGCGCTTGCTCGACAGGATCCGCGCCAGCCAAATTGGCTTCTGGTGCTCGTGCACCCTCAAGCTTGGAGGGGTGCCGCTGAGCCCTTCGTCCACAAGGAGGCACAAGCGCTGTCCGGACAGATCACCGCGGGATGCCAATCCAGGAGATTCTCTCATGAGCCGTCTAAAATCTTTACGATCCAAAAGGCAGCTGATTTATCTTCTCGATCTGCTGCGTGAGTTGGTCGTGCGCGATATCAAAGTGAGATACAAAAGATCGGTACTGGGGATTGCCTGGTCGCTTGTGAATCCTCTAATGCTCTTGCTCACCTTTTACTTCATTTTCCACATGGTGCTGTCGGTCGACATTCCAAGATATTCGTCTTTTGCCTTTAGCGGAATGCTAGCGTGGAGCTGGTTCCAATTGTCCTTGGTGCAGGCGGCCGGTGCAATTACCGGCAACCGCGATCTGATTAGGTTGCCCGGATTCCCCCTGGGCGTTTTGCCGGCAGTTATCGTGACAACCAATCTCATCCATTTTTTGCTAGCTCTGCCTGTCCTTCTGGCAGTCTTGGTGATTAACGGTACGGGGCTAAAGCTAACGATTCTGGCAATGCCAATTTTAATGATCCTGCAGTTCGTTCTGACGCTCGGTTTAGCCTATCTCGTTGCTACTGCCAATACCTTGTTCCACGATACTCAGCACCTCCTGGGCACGCTGTTGCAGCTACTTATGTTTCTTTCTCCGATCTTTTACGAGGTCAGCATGGTTCCGCCGCGCTACCAGACTTTGTATAGCCTTAACCCCTTTGTCCATCTAATGGATGCCTACCGCGCTATTTTACTTAGGGGCACCCTGCCTGATGGGATCGTGCTGCTCGTGCTTGGTGGTGTGGGCGCTTGTCTCCTATATGTTGGCCTCAAGATCTTTATGCGGACGAGCTACCGCTTTGTAGAGGAACTGTAGATGCTCGACACAATTATTGTGCGAGGGCTGGGCAAGCAGTTCCGGCGCTACCACGCTGATCGGCCACGGACGCTCAGGGATGCGTTCATTCGGGGCCTGCACCGACTCAAACCCATCGATCGGTTCTGGGTTCTACGCGAGGTGAGTTTCACAGTAGCATCCGGGCGTATGGTCGGGGTGGTTGGCAGGAATGGATCCGGTAAGTCGACACTACTTAAGGTCGTCGGCGGTGTCGTGCGCCCAAATGAGGGCAATGTAGAGGTTCACGGCCGAATTGGCGGGCTAATCGACCTCGGCACTGGTTTTCATCCGGATCTGACTGGGCGTGAGAATATTTTTGTCAACGGTGTGATTGCCGGCCTGACGCGCTGCGAAGTGGCGAAGCGGTTCGACTCGATTGTGGATTTTGCAGAGCTAGAGGAGTTTATCGACAGCCCTCTCCGCACTTACAGTACCGGCATGCAAATGCGACTGGGCTTTGCTGTCGCTGCCCATACGGAACCCAAGATCCTGCTCATAGATGAAATGCTGTCGGTTGGTGACATGGCGTTTCAGAGCAAGTGTATGCAGCGGATCAGCCAGTTCAAAGCCGAGGGCTGCGCGATCATCCTTGTCTCCCACGATGTTGCCAGCATCCAGCAGCTTTGCGACGAGGCGCTGTGGCTGCGACAAGGACGGCTGGTGGCCCAAGGTGACCCCGAAGTGGTGGTTGGCCAGTATCTCGCCGAGATGTCGACGGAGACGCAGCGGCACGCAGCAGTGACTCCGTCGACTCCCGAACATCACGAGGGGCTCCGAGATGCGGGTGAACAAGAACTGTTTCGGGTCACTTGAACTCGAGATTGTCCTGCACACCTGCTCGATTCGATAGGGTTTCCCATCACAGAGCTTACTAGCGGCGACGCCCTACGGGTTGAGATCGAGTACCTCGCGCCTCAGCCCATTGATGTTCCGATCTTCGGTGTCGCTATCAACCGTGAGGATGGGCTAATCTGCTACGATACCAGCACGGCAGCGACAGGTTTGACCCTACCAAACCGTTGGGAACTCGGCGACTCACACTGGGAGGCGAATTATGATTGAGAAAGCCTTAGACGCCCGGCTGATGCCTGGGGAGCAAGTCATTTTACAGCCTCCCGGAGAGTGTTCTCTGCAGGCTGAACCCGGACTCTCGCCCAAGCCTCCCTACCTCCCGGATGTGGGAGTTATCGGCCTTGTCTCTGATCAGTGGGAATATCCCTGGTGGCAGCCACGTCACCGCATCCTCTCTTTAATGTCCCGATACTTCAATGTGGTCTGGTGCAATCCGGCGCAGTCATGGCGCAAGTTGTGGCTTGCTAACGCACACCAGAATCAAGGGGTTGATGTCAACAACGACCGTTCGCCTGAGTTTACCATCTACCAGCCAGAAAGGTGGCTTCCGGAATTT
>Ga0209431_10003825_pt1 | contig 11875 bp, 6 predicted proteins | sample RifCSP13_3_FD_184021 | JGI IMG/M metagenome (GOLD analysis project Ga0209431, IMG submission 184021) | Soil microbial communities from Rifle, Colorado - Rifle CSP2_sed 13_3 (SPAdes) (version 2) | ecosystem: Environmental > Terrestrial > Deep subsurface > Rock core/Sediment | place: Rifle...
TGTAATTCCTGTCTTATACGGTACATCCTGTGCAATGCGGTAAGCCAGCTAACCGTTGACTCGGCGCCCTGATTTTGGTTTGTCATTGTTGATGTCAACCCGTCAAAGCAGCCGCCTGTGATAAAATCATACAGGTATTCCTGCCTGTCGTTATTGCCAAGAAACCAGCTAAAGGTTATTCCTATTTTATTAATCCATTCCTGGTCCTGGGTTATTACATATGCCTGGAAACATGCATCAATGAGCGCCGGTATTTCTACCGGCTGCTGGTCAAACTTAGCTTTAGTTTTTCCTTTATAAAACCATCCTTCATTTCCTATCAATGAAATTAAATTATTTTTTTTGTCATATATAATATCATAAAGCCACTCAAGAGAAGTCAGCCCGGCTGTTATAAAATTATTATTATTAAAATATTTTCCGCCCATCAATAAAGCCTGGGGCAGCCGGGCATTATCATAAGTTAAATAATCTTCAAACCATTTCCATTGTTCTGTACCATTTGCCGAATATTGATCATATATTCTATCAAGCAGTTTTTTGCATAATCTTTTAACTTCCCTTGCCCCCGAAAATCTCTGGAGGTAAAAAATACATCCCATAATTATATTCGAAATCGCCCGAAGTGACTTAAACTTCTCCATGTTCTTAAAAGACAGATCGAACAGCATTTTAGAAAGAGCTAAATGCGGGTAATCGGTTGAATTTTTTATAAGATACCCGAGCACAAAAATTGTCCTGCCGTTTGAGTCTTCCGAGCCGGATTCTTCGAGCCATTTTCTTTCATAGTTCATAAAATTTCTAAAAAGCCCGGTCTTAGAATTATATGCGTGGTGAATAAAAGTCATGTAAGTCATTATTAATGAATCGATATCCGGGTCATGAAACAGGTATTTATTCATTACCCCTACTAGTAAAGCCCTTACATTATCATCAGTGCAATATCCTTCATTCCTGTTAGGGGCAGAAAAAATTGCATGCTGCAGTATACCCGTTGAATCGGTCAATGTTTTTAAGTGCATCAGGTTAACCTCGGGCAATGCCGGAATGAACTGGTACTTAGCTGATGAAACTGCCTGTAACGGCGAAATTTTATATTCAGTTATTGCTTTATTGAAAATTTTTAAATAATCATGTGCTACTTCAGACCAAATCATATTTCTTCCTGTATCATAAGCATTTTTTCTCATTCTGTTTCTTCTATGCTCATCATTTAACAGTTCTAAAATAGCTGTTGACATCGCTGCGGGGTCTTTAAAATTAACCAGCTGCCCTCTATCATCCTTCAAAATTTCTTCTGCATACCAGTATGGCGTGGAAATAATAGCTTTGCCAGCAGCTAATGCATATGTTAAAGTTCCCGAGACTATTTGTTCTTTATGGTGATAAGGTGATACATATATATCACTCATTAACAAAAACTCAAGCAATTCCTGAGTATCAACAAACCTGTTAATAAAAATAACGTTGTTTTCCAAACCGTTTCTTTTTACCAGGTTTTCCAGGCTGTTTCTGTATGCTTCACCAAATTGCCTTTTAACATTAGGATGCGTTGCTCCCAGCACAATATATACAACATCCTTGTAGTTTATTACCACTTCTTTTAAGGCATTAATAACATCTTCAATACCCTTGCCCGGGCCTAATAAACCAAAAGTAAGCATTACTTTTTTTTCGGTAAGCTGAAATTTATCCTTATAATATGTCGTATCCAGGAAAGGAACATCGTGCGCTCCATGAGATATATATTTTATCTTATCCTTTGATATGCTGTAGATCTTATCAAGCATACTGAGGGATCTTTTGGATTGAACTACAAAATAAGATGAGTAACCATTTATTTCCTGGATTACCCTTAACTGGTCTTCGTTTGGATGTTCCAATACTGTGTGAAGTGTTGTAACTACCGGCTTTTTTAAATTTTCAAGCAGGTAAAGTATGTTAGAACCGGCATCACCGCCGTATAACCCGAATTCATGCTGCAGATTTACAATATCATTATCCGACAGGTTTAAATAGTATGCGGCTTCTTTAAAATCATTAGCTCTTTTTTCTTTTATTTCGAATTTTACGTCGCTTGAATATTTATATCCCTCAGCAATGTCATTTAATGCTGTTACATTAACCGATAGTTTATCACCGTTTGTTTCATAATTCCCGGTGTAAATAGCTTTAAGTGAGTTTGCAAGGTCATTAGTGAATGTGGCTATTCCGCATTGCCTGGGTATGTAAGAAGATATAAATGATACTCCAAATATTTTACTCATAAATTTATTTTTATAAAAAACTATTTTGAATGTCTAATATAATCAAGCAATTGCTTCAATGAAGCAGTTGCAATAGCCATAGTTGTATCAGCCGCACCGTAATACATTATTAGCTCATCACCTCTCAAAACAACACCGCAGGGAAAAGTTACATCCGGAACATCACCCACCCGTTCGTAATAATCATATGGTCCAAACACCCATTCATCGCAGCGTTTAATGATCTTACTTGGATCATCAAGATCAAGCAAGGCAAGCCCCAGCCTGTATAAAGAGCCGGCAGCTGTTGTTTTAACACCATGATAAATTATCAGCCAGCCTTCCGGGGTTTCTATTGGCTGCGGTCCCAAACCAACCTTATATGCATCCCACCAGCTTCCCCTTCGTGCTGGAAGCAGGATTGTGCTATCCCCCCAGTGCTTAAGGTCTGGTGAATAACTCATCCACATATGAGCACCAAGCAAGTAGCTGGTTGGCGAAGGCCTGTGAATTAATGCCCATCTGTTTTTAAATTTCCGCGGAAATAATGAAGCATCTTTATCATCCGGAGGCATAATTACACCTAATCGGGAAAAAGTCTTAAAGTCTTCTGTTGTGGCAAGCGAAACAAGAGGACCGAATTCGGAAAACGAGGTATAAACAACAGCATACCGTGTATCATCTTCCAGCTTAATTATGCGCGGGTCTTCAATTCCGAATGTTTCTTCAGGGAAATCCTTAGCCTTAGGCACTAAGGTTGGTACTTTATCTATTTCCCAGCCCGTGTAACCGTTATTGCTTACGGCTTTGCATAAATGCGAAAACCCTCTCATGTCCTCAACCCTTACAAGAAGCAGAACTTTATTATCAAATATGGTAGCGCCGGCATTAAATACCGAGTTTACCCTGTAAGGCCATTTAGCCGGAGTTAGTACCGGATTAGATTTGTACCGTTTAAAAAGTGCGCTTTCCTGATAATGATTTTTCATATTTGATTTATTAAATAGCGGTTTTCTTTTATTTCTATATTAATTTGAGGATATTTCCGAAAAAATCAAGTAAATTCTTGAATTTATATTTGATTTTTAATTTAAAGTTAAGATAAAATCAATAAAAACGGGTGAATAATTAGATCATTCCAATAGGAGTCATATAATTATAAAGTATTAAAATACACATATTAGTTCCTATAAAAAAGGTAGTTTCTATTGATTTCCACAAGAACTCCCGGAGACTTAGCGTGAGGAATTAAAATTTCCTCCTAATCAAATCTCCAGGCATTAACAACTTCTGCACAAGGTTCTTTATTTGCGTTATCAGTTCCGTAATATGGATTTCTTAAATCCTTTGATTTTGTAAGCCATATAGTATTCAGCCTAGCGCATTTTAATTTAAATACTGTTTCACTATACACACCGAAGTTCATCAGCATAGTTTCCAAATCTGAACTTAAATCATTAAATAATGATCTCTGTTCCCTGAGGGTTTTTGCAGTTTCAAGTGAGGCAGCCAGTTTTTCCACTGACGATACCCATAGATTCCATTTATTCTGCTTACTTTCCGCCCCGGCTTCTGCCTGAACATCCAGCAATGACTCTCTTAGCTCTCTTGCCTGCTTATTTACACTTATTGAATCATTATCCTGCAAATCTTCTTTTATATCCAAGTATTGCTCTAATACAGAATTCAGCTTTTTCCTTGTTTTCGTTGATGAGAGCTTGCTTTCATCAACATCCAAAATTTCAACCTTATTAAAAACGGAATCAGCGCCGGCAATTTTCTTTATAGCCGTATCAAGCTTTTGAACAACGGTATCAACATCCCTCCCTAATATTTTAGAGGATGTATCAATTTTCTTGTTAACATCTTCCACATTTTTTTTAGTGCATGAAATAAACATCAGAGCTGCCGGTATTAATATTATTAATTTATACATTTAAGATTTTTCCTTTCTCAGCTGAGAACGAATTTCCAGCTGTAGTACTGAAATTTTTCCCGAAATAGCTTCTGAAGAGCTTAATATTCCTTGTTTTATTAAAAAACAGTTAATAAAATAACATTTATTTTATAGGGATGGTTCTAATTACCTTAAAAATTAATCAATTTTAATAAAATTAAAATTTTACGAACACGAATCTAAGTACAATACAATAATAAACGGAAGGACAAGGAGTCATAACAGTTAATTATTCGCAAATATTCGAAACATTGCAAAGTCATGACCCTTTGTTTTAGAGGAATCCCATTATTTACCCGGCTTAACTTTTCTTCTCATGGTTTTGCTGAAAACATTTTTTGCTGCTGTTTTCAGCTGCATTTTGATTTTATCTTTATTCGTTTTGAAACGGAATTGCCTTCTTTTTTTTGTGTTTAAAATGTTTTCTTCTGCTTCCGTTTTCGAAGTATTTTCTTTTTGATTTACCTTCATAATATTCTATTTTTAAGTATTATATTGAAATAATGTAAATCACTCGTGCCGCGACCTAATCTAGAAAGAAAATTTATATCTTAACATTTATTTCATTAAATTATTATCAGTCGTGGCGCGAATAAACTCTGTTTTATTTTAATACAAAAATTATACCAAATATATATTTAATTAATTTTCAAAAATTTAGATTATTCTAAGGAAAAAATGACAGAAATGTCAGTATTTTATATGTTAATATGGTTCATTATAAAAATACATACTTATATAAAAATGCTGTAATAAGAAACAGGAGTTTCACAAGCAAATTCCGTCCCAAACCGGAGTTTGTCCGAAGGACTCCTACGGAGGGACGGAGAATACCGCACATCTTTTCTCAATACCTACTCACCGCAGGGATCCTCTTTCCCAAGCTCCAGCTTGGGAAAGCATTGTTTATTCAAACTCCAGTTTGATATATTAAAATCAAAGCAAACAGCGCGTGAAAGAAAGTTTAAACAAATAACTATTGCTTGTTTTTAAGATTTAGGTATGCATTATTACGAAGAACCATTAATATAAACCTATCCAAGTTTGATTGGGTAGGGTAAAAGTAAAACTCTAAGTGCTCAATACATGAACATTTTTTGGTAGTCAAAAACCCGGCATAGCGTGTTTACCAGTTTCATTGTATACCCAGGGTTTTTATTTTTCTGTAAAATGTCCTTTGATTCATGTTAAGCATTTTTGCTGCCTTGGTTTTATTTCCGCCTGCTTCATCAATTGCCCTTAAAATAATATCCCTCTCTGCTTTTTTAGTTGAATTAGTAAACGAAGAATTTTGTAATGGAAATGAACTCGACGGATTATCACCGGTTATATCATGTAAATGAATTGACGTTATTGTATTTCCATTCGTAAGCAAAACAGAGCGCCTTATCACATTTCTAAGCTCCCTGATATTACCCATCCAGCTGTGATTCATAAGCTTTATCATAATATCATCCGATACTGAGGCGATATTTTTGTTCAGCTCGCGGTTTGCGTCATTTATAAATAGTTCAATAAATAAAGAAATATCTTCTTTCCTTTCTCTTAATGGAGGTATATCTACATGAAATTCATTAAGCCTGTAAAAAAGGTCAGCCCTGAATTTTTGGCTGTTTACTGCTTCAGAAAGAGGAACGTTTGATGCAGCAATAATTCTTACATCAAGCTTCCTTGTCTTCTTTCCTCCAAGCCGGGTAATTTTACGGTCCTCAATTGCTCTTAAAAGCTTTATCTGGTTTGACTCCGAAAGGTTCGATACTTCATCAAGAAACAATGTTCCTCCATCTGCCTGTTCGAATTTTCCCTCCTTTTGCGATTTTGCATCAGTAAAAGCGCCTTTTTCATAACCATACAGCTCACTTTCTATCAATGCTTCAGGAATAGCTCCGCAATCCACGGCAATAAAAGGATTATCTTTCCGTGTGCTAAGCCGGTGTACCATATTCGCAATAACTTCCTTGCCTGTCCCGCTTTCGCCCTGGAGCAATACAGTAAGATTTGTAGGCGAAACAACCTTTACCTGTTCAATCAATTCCTTCATTTTCATTGTATTGCCGGTAATTATATCTTTTTTATATGACTCATCATATTTCTTTCTTAATAAGTTAACCTCCTTGTTTAAGTAACCCATCTCTAAAGCTTTGCGTATTGTGATTACCATTTCATCGTTATTAAAAGGTTTTGTAAGGTAATCAAAAGCCCCTTGTTTCATAGCATCAACGGCATTTTTTATATCGCCAAATGCCGTTAACACAACAACAGGAATATCAGGATTCAGATTTTTAATTTGCTTTAATACCTGCATTCCATCCATGCCGGGAAGCTTCATATCGCAAATGACGAGGTTATATAAATTAGTTTTCACCTCTTCAATACCTTTGAAACCATCTTCCACTGCGCAGGATTCATACCCGGATTCGTCAAGAACGCTTGTTAAAGTATAACGAAGTGATTCGTTATCATCTATTATTAATATTTTTTCCATAATTATTTAATATTATTATGATTTGTAACTCGAATCTCCAGATTCGAGAAATTTATATTCGAAACAGAGTTTCGAGTTACATATATTTAATCCTTTTTCCATAATTATTTTATATTATTCAATGGCAGATTAATATTTACAACGGTTCCGCTGCCAGGTGAGCTTTCTATTTTAACATTACCATTATGTGATTTTACAGCCTGGTATGCTAACCCCAAACCTAAGCCGGTACCGTTTTTCTTAGTTGTAAAAAATGGCTCCAGAATTTTATCTAAATTATCCTGTGAAATTCCGGTCCCGGTATCAGATATACTGATATTGAGAGAGTGGTTAATTTTATCGGTGAAAGTTTTTACTGTTAAATCACCGCCATCGGGCATTGCATCAAGTGCATTTGAAACGAAGTTCATTAATGCATTTTCTATCCTGAGTTTATCAACATAAACCTTCGGTATGCTTTTAGATATATGCTTAACAATATTAATTTTATTTTCAACACAGCGCGGTGCTATACTTTCAAGTACATTTTCAATAATTTCATCAATATTTTCATTATTAAATACAGGTTCATCCGGTGAGGCAAAATTCAGCAGGTCTTTGATAATATTATTAGCTATATCTGCATTTATGAGTATATATTTAAGATGTTTTTGTGATTTTTCATCCAGCTTTGCCTTAGAAACAAGCTGCGATAATGCGCTGATGTTAGCCAGCGGATTCCTGATTTCATGAGCAATTCCCGATGAAAATCTGCCAAGTGCCGCAAGCTTTTCGCTGTGAATTAATTCTTTCTGCGCTTCCAGCAGTTTTTCGTTTGCCTTTCTTAACTCCTGCTCAACAATCTTAATTTCGGTAACATCCTGTATGCTTCCATAATACCTAATTACTTTCGAATTTTCATCCGTTCCAATTAAAATATCGGTATCAATGTATTTTAATACCCCCGTGAGAGTTGCTATTCTAAAGCTTAATTCAACATTGCGCGGATTTTCTTTCATTGAACTTAACAATGAATTGACTCTTTCCTTATCTTCCGGGTGAATAAGCTCGATTACCGATTCGAAAGACGGGATGCCGTTTTCCTTATCAAAACTGCAAATACGGAATAGCTCATCGGACCAAAACTGCTCACCTGTTAGTAAATTATATTCCCAGCTTCCAAGCTTTGCAATTTGCTGTGATTCTTTTAATTGGCTTTCGCTTAATCGTATCTTGTCCTCGGCTTCCTTAATTTCTGTAATGTCAAGACCGGTCCCGAACATCTTTACAATATTACCACTATCATCTAAAATTATTTCACCCTGAGCTTTAAGAGTTTTAACTTTTCCTTCCGGGATAACTATCCGGTGATAATAATTAAATGATTCTTTATTATTAAATGCATCTGATATAATATTTTTTACATATTCTACATCATCAGGGTGAACCCGTTCAAGGAACCCTTCATATGTTGGTTTAAATTCACGTTCATTTAGTTCATAAACTTTATACATTCCTTCAGACCAGGTTACAGTATTAGATGCAACATCCCATTCCCAGCTTCCAAGCCTAGAAATTTGCTGAGCTTCAACCAGCATTCTTTGCTTTTCAATCAGTTCAGTTTCAATTTCCTTCCTGACGGTAATATCTTTAATCATTGCCGTGAAAAACATTTCCCGGTTAATTTCCCATTTGGCAATCGAAATTTCAACAGGGAATTCACGGCTTAATTTATTCTTTGCGGTAAATTCTACTGTTTTTCCATGTGTTAATAATTCCCCTGATTCTACTGCTTTCTCAAATGCCGTCTGATGATTTATGATTAAATTATCAGGTATTAATATTGATAGGTCTGAATTTAAGAATTCATCATTCGAATAACCGAATATCTTTTCGGCGCTTCTATTAACATAGACAACTTTTCCTTTTGAATTTGACGTAATTATAGCGTCATTAGCAGTATCTGATACTGCTTTAAATTGCTTTTCGCTTACCTTGATCTTCTCAAGTATTTCAATTCTTTCAGCAAGACCTCCGAGCTCTATGCCTATGTTTGATATACATTCAAGAATATCATTTTCTATATTTACATTTCCTGTTTTAAAGAACTCCAGCACGCCGATAGGTTCATTTTGCTTAATAATTGGAATTATGATACATGTCAATAAACCTGCCTCCATAAGAGATTCAGCACGCGGATACCTTTTTACATCCTCCTTTTTAAGCAATATCCATGCAGATTTACCGGCTTTAAAAGTTTCGCCAACAAATCCTTTCCCGGGTTCAAATACCATTGTTTCAGATACATCTTTAATTTCATTATATTTTTTATTAAGATTATAATTCCAAATTGATGATGATTGAAGCTTACCAGATTCAGCCATTAAATAACAATGTCCAACATCCCATGATGTGTATTGACAAATCTTATTAATAGTATAAGAAATAGAATTTTTCAGGTCGAATGATTTATTTGTAACGGCAATAATATCATTTAAAAGCTTAATGAGGCTGTTTTGTTTTATCGCAAGCTCTTCCGCTGCTTTGGAATCCGTAATATCCTGGCATATTCCAACAATTGCTTCAATCTTTCCCTCATCATTTCTTATGACTGATGTTGACAAATAGATATAAAACTGCGACCCGTCTTTACATTTGCTTAGAAGCTCACCTCTCCAGCCGCTTCTGATTGTGCTTGTTAATATGTTATTTCTTGTTTCAGGCAAAATATCGTCAGAAAAAAGAACAGGGACTTCTTTATTAAGTAATTCTTCTTCGAAATATCCGAAAACTGATTCAAATGCGGAATTAACGAACAATATTTTATTTTCAAGGTCAGTTATATAAACACATTCTTTAATGCCTTTTATGGTATGACCGAATAATTTTAGTTTATTTTGTATTTTTTCTTTTTGCTCTATTTCTTTTAAAAGCTTATTCATCATTGCACCCAGCTCTTTAGTCCGTTCGTTTACCCTGTTTTCAAGCTCAGTATGCGAGTGTTTTAATATTTCCTCCGTTTTTTTCCTTTCTAAGTAATTCCCTATCTGCCTTCCAATTGCCTCCAGTTCAGTCAGCAAATCGGGCTTTGGCGAAATAATTTCATTATTGAAGCATTCAATCACTGCAATAATCTCAGTGCCGTTTGTTACGGGAATTGCAAAGGCGGAGTTCCAGCTTAGCCGGTATGCAAGGTCCTTCCTTTCAAAATTATGGTCCTTCATCAGGTTTGCTGACCAAACGGATTTGCTTGATTTCCAAACTAATCCCGGCAGGTCAATTCCCTGCTGTATCTCATGGTCATAAATTCTCGAAAATTCTTTATGATGTACTGAGTTCTTACTCCAGATCACCTGCGGTTTTAACTTATCTTTATTTTCATTCAACAGCCATATTATTCCGAACTGCCAGTAAATGCCAGAGCATATATTATTTAATGCTTTTAAGCTTGTTTCTTCAATAGAAGCAGCATCAACCAGTGTTTTCGAAACAGCATGCTGTAAATTAAGGAAACGCTCATTCATTTTCCTTGACTGGATATCTATGCAGCAGCCTATATAGCCGGAAAACTCATCTCCTTCAAATCTTGGAATGCCTTTGTCCAGTATCCACCTGTATTCACCGTTGGCATTTTTTAAGCGGTACTCCATCTCGAAGTTTTCGCGTTTATCAAATGCAAGAATATATGTATCGAAGCATCTTTGCATGTCATCAGGATGAACTCCTTCGCTCCAGCCGTTTCCCAATTCCTGCTCAAAAGTCCTCCCTGAAAATTCCAGCCAACCATTATTAAAATATGTGCATAGCTTATCCTTACCGCTCATCCAGATCATTATCGGCGCAGAATCCGCCATAACTCTGAACCGCTCCTCGCTTTCACGCAGAAGGCTTTCAATCTTAATTCTGTTTGAAATTTCACTCAGCAAGTCTTCATTAACAGATTTCAGCTCGGCTGTTCTTTCTTCAACCCTGTCTTCGAGTTCATCGTATGATTTCTGTAAAAGTTCTTCCGTAGAAGTTTTATTTTTAATAAGCTTATTGGATAAATATAAAGCCAGACCGATTACACAAAAAGCAAATAAACTTGTTAAAATAATAAAGACCTGGATATTATAGGAAGAGTTAGCCATATCCGTATTTCTTCCTGCAAGGATATCGCTTTCATTGTTTTTTATCTGTCTTAATATTTCCATAATATCTTCTATCTGTGAATCGGTATTGCTCAATGAAATCACCCTGGGTTCATTCAAATATTTCTTTTGTTCATAATCTTCAACAGCAGAGTTAAAAACCAGCAAAAGTCCGTTTGCAAGTGAATCAAGCTTCAGAACTTCCGTTTTTTGTTGTTCTTTATCTTGAACAAGCGCTGCTAAATCTTTTATTTCCTCTTTTACCTTTTTTTGGGAGTCATAAAACGTTGTTAGATATTTATTATCCCCCGTTAATAGAAAATTCTGGCAGGTTAAAGGAATATGAAGAAAGAAATTGCTAATTCTTTGTTTTTTCCCCAAAATTTCGTAGGAAAGGTTAACAGCTTCAACATTTTCTTTATATTGTTTAATGTGATTATAGGTAATAATTGAGAGCAGAATAAAAATCAGAAGAAAAAGAATGAAAACAATGGGAATAAAGCGCTCTAGCGGGAGGTGACCTTCTAAATAACTGAAATTTGTCCTAATCTTTTTATTTATCAATTTTTTGGTTTTTTTTGACATTTACATGGTTTATTAAGACAAAAATGTCACTAAATCTGAACCTTATACAACTATAAACAATTTAAAAGCAAAAAAGATTTGGCATTAAATTTGTGCTAAGATAAGAGTAATTGACAGATATTAAATTAATTTTAAAAAAACATCAATATATATAAGAACACCGTGATAAACTAAAACGCTATGTATTTGTTAATTAAATATTTAAAATCATGAAAAAATTAATTATTCCCGGAAAAGATTTAGGTTATTATTTCCTGTTAATAGATATGGCTTTAATAGCTGATAATCCCGAACAACTGGAACTTGAGTTCGAAAATGAGATAACTGAAAATTCAAGTGAAGTTGATAATGATATAAACACAAATTATTGAATAATGGTTAATTTAAAACAAATATATAATGAAAATTTTTTAAATTAACTATTAATAAGTTCTACTTAAATATTATATGTCACCGCTTAATGTTTTAATATTGATTGTAGAAGATGATAAAT
>Ga0209431_10003827_pt1 | contig 11874 bp, 19 predicted proteins | sample RifCSP13_3_FD_184021 | JGI IMG/M metagenome (GOLD analysis project Ga0209431, IMG submission 184021) | Soil microbial communities from Rifle, Colorado - Rifle CSP2_sed 13_3 (SPAdes) (version 2) | ecosystem: Environmental > Terrestrial > Deep subsurface > Rock core/Sediment | place: Rifle...
GCCATCGAAAGAGAAGCAGAACGTTATTGAGAAATTTAGAAGAGGAGATTATCATATCCTCGTTTCCACACCTGTCGTAGAAGTAGGAATTGATATCACCAACACAAATGTCATGATGATCGAAGCGGCTGAACGTTTTGGCTTAGCTGCTCTTCATCAACTTCGTGGAAGAGTTGGTAGAGGTTTAGTCCAATCATATTGTTTACTTTTCACAGAATCTACCTCCAAAGAGGTGATTGAGCGATTAAAACTACTCGAAAAATATAATATTGGGCTAAAACTAGCCGAGATGGATCTTACATTAAGAGGACCTGGCGAAATATACGGCACCGCACAACATGGTGTACCTTCCCTGAAAGCTGCTAGTTTCCAAGATTTAAAGCTAATTCAACAATCCAGAAAAGAAGCTTTAGCTATTTTAGAAAAGGATAAAAGCTTAAAATCTTTTCCAATACTGATGGAAAAACTAGAAAGATTTGAAGAAGATATCAGTCCAGATTAGCTTTATAAGTATACATTCAAGATTGACACGATTTTAGATAAGACAATATAATAAATAACATTGATCTATGGGAGCACTACCAAAGCGAAAAATATCAAAAGCTAGAAAAGGTAAACGAAGGAGCTCATTGAAAATAGAGATACCTTCTTTAGCAACATGTCCTAAATGTGGACAACCAAAATTACCTCATACGGTTTGTCAAAATTGTGGTACTTATAAAGATTTACAGGTCCTTAAACCTACAACCCAAACTAGTGTTAAAAAAGTTAGAAGAGACGAGAATGAAAGTAAAAAATGACCCCAGACATCAAGGGAGACGGTTAGCACTCCAGTCTTTATTTGAGTGGAGCTTTAATTCAACTGATACCGACGAACTGGTTAGGCGGCATGAAAAGGAATATGACAGTATTATTGATAGCGAAAGTGACGATAATAAGATCGTCGTTGATTCTGATTTGACACTATTCCTGGTCAAAGGTGTAACCGAAAATCTTGATACATTAGATCATATAATTTCGGTTGCTGCTCCAGAATGGCCACTTGAGCAAATAGCCAAAGTCGATCTTGAGGTTTTAAGAATAGCGATTTTTGAACTTTATATCGCCAGAAATGTTCCACCTAAAGTGGCTATTGATGAAGCAGTTGAGCTGGCCAAAGAATTCGGAGGGGAAAATTCAGGAAAATTTGTTAATGGGGTTTTAGGTACTGTCGTTAAGGATATGATGCCCGAAATATCCGGGACTGAAAAGAAAGGGAATAAGAAAATTCGCAAATGAACGTTTTTGAAACGATTAAAAAAATAATCTCAAATCAACTTGGTGTGGCTCCCGAAGAAATAGAATTGAAATCTCATTTAAAGGACGACTTAAATGCCGATCCATTAAGTATTGGTGACCTAGTAACTTCTATAGAATCTGAGTTTAAAATTAATGTACCCCAAGAAGAAGTCATCAACTTCCAAACGGTAGAAGACATAGTTAATTACATCTCAGACCAATTAGACGCAAGCTAAATGATTAACTTCGCACAATTGGAGAAAAAACTAAATTTAAAATTCAAAAGGAAGGACTTAGTAAAATCCGCATTCATTCACCGCTCATATCTGAACGAGCATCCAGAAGAGAATTTGCCTCACAATGAACGTTTAGAGTTCCTCGGAGATGCTGTTCTTGGTTTTATTGTTTCAGATTATCTGTTTAGCACCTACAGCAATAAGTCCGAAGGCGATCTTACAAACTACCGCTCATCAATAGTTAACGCGAAGATTCTTTCGGAAGCCGCCTCTGACCTTTCACTTGGGTCATATCTTCTGCTATCCAGAGGCGAGGAAGCGACTGGCGGTAGAAATCGCCAGTATATTCTCGCTAATACATACGAATCTTTTTTGGGGGCTATTTTTTTGGATTTGGGATTAGAAGCCTCAACAAACTTTATTCAAAAAACACTTATTCCCAAGTTAAAAAATATAATTGAGAAGAAACTCTATAAAGATTACAAAAGCAACCTGCAAGAGCTATCACAAGAAAGATTTTCAATTACACCGTCTTACAAAGTATTGAAGGAGGAAGGACCAGATCACGCAAAAACCTTTATAATTGGAGTTTATCTGGGCAAAAAAAAGATAGCCGAAGGTAATGGTGGGAGTAAGCAAGCAGCTGAACAGTCCGCTGCAAAAGCCGCGCTTGAAAATTTAAACCTTTTAGATTAAAATTTGGAGTTTACTAATATGGTAAAGATAAGATTAGCTAGAGTTGGCGCAAAAAAGCAACCAAAATACAGAATAGTAGTGGCTGAAAGTACTTATAAAAGAACCGGACGTAACATTGAGACTATCGGCCATTATGATCCAACAGTTAACCCTTATTTAGTGGAAATAAACAAAGAAAGATACCTTTACTGGGTTAGCGTCGGTGGCCAACCCACCGTAACGGTAAGAAATTTATTTAAAAAACTGGCAAAGTAAAATTTTATAAATTTATCAGTGTAATGAAAAAATTACTTAACTATATTATCGAAGGAATCTTAGATGACCCTTCGGGAATTAAAATAGAAGAGCAGACAGAGGAAGGCATACTTAACCTAGTGGTATACGCACCAAAGGAAATAATAGGAAGAATAATTGGCAAGAATGGAAGAATAATAAAATCAATCCGGTCTCTTCTGAAAATAAAGGCAATAAAAAACAATATCCGCTTCAAATTAGTCCTAATGGAAAGCTAACTATCTATGAGAGTAGATATACTAACTCTCTTTACCGACTATTTCAAAACACCTTTTAACAGCAGCATTTTAAAAAGAGCCGTAAACAAAAAACTACTTGAAATCGGTCTAACTGACATACGAGATTTTGCCGCTGATAAACATGGGACAGTCGATGACAAACCTTTCGGCGGCGGAAGTGGCATGATTATGAAGGTCGATGTATTGGTACCTGCTCTAGAGCAGGTTTTAAAGTTTGGAGAGGGTCAAAAAGCACACAAAATTCTTCTTTCCCCAAAAGGTGCTATATTTAATCAAAAAAAGGCTAAATCTTTGGCCAAAAAAGACTGGTTAATATTAATTTGCGGCCACTATGAAGGGGTGGATGGCCGATTTGTCGATAACTTTATTGATGAAGAAATATCAATTGGGGATTATATTTTGACTGGCGGAGAACCAGCCGCTTTAGTTTTAATAGATACTGTAGCAAGATTAATACCAAAAGTTCTAGGCGATAAGGAATCATTAAAATTCGAGACTTTTACTCGGGTAAAATCGGGCGACAGAATTCAAACTATATTGGAATATCCTCAGTATACAAGACCGGCCAAATTTCGAAGCTTACTTGTGCCAAAAGTTTTATTAAGTGGAGATCACAAGAAAATCGAAAAATGGAGAATAAAAGAGGCACTAAAAGAAACTCGCAAAAAAAGACCAGACCTATTTAAAACTTAACGGAATAAATTATCTTTCCCAACTTTTCCGGGTGGAATAATGATATTTGTGTAATCAATAAAAAGTCTATCAAGCTTAGAAAAAAGTTCCTCTTCTTTTGTACTAAATGTAGGCAAAGGATCGTTTATATCAGATAATTTTGGCAGTTCTCGATATGGCGCATTCAGTTTAAAGGTTATATTTAGACTAGTTTCTTCAGAAGTAGCCGAAAAATCCTTAACAAGAAATATTCTTTTCGCTTTTTCAACTAAACTTAAAAACCTTTGCAGACCATTGATATTACCAACAACCGATACATTAAATTCCAACTCTCCTTTCACCTTCGAATCTTGTTTAGACGGCTGAGAATCTGTATTTTGTTTAACACTTGAAGTTGCTTCTTTGGCTGACTCTGTTGCAACTTTTCCCGGTTTAAAATCCATGCTTTTAATACCCACTTCGGATAACGCCGCTATTCTACCGATACCTACAATAAGCCTTGCTAAATCTTGGCTTTGAGGCAAGGCTGTTAATACTGCGCTTCTTGTTGCAAGAAGTTCTTCCAAACTCATTGCTAAAAGTGCATTATCCTTGTCTTCTAGTAATTTTAGTCTCTCTTTTCCCTTACCTAATTCTTCTGCCTGAAAACGAATTCGATTAACCTGAGGCAAAAAAGCAAAGGGAATAATCAACACTACTACAACTAAAACTGCTACTGGCAGAAAATATTCCTTTAACTTGTCTGCATTAAAACTCTTCTGATTCATCTTCCACTAAAACTCCTCTATCAGGAAAAATTATCCTTATTGAAAACTTATATCCATCAGCAACAGAACCAGAAAGATCTACTAGATCAACAGACGAAAAACCAGGTTTCGTATCATCTGTTAGACCTTCCACAAGTTTATCAACTGTATCTGATGTGGGCGCCTCGCCACCAAGGACAACTTCACCAGCAGCAGAAGTTGATATACTATTAATACTGACAGTAGATTTTTTGGCAATAATATTTAGTTTTGCTGCTATTTTAGAATAGGGTGGTGTGTTGTTCAGTTCCTGTGAAAGAAAATTTAGTTTATCGAGTATTTCTCTAAAAACTAACTCTTTTTCTACTTGATTTCTTATTGATTCTTCACGCTTTTTTTGTTCGTTCTCGATGTTTCTTGCCTGCAATAAGATGATACCGCGATACGCAAAAGCTCCAAGCAAAACTGCAATAACAACTAATAACACAAATACTGCAGCGACATTTATCTTTTTCCTAAAAACGCCTTCCTTTACCTCCACCGCGGTAATTTCGGGAAGTAAATTTATATCCGTTTCAGCCATATTAGGTTTCTTTTAAAGCAAGCCCAGTTGCAACAGCATATGAGGGTCCTTCTTCACGCAAATGTTGAGAAACATTGGGTGGAAGGTTGATACCCTGCCAAGGATCAGCTATTTGAACTTCTAAACCAAGCGCTTCAGCCAAGTAAATCACAAGGCCTGGTAACTTTGCTGTACCTCCGGTTACAACAACTCGCTTAACTGGGATTTCTGCATGCTTTCCCGCATAAAATGCCAACGCACGCCTTGTTTCATTCACAACAACATCAAATATTGGTTTTATTGCCTGCATTACTTTCCCTTCCAATTGATCAGAATCTAAACCATAGGTTTTCATGTATTCTTCCGCTTGATCGAGTTCAAAACCTAAATCCTGCGCAACTCCACGTGCCAAAGCTAAACCTCCAGTTCCTACTGACCGAGTGAAACTAATCCTCCCAGCAGAAACAATACTTAAATCTGTTGTAGAAGCACCAATACTTATTACCAACGTCGTAGGTGCCCCCTCCAATTTCTGAACTAAAGAGCGAACAACAGCTGTAATTTCGGTTTCAAGAGAAACGACACTTAGACCTGCTTGTCTAAGTACTTTAAGATATCTATCGATAAGCAGCTTTGGAGCAGCGATAAGTAACACCTCAATTCTGTTCTGATTATTATTAGCCTTTGAAAGAATCTGCCAATCAAGCCTCACGTCACTAATAGGTATTGGAACATATTGCTCTGCTTCCCAACCAATAGCATTGGCTACTTCGCTTTCTTTGAGGTTAGGCATCTCAATAACTCTAGTGAAGATTTGAGACTCCGGCAGTGCGGTAATGACTTTATCAGTAGTAAATTGTGCTTCGTGATGGAGTCTTTTTATTGCATCCGCAGAAGCTGCTTGATCTACTGGGGATTCAGAAACCAAACCTTTCCCCGGGGAAGGGATTTGTCCAGCTGAAACAAAATTAGGACGTTCAAAAGAGCCGGAAAGTTGCACGGCTTTAATGCTATGTGTACCGATGTCAAGTCCAAAATGATTAAGGGCAGGCATATGCTTTTTGCCTAAACTCTACTATATCGTAACATAATGATTAAACAGTCTCAATCTAAAAGTTAATTATTTTTCTATGCCCTGTTTAGCCTCTAACCAAGCTTCATACCCTGGTTCGAAAACATAAATGTTAAAACCAGAATTACCCAACTTATTTGTCACGTTATATAAATCAGAGCAATTCTTTTCGCAATAAAATACAGCATTATAACCAGCAAAATCTTTTTTCAAAGATTCAAGCCTGCCGTCATCTGCAAACTTAGATATATCTTCTGCTGGTAAATTAATGGCGTTTGTAATATGACCCCTCTGGTAACTTTCTTGATCTCGAATATCTATTATCAACGTGTCACTCTTGTCAACTACGGAAATTAAGCTTGCCAGATCTATTTTCGCTACTGATTTATTATCTTCTTTACCGGCCACTTCACTAGGGGAATTCTTTGAATCTACTTTTTGTGGGGTTGAATCTCCACTACCGCGAGAAAATAATCTCTCAGAAATATTTGCTAGAGCAAACGGAATTACAATAATTCCTATGCCAAGCAGTCCCAACAATATTTTTGTTCTTAAAGGCGGATCGTGCATTACTCTTAATAATAAAACTTTGCCCGCACCAGGAGCAAGAGGAATAACTTCTTTAATCTTTTATTTGTTACTTATTGATCGACTGGCCACTAAAAAAAACCCAATCGAACAGTCCAGGTAGGGAAGGGTGTAGTCTGGTAACTTTCAGCTTTCTGGTAACTCCAGAATCTGTCTTGCCGGTAGCAATAATCTCCTTTACCTGTCCGGGGAGAGTCCTTCCCGACTCAGGAGCAATTGCTACTGGATGGGCAGTAGTGTTGTTGTACAAAAGCTTAATTCTCCCCAAAACTAACTTCCCAGTAGGAGTTTTGTCGTTACAGGGAGAACCCTCGCCAATTCTAAAGTTAATCGTTCTTCTAAATTGAAATGTTTTTCCTCCTATATTAGGATATCCAACCTTTCCAACACTTTTACAAAAATTATTCGGACCCGGCCTAGCATCATACGGATCGAAAGTATAATCTATAATTTTAAACTCAGTACCAGTATAGTAAACGATTTTAAATTCCACCGCAGGGGTTTCTGGGTTACCGGCAGGTGTTCCAGAAGTGCCCCAATATAACGTTAGCTGTTGTTCCCCTGAATCGCCGTAAGCAGAGCTGGAAAGATTATCGAAATTGGATAAAAACACAATTTGAGCAACGTCATCTTTCGCCAACTCGTTCGGAAACACAAATGGCTGGTCAACGGTTAAATTAATTGTACCTACTGAGTAATTAACTTCGGTTTGGCCCAAATCAATATTTCCGTTAGTTACGGCATTTCCTTCAGTTGAAATTCTTTTCAAAGCTTCTTCAACACCTGCTTCAGCAGCGAAATACGCACGATTACTTTCCTCTGAAGTTGTGGAAACCCTCAAATCGGTTATCGCCCTAGAAGCAATGGATATAATTATTGCTAAACCTATAACTAGAATTAGTAGGAAAATTATTAGAATTTGACCTGATTGACTCTTTAAGTTATTGCGAGGCAGGGTCATTTAGGAATTGTCCTTTATTTAAGTTTACAGATAATCCATAAGAGGTGTCAAGAGAAAGCTATTGGTAATCACGAGTAACCACAGTAGTCTTAAACTGCTGATCGCTTTTAAACTCCGGTCTGTCTGGTAGAGAAGCCCCTTGAACAAGGGTGATGTTTATACCAACCCTTTGAGGAGTTGTAGTTATATCGACGCTAAAAGTACATAGGCTTACCGATGCTCCTGTTTTTGTGTCTTGGTTCGTTAAATACTGCACAGGTCCGGCGGGTAATTGTTGTATATAAACTCCACCATTACTTGTCCCCGAAGTCCAAACAGTACAACCAAATCTATAATTTTGAGTGCCTTTTCTGTAATCAACACTGGCACCGCCTCCTGTAACATTAGAAGCGGCTCTTACTTCTCTTTCAAAACGCTCAATAACCAAATTCCCGTTTTGGCGTATCTCATTCCCAATGGTTGTTTTATTTTGATTTCTAAGCTGTGTTACAAAAATAATTACGCTCGTTGCTGTCAAAATACCAATAAGAGCGGTAACCACAAGAAGTTCAATCAAGGTAAAACCCCGATAATTAATCTTCATCTCACACTCCTTAAGACTGTTATCTGCTTTGCTTCGTGAAGCCCTCTTGAATCAGTCCAGGAAACTGTAACTGTTACTTCTTTCCACTCCTGATAGTCTTGTTTTCCACCGTCAGCAATTAAACTTCTAAAGTCGCATGTCGCAGTGTTAATATTGGCTGGATTAGATGGATCAACACAGTCTCTAATTCTTACAATCCGACTGAAACCAGTAAAACCTGTTAAATTTATTGATTCAGGCACTGCCGATAAAACAAGCGTTGGAGGACTTGCAGGATTCAACGCAAAGGTCTGCCCAGTACCAAACTTTATGTTGTATAGATCAGTCCAAACAGCACATCCTGGACCACCACAACCTGTTACAGAACCTTCTTGGTCTCTGATACTTCTTACCAGTTCCACACCTTCTTCAGCCAGTTTAGAGGCTTGGGTAGATGTCCTAGCGAAAGTTGCGTTTCTTTGTACAGTTATACCCAGTGCCACGATCGAAAGAATAATAATCGAAGAAATACCAATCGTTACAACAACCTCAAGTAATGTCTGACCACGCATACCGAATAGATTTTTCACGGCAATTTCTCCTGGGTTATCTTTCCCTGATAATCAACGGTTACTCTATAAATAATTGTGGCGTCTGTTACTTCAAATCTCTGTGGGCCGACTAAACCAGGTGAAAGTAGAGTATTGTTGGGAGCACTGTTGTAAAACTCAACTCTCTGGTTCGCAGGTTTAAATAAAATCGTAGAATCTGGACCAATTGTATAATTCACCAGGTTAACTGAAGCTGGGAGAGTTTTTGTTTCAAATTTAAATTTGGTTAAAGTACCCCCAACATTACAAGCACCACCAACCTCATATTGATTGGTCGGAGCAGGGGACATATAAAGATAATGCCCTACTAAAGGATCGTCGTCGGTATTTCCTAAAATATTATCTGGTCCATCACAAGTATTGTCCTTAACACCGCTAAAAGCATCTATTGCCAGTTTTCGAAGATCCGTAACAATTTGGCCGGAAGCGTTTTTGACTGTTTGACGGTTCCCAAACCCCCGAAGAGACGCTAATGAAACGGTTGAAAGAATTGCAATAATCGCTACCGATACAAGAAGTTCAATTAAGGTAAAACCAAAAGGGTAGGGGAGATCTTTACGCTCTTTAGGCAGAGGTTTGTGCATACTTAAAATTTAACAGAAAGATAGGCTTCTTTCAATCAGCCCAATACTAGAAAGGATTTCTATAAAGAACGCAATCTGTTGAATTTGCCGCGGTAAATATATTTTTACAACTCTTCCAGGCAAAGAGATAGGCATCGTCTGAGCTTTCAGGCAAATCGTTGCTTACAGTCTCCAACCCTGCCATAAGAAAATATCCTTTACCCGCACTTGCTAATCTATAATAATAAGCATATCTTTGGGTTCCCCAAATGTTTCTTGGATCTTTTGGAACACCTTTTTTGAAATAACGATTAGGATCAGCTGCAGGAGCCAATTCCGGAAACCAATTGGCACCTGCTGTGCTAATTCTTATGACAGGTGGGTATTTTCCGCTATCTTGATGATAAAGCTCGAGGGCTTTTTGGATTTCTTTAAGATCTTGGACTCTTTTTGAATCGCGTCCTTTGTAGATTACTTGAATTGGGTTGACCACAACAACTGCTCCGGTAACAAGAATTGCAATAATGGCAACTGCAACCAACAGTTCTATAAGTGTAAAGCCTCTTTTATTTTTCATGAAACGTTTTAGTTTGTTACCTGGTAATTGTAATTACCACCCGACGGCCAATTGTTACAACCTTTATATTCATAAACCGGTGAATCGCCTGTCAGGGTTTCCAAATGTGCAAGAAGAGCGTAGTGCCTGCTGTCAACATGAACATAAAAATAACCGGTATTTGATTCTGCACTAGAAGGGTCTTTTGGTACTTCTCCATTGGGGAAATATGTTTCAATTGCTTCTTTTGCTTGAGGGTAAAGAGTGCTGGAAATAAAGCCGCACCAACCAACAGCTGCAGGATAACTACCATGATCTCTCCAGTAAAACCCGAGGGCTTGCTGAATTCTTTTCAAATCGTCCTTTCTAGTGTTGTCTCGATTGCTGGCGATTAAAGCGACTGGTGTGTATTTTGAGAGCTGAAAGTTCGGGTTAAAGTAAGAATAGGCAACTAAAGAACCGTAGATAAGGGCTAAAAATACAACAACTTTGATAAATCTATCCATATCATACGACTTTAAGGATTACTCACAACGTAACAAGGTATTCCTGCTCCATAAACACTCGTGCAGTTGAATTCACCAACTCCTATTGCTGGGTTCGTGTCTAAAACGCCCCCGTCTGTAACAACAGCCGTCAGTTGTTGATTTGAGGCGTCTTCAAGCCTCGCCGCTAAAACATATTCATCGCCGTTAGCATCGCTTCGGTAAAAATAATAATATCCGCCGGTATTTGTTGGGTCTTTTGGTACATTTTTGGCGTAGGTTGTCGTAAGACCATATATCCATGGGTTGCTTCCACTGTCACTTTTACAATAAGGCGAAGTAACTGGGCATTGTGCAGCAGTGCTAGGAAATTTATTGTTGTCGTTTTGGTAGGATTGAATGGCAACCTGAATTTCTTTTAATTCCTGAATACGCTTTGAATCTCGGGATCTAAAAATTAATTTTGCCGGGTTAACTGAAATAAGAACAATAGTCACCAAAATTCCAATTATTGCTACCACTACAAGCAATTCAACTAAAGTAAAACCCCGCATTTTCATTTTTTTAGGCAGGTCAAACATATAAAAACTTTACCTTAAAGTTAACCCATCAAGCCAAGCCCAGCAGTTTTTAATTTTTAAACTTTCTGGGCATGGCTAATGGATAATAAACCAATACTAACTACGTGCACCCAGTTGGTCCGGTTGTAGCTGCACCAGAAGGTGTGTCATATACACCAGCTACTCCACCACCTGTTTGGTTAGCAGGTACTACTGCTGCATGAGAATCCTTATCTTGAACAGCAAATCCAGCACCACCTGTCCACACAACGGTATTTGTGGCAAATAAACCCCAGTGGTTGTGGTTGGCTCCACTTCCACCTCGCTCTACTAAGCAAAACGCGTCTGCACCACCATTAAGGAATACATTAAACCCATTTGCTCCACCAAGAGCGGCAGGGGCGTTTTGAACATACCCATCAGCTATTAAATCTGCTCTATTACCACATTGTCTATCTGTCCATGGGGTACCAACAACGTCACCAGCCGCTGCAGCACCAGTCCAGTTCATAACGAAAACAATAGTCGAAGCGGTTCCTTTACCCAGTTGATCGGTAATACAGGCTTGAACACCTGAACCTACTGATCTCACATCGGATGCGGCTCTTCGGTCGTTGGCATCACGGATTCTGGCGGCTGGGTTAATAGCCACCAAGACGATCACCACTAAAATTGCGATAATCGCGATAACAACCAAAAGTTCAATAAGCGTAAATCCCTTTTGGGATTTATCGCTTGCGCTGCCAAACATCTTAAGCGTAAATCCCTTTTTGCTTGCAATAATCTCCTTAATTTTTTTCACTTTCTCACCTCCTTTCCAATACAAAGATAGAAAATAATATTTGAGATAAACTGTAGACCAGCTGAGGATTTAAGATTTAAGTAACTAAAAGAGACCAACATACCAATTAAAAAGTTGTTGTCCCCAAAAAAGCGAGATTAACCCGCCAATGCTTAAAAACGGCCCGAAAGGGACAGTCTGTCCGAACCGCTTATAACCCGTCAATATAAGCATAACAGCGGCCCCTGCACCTGTCAAGAAGGCTAGAAAAAAGCCAACAACCGCTGCCGGCCAACCAAGAGCTAGGCCGATGAAAAAGGCATATTTTACGTCGCCTCCGCCCATTGCTTTACCGGAAGTTCCCCATATAGCAGCATAAAAAAGTCCGGCAAATAAAAAAGCCAAGAGTAGT
>Ga0209431_10003830_pt1 | contig 11870 bp, 10 predicted proteins | sample RifCSP13_3_FD_184021 | JGI IMG/M metagenome (GOLD analysis project Ga0209431, IMG submission 184021) | Soil microbial communities from Rifle, Colorado - Rifle CSP2_sed 13_3 (SPAdes) (version 2) | ecosystem: Environmental > Terrestrial > Deep subsurface > Rock core/Sediment | place: Rifle...
TGTTGGATGAGTATGCGTTAGGATTATTAGAAATTCCAGCAGCTTTGAGATTGGCAGTTAATGATGCGTCAGCTGTTTTAAATACAACAGCAGTTTGATTTGAGTTAGGCGATGCAAGACTTATTTTAAGGGGATCATAGCCCCAATTTTGGAAATAAACATTTCTAATACCTAATGAGCCTCCAAAATCTACTGTTTGTGGAGTACGGACTGAATAATAGGGTTTATTTGGTTCAATGAGTTGATTTAAAAATACACCTTTATATTCAGAACCCGGACCCGAGGTATTTGTATTAGGATTAAATGGTACGGTATTAGCATGAAATTCAGCCAAAGTCCCTCTATTTCTTTGTCCAAGAAGTGGATGTTCTAAATCATAAAACCAAGGATCAGCAAAATCTATCTTACCTAAATTAGAAATACCATCCACATTTATATTAACAGTTGCATTTTTAACGGGTTCAAAAAATGCCCAATATATATTATCACTTGTTGTTTCATATGATTCATATTGGTCATAATTTAAATATGATAAATTATTGCTTGGTGTAGTGGAATTTCTGTGGTATTTAAATTTATTCGGAGGGTAATATTCTGGTGCGAAATCAAAACCATATTGAAGAAATATTTCTTCATTAGAATTAACAGAATTAGTATTAAAATCCCATTGATTATTTTTCCATATACCTACGTTTCCAAATGAATGATTTAATCCGTTATAATAATACGTTTGCTCAGTAGTAATATTTATTGGTACTGGACCTTTTATAAATGTTGCTGAACTGGTTAAGCTATTTATATAGCCAGCCTTAAAACCTTTAGCTTTTATGGTAGTTGTAGCAGTAAGGTTTATAGTTCCGGTATAATTTTGAGAACTCGAAGTAGGCTCGCTACCATTGGTGGTATACTTTATTTGGGCGCCAGGTGTACAGGTGATAGTTACGTCTATCTGATTAATAAAATTTCCACCATTTGGATTGATGACAGGTTTAGCAACTTGCTGATAACCTGATGCTGCTATTTGAAATACCTCACTTAATGCTAAATTTCCCGAGACATCCGATATCTTAATTCTGTAAACATCACTTGGTATTGGGAAATTCATAAACCAACTGTATGTATTATAACCTATTTCACTTAAAACCTGATCCTCAATTTCTGCTTGGAATGAAACTCCATCTGATTTAACTAATTCAATTTTTACATTTCCAACATGTGTATCCGTCCATTTTATATCGTAGTTAGAGCCAACATTCCACAGAACAGATGCTTGTGGTACCGAAATTGTTATTGTTCTATTTACAAACCAACCTATATCGATTAAGGATGCAAGAACTACATCACCAGGTGAATGAATAGATTCAGCATATCCCAAATAAGGAACCATTATGGGTGGGTTATCTACAGGAAAATCTCCTCTACGAAGATGATAAACGCTCGAACCTCCATCCCAGGCAGTGGGACAATATAAAGGCAATTTACCGATTTCAAATACACTCTGTGTCTCATTTCCGTTGAAAAAAATATGATCGCTTGTTAATGCCTGACCTAACTCTGGGGAATTTCTAGGATATTCTTCGGTATCCAATAAATCAAAAGCAAAATCATCTATAAAGGTATCAAAAATCATTGGATATACCTCTGGACCTAGCGCTATTCCCCAATCTCCTAATACAATGCCCGATTGCTGATCCTTATATGTATAAAATGTTCCATCCCACCCTAGTCCATGACCTATTTCATGAAATGCCACAGACACTAAATCAACTGTATTTGTTGGCGGATTACCATCAAGACCCAAATACCAGTTAAATGTACTACCAAATGTAATATCCATTTCCGGATTAGAACCATTTTGATCGGATCCTATAAGAACGTTAGCAAGAGAAACAGGATAATATTTTCCATTATAAAAAATAGGGTCGACTGTTGCTGACCCCCCAAGCTCATCTGGACCTAAAACCTGCCAGTCAAACTTAGCTACTACTGAAGTGTTAAAATTAAGTAGCCAGTTCCAAATTTCAACCGCCATATTGATAGCATCTTTTACATTTTGAGGAACATTAGGAGTAAATGAAGCTGTTAAATTTCCTGTACTTGGTTTCTGTAATTGAACTCTATATTGATAAAGAGAAGGGGGTGCAACTTTTCTATAATAGTTGACAGGATCTAATTTTAAGATATTTTTATGATTTTCTTGAGCATATAAAGAAATGCAATTTATTAGCAGAAAAATTATTAGAATGGTAAGTTTTTTCATGTAAGTTCTCCCAAAGATTTAATAAATGAAATGAAATAGTGATTTATAAAAACAATGTAATGTTTTAATAGTAAATCATAATCCCTCCATATTTATTATTGAAATCTTGTTGGTTATCTTCTAACACCTAATACAATAACAGCCCGCCCCATTTCTATTCCTGCAATAGCAATAATATTCTCTTTAACAGATAAAGATTTATAAATTCCATTCATTTCTAATTCTGAGTATATACGCCAGTCGATTCCATTAAAATGGGTTACTGTACCAAAATGACCTACAGCAAAAATATCATTTAAGGTATTTCCTCTAATTCGTTCAATAACTTTATTAGCTCCATAATTAATTTCTCTCCAAGTTTCATTTTTATTTTCAAATATCCCATCACCTGATAAATAAATAGGGAATCCGTTGTTTGTCCACAAGGAAGAAACCCATCTCGTGATTACCGATTTGATGGAAGTTATTTTTTTATTTTGATCAATTATTAAGATTCTATTTTTATTAAAGTCTTGAAAATTGGTAGCTGGTAAGTAACTATTGTTTTCTTGCTTATCTATACATAAAACATCTAAAAAATCCTCAGATATATTAGTTTCTAATTTTTCCCATTTTCCCCAGCCAAAATTCTTTTGGGATAAAAACAAATTACCTTTATTTCCGACAGCCAAACCAGTTTTATTGGAAATTCCTCCTAACTTATTGATACCGTGAAATGATGTATCACTCAAACTTTCGAAAAGAAATGTCCAGTCACCGTAAATATTTCCATTCCAATGAATCATTTGCCCACCAGAATGAAACCATATATCATTAGAATCTGAAATGAATAATGATCTCACTAAACCAATAACTAGTTCATTGTTTTCAGGAGAAACTCTTGCAGGTATTTCTTTCAATTCCCATCTTTCACCATTCCAAAATAATCCATTATAAAAATGAAGGTTTTGTGTTGAATCAGTCACCCAAATTGAACCAACTGCCCATATGTTTTTTTTATCTATTATTTCTATATCTTCAATATTACTACCAATCTCACTCCAAAAAAACTTTTGCCACACAAATTCATGGCTAGTTGGAGTAAGAGTTTGAGCAAATATTTTATTGCTTTTAATTGGTTCATTTTGATCTATCCTAAGTTCAGCCTCATAACTATATTTAGTATTAGCTGTAAGATTACTATCAACAACTATTACTTCATTCTTTAATACTCTTTTATTTTCAAAAAATTTTCCATCTTTATAGATTATTAAATCAGCATTTTGAAAGGCCGTATTTATTTCAATCTTTAAAAATATTTCTGTAACTGAAGTATCTAACAATTTAAGATTTAGTATATTAGTTAAGGATTCGTTTATATTACAATTCAGAAAATTGAATACTGCTATTATAATTAGGGAGATCATCGAATTTTTATATTTTATACACATTATTTTATTTCATATTTTATTAAACGTCTTCCAATTCCCCACGCTGAATGCTCATCTATTATTCCCACATCTTTTTTAAAAGTCTTCCAATAACCAGAATCTCTTGTTTTTGGTTTATAATAATTAAATGTGATTGTTGAATCAGTTTTTTTGATAAGGTTGACCATATAATAATCAAATTGTGTATCTATTCGGTATTCCGTTTTCGAAAAGATGGCTATCACTGTTAGAGAAGAATTTTCTATGGTTTCGAAATTATTTAGAGTTAGTAGACTATCATTAGATAAGCAATAATATATTGAATCAATTTTATTAATTACTTTTTCAGAATTGTAAAATTTCTTCTCAATTAAATAAAAAGTTTTATTTTTAAATTGCTTTTTAGATTTAATTTCCCAAACCTCATCAATCTTTGTAGAATCGAAGGGATGTTTGACATCATAGGAACCGTAATTCCACTTGGAGCCAATTTGCATAGGGAAAAAGCTTTCAGATAATTGATTTAAGTTATTGGAGCTGACGAAAAATGAAAAGAAAAAAAATATAATAAATGGAATTATAATATAAATTTTCATTATATGATTTTCTAAGTTGTAATTTTTAAGTAAGTAATTTGAAATGGTTCCCATTTAATGCCGTCGTAATACCAGAGTCTATCATAACTTGTTATACCTCCAGATACACAAAGCCAAATATCATTTGGGCTTGCACCCCAAATGCTATTTAGGGTGTTATTAGGCCTGTAAAGTGTATCTACTGTCCACACGTAATCTCTTCTTCCAGGTGGATTATACCCCTGTGGGGGTTCATTGCTATCACAGTGAACATTTAATAGGATTGTAAATACGATAAAGGATATCATGGTTTTTAATTTCATTTTATTTCATTTGAATTATGAGAATTTGTCTGTCCATTATTTACATTATGTAAAACTGGTTGTAAAGGAGTTACTTGTCCACCTCGGCGGAGAAGATAGTGGATTGAAGATAAAATTAAATAGGTGAGAGGTTGATAATATGTTCCCAAAATTTTCACATGCTAATAAAGCAAATGATGGGATTAAATTCAGTATAATTGTTTCCCGCATACTTGCTAACAAAACTGCCTTTATAGAAGAGATGCAGCTTCTTTTTTTATTTATGAGCAACTGTATAATACTACTCCAGCTCATTTTCTCACCCTATTCTAAAATAAAGTTAAGTCTCAGTACTTTTTGTACAATTCGATACTCAACTTTTTCAAAATCAATATAATGTCGCCACGAAGGAAAGTAAATACGTACTTATACGTATTTTTAAAAGTTGCAATTTGCATTTTTGGTTAAAAATCAAAGTAATTTAAAAGTCAATACGTAGTTATACGTATTTTTTTAAGGCTGTCAAGGGTGCTTCATTGACAGAACTATTCTTTAACTTAAATACCTTTTTGTCAGGTGCGACCATAGCAAGCGCGAAACTCCATTCTCCACTCAGATTATCAATTCTCCTTTATAGCTTTTTGAAAAAAGAAGGTTTATTTTTCATAAAGTTTTTTTGAAAATTTAACCATATAACAAAAATGTTTTATCACACCGAAAGGGGACAATTGCGATGAAGGAAAATTCTAAAGTACAATTCGAAACTAAGTGCGTACACTCAGGAATTGATGAGTATGAATTTGGACCTGTAGTACCGCCGATCTATCAAACATCTACTTTTAAGTTTAAGTCTGCACAGCATGGGGCTTCCCTTTTCGCCGGTGAGGAGAAAGGATATATTTACACAAGAATGCTAAATCCTACTATTCAGGCAATGGAAGATGCTATTGCTGAGCTTGAAGGCGGACATAAAGCACTCGGCTGCGGAAGCGGTATGGCAGCGGTTCACACAATATTTGCAAGCTTAACTCAATCCGGAGACCATGTTGTTTGTTCTACAGCGGTTTATGGACCAACTACAACACTGCTTAACACAATCATGAAAAAGTACGGAGTTGAAACTACTTTTGTTGATACTTCAAATCTTGAAGAAGTTAAAAAAGCAATTAAGCCGAATACAAAAGTTGTTTATGTAGAAACTCCTGGCAATCCCACATTATGCATTTCCGATCTAACGGAGATATCTAAAATTACTCATCAGCATAATGCCCAGGTCGTTGTTGATAACACTTTCATGAGTCCCGCTCTGCAAAATCCGATTGCACTCGGTGCAGATGTTGTATTGCACAGCTTAACAAAATTTTTAAATGGTCATGCAGATGTTGTTGGGGGAATTGTCGTTGTGAAGGATGAAGAAACTTATCAGCATTTTCGTAAAACGCTAAACCAACTTGGAGGTGTAATTGATCCGTTCAATTCATTCCTTGTTCACCGCGGGTTAAAGACACTTGCAATAAGAATGGAGCGACACTGTGAGAACGCACAAAAAATCGCCGAGCGGCTGGAAAAACATCCGCTTGTAAAATCAATTCGCTACCCGGGATTAAAATCTCATCCGCATTATGAAATTGGACTTAAGCAGCACAAAGGTCATGGTGGAATGATTACAATTGAACTTGCAGGTGGATTAGAAGCTGGTAAACTTATGATGAATTCGGTTAAGCTATTTCAACTTGCTGTTAGTTTAGGTGGAGTGGAAAGCTTAATCGAGCATCCTGCAAGTATGACTCATGCTTCCATGGGGAAAGAGGCAAGATTAGCCGGTGGAATTACAGACGGGTTAGTTCGTATTTCTGTTGGGATAGAAAATGTGAACGATCTTATCCATGATCTTGAATTTGCACTTCACGAAGTCGAGAAAGCGAATCTTGTTCATGCGGGGTGAAAAGAAATTTTCCCCTTTTCTTAATCATAATCTTCATCTTAATCATGCTTGATTTTGAATAAGACTTAACAATCCCTTAGTTTTACAAGCAACTTTTCGAAAGGAAAAACATGTCAATAGAACGATCGGAACGTCTAGTTTCGCTTGATGTTTTTAGGGGAGTAACAATTGCGGGAATGATTCTCGTAAACAACCCCGGTTCATGGAGCACAATTTATCCTGCACTTGAGCATGCAAAGTGGAATGGCTGCACTCCGACTGATTATATTTTCCCTTTCTTTCTATTTATTGTAGGAGTTGCGATAACAATTTCCTTAACTAAAAGAAAAGAAAGCGGTTTAGATCAGACAAAGCTAATCTTTCAAATTATAAAAAGAGGATTGATAATTTATGCGATTGGAATCTTCATGGCAGCATGGCCATTTTGGAATTTTACTGATAATAAGTTTATTGATCTTTCAACATTAAGACTTGTTGGTGTATTGCCAAGGATTGGGGTTGTTTATATCATCACCTCTCTAATTTTTCTAAAAGCAAACATAAAAACTCAGGCCATAATTGGTGTTTTACTTTTATTGGGTTATTGGGCAGTAATGACTTTAATTCCGGTTCCGGGTTTTGGCTCTCCAAACTTAAATATTGCAACTTTGGTTGATCCGATGACTGGGGAAACTTTTGCACCCAATCTTGCAGGATGGTTAGACAAATTAATTCTTGGCAACCACATGTGGAAAGTATCTAAAGTTTGGGATCCGGAGGGAATCCTCAGCACTATTCCCGCAATAGCAACTTGCCTTAGTGGAGTTATGCTGGGTCATTGGTTGAGAACAAAAAATGATCCTGCAAACAAAACCGCATGGATTTTTGTATTCGGAAATTTTGCTATTCTAATTGGAGTTATTTGGGACATGTGGTTTCCGATGAACAAATCAATTTGGACAAGCTCTTATGTTATGTTTACATCGGGCATGGCTTTGTTATTCTTTGGTATGTGTTATTGGCTGATAGACGTGAAGGGAATAAAATGGTGGACGAAGCCCTTCGTTGTTTATGGTATGAATGCTATTACAGTTTTTGCCCTTTCTGGATTGCTTGCTAAAACGATGGGAATAATAAAAGTAACAAATGATTTGAGTGAAAAGATAAGCTTGAATCGATATTTATATGAAATGATTTTTGTTCCTATGTTTTCTCCAATCAATGCATCTCTTGCATGGGCAGTTAGCTATATTATAATTTGGCTTGGACTGATGTGGATTCTTTACACAAAGAAAATATTTATAAAGGTATAAACGGAAGATTTTGCAAAATTGAAGAAATAACAATCTAAAGTATTTAATTTCAGACGAAAATAATAGAAATTATTTGCATTTTCTCGTGGCTTTATTTTTGTTGCGTATCAGGACGATAATTATTATGTTTTCATGTGTATTTAAAAATCGTGAATTTTGTCTCTAATTAACTCATTCAATCACAAATAATAGGAGCTAAGCTCTATGAAAAAAGCACTCGTTACAATTGTTGCACTTTTTCTTTTTGTCGGTATTTCTCAAGCACAAAACAAAATGTACTTAAACGTTGGTGGTAACGTTCTACTTCCAATGGGTGATTTTGGGGATGCTGCAAATTTAGGTTTTGGTGGAACAGCTCAATTCGAAATGGAATTTATGCCTCAACTCCTTGGAACTGCACAGGCTGGCTATATAATGTGGGGTACTGATGTAGATGATGTTGATTTTTCAGCGATACCTGTTATGGTCGGAGCAAAATATTATTTTATGCCTACTGGCGGATTTTACGGTCATGGCCAGCTCGGTCTTTATTTCCTTAGTTTTAATTACCCAACTGTTCAGACTCCTCTTGGTTCATTCGGAGGTTCGACAACGGATTCTGAATTTGCATTATCATTAGGTGCTGGTTATGAATTACCATTAAGTCCTAAATTAATGTTGGACCTAAGCGGCGCATTTCTTTTAATTAGTGATGCCAATAATATCAATTTCAGAGCTGGAGTTAAATTCGGTTTATAATAATTTAAACTGATAGCTTTTAATAGCGGTATCGAAAAAATCGATACCGCTTTTTTTATTTTAAACTAGCTGCCGGATCGTTTTTCTTCTTACCTCCTTTTCTTATTTTTGATTACAAAAAATTATTAAGGGATAAATATGAAATTTGAACGCTCTGTAGGCATTTTACTTCACCCAACATCTCTTCCCGGGAAATTTGGAATTGGCGACATTGGGAAAGAAGCATACAACTTTGTGGATTTTTTAGATCACTCCGGACAAAAACTCTGGCAAGTCTTTCCGCTTGGTCCCACAGGTTATGGAGATTCACCTTATCAGTGTTTCTCTGCTTTTGCAGGAAATCCTTTGCTTGTCAGTCCCGAAATACTTCAAGAGGATGGTTTTCTTACTCAAGCTGATCTAAGACATGTTCCAAAGTTCAATCCATCAACAATTGATTTTGGCGAAGTAATTGATTACAAAAAATCACTTCTCAAAAAAGCTTACACACACTTCAAAGAAAATACAAACGGATTTGAAAAACAGTTTGATCAGTTTTGCAATTCGCACAAAGATTGGCTTGATGATTTTGCATTGTTCATGGCCACAAAAGAACATCATGGCGGGGGATTATGGACTGGATGGGATAAAGATCTCGTGCTTAGAAAAGAATCTGCTTTAAAGAAATGGACAGAAAAACTTGTTGATGAAATTCGTTACAATAAGTTTGTGCAATTTCAATTCTTTAAGCAATGGAAAGAATTGAAAGATTACACGAACAAAAAAGGAATTAAGATAATTGGCGATATGCCCATCTTTATTGCCTATGATAGCGCTGATCTTTGGGCGAACAAACATCTTTTTACAGTTGATGAAAAAGGAAAACTTATAACTGTTGCTGGTGTTCCGCCGGATTATTTCAGTAAAACCGGACAACTTTGGGGAAATCCGCTTTACAAATGGGAAGAAATGGAGAAAGATGATTTTCTCTGGTGGAGAAAAAGATTTTCGAGTTTGTTTGAGGTGGTTGATATTGTTCGAATAGATCACTTTCGCGGATTTGAAGCTTTCTGGGAAATTCCCGGTGATGCTCCAACTGCTGTAACGGGAAAATGGATTAAAGCTCCTGGAGAAAAACTATTTAATACAATTAGAAAATATTTAGGTGAACTTCCGATTATAGCCGAGGATCTTGGTGTGATCACCAAACCCGTGAGAGAACTTAGAGATAAATTTGGATTTCCGGGAATAAAAATTCTTCAGTTTGCTTTTGGAACAAAAATGGAGACAAAATTTTTGCCTCATAATTTTATTCAGAATTGTGTTGTTCATACCGGTTCACATGACAATGATACTACCCGTGCGTATTTTGAAAAAGTAAAGCATGAAAACAATGACATCTATTCCCACGTTAAAAAGTATTTGGATTATCATGGTGATAATATTGTGTTTGAACTGATTAGAGCTGCTTATGCATCAGTCGCAGATATTGTTATCATTCCTATGCAGGATGTTTTGAATCTTGGCGGTGAAGCAAGAATGAATTTTCCCGGTAAGCTTGGCGGCAACTGGACATGGCGCATGAAGTGGGAACAGGTTCCATCAAATTTACCGCACACTTACAAACAAATGGCAGAACTTTATGAACGTCCGCCAAAACCACAAGAAGAGGAAGAAAAGATAGAAGTTCATGATAAGAAATAGGAAGGTCTTGAAGTATGTTTGATCAAATTAGAAAAATATTTAGTGATGATACCTCTTCTCAATCAATAGCTGGTAAAAAGGAAGATAATTCTGAGAGGAAAAAGCTGCAGATCGCCACATGCGCAATTTTTTTAGAGATGGCTAAAAGCGATGATAATTGTACCGAGGAAGAACGCAAAGAAATTGTATCCATTATGCAGAGAACCTTTGGCCTGGAAAAAGAATTTGTTGATGAACTGATTGATCTAACAAAGAAAAGATTAGATGAAAGCGTAAGCATTTATGAATTCACGGGGATTATAAACAATAACTTTTTGCCAGATGAAAAATTTGAGCTGATGAAAAATCTTTGGAGATTAATTTATACCGATCAAAAACTTGATAAGTATGAAGATCAGCTTGTTAAAAAGCTTGGCACAATGCTGCATTTAGAGCATAGGGATGTTATAGCCGCAAAGCTGATGGTCAAGGAAGAGAAAAAATAGCAGCACATATTTAGGTTGTGGGGAAGAAACGGCTTTGTGTGGGGGCAATATTTGGATCTCGGAATTTGTCAGTCTCAGCTGCCCCGCACTTTAGTGGGCAGGCTATGCTCAATGTAATGGTAAAAATTATTTATAATACGACCTAAGTAATCGTAATTGCAAATGTTTAACTACAAAATATTACTCACTTATGTTAAGAACAATGACGATTAGAGTTCGTAAACAAACCCAGTTTCTGAACGAACGTATCAAGCAATTCTAAGAAACTGGGTTTGTAATCCCTGGCACCCGTACAATACTGTGGGGCAGGCTTAACCTCGCGTAAGTTGAGTTACATAAACAGATATTACCGTTTGAGTTCGGTTTCGATAGCAGAAATTAATTCCTTGCTCATCGGCTCTACTTTGCTTGGAAATCGTGCGACAATATCACCATTCTTCGAAATCAGGAACTTTTCAAAATTCCATTTAACATCTTTTGACCCGGTAACATCGTTATCAGTCAATACAGCATAAAGCTTGTTCTTATCTTTACCGAGAATTTTCACTTTATCAAAAAGCTTAAAAGTCACACCATATTTTGTTAAGCAAAATGTTTTTATCTCCTGATTTGTGCCAGGCTCTTGTCCGCCAAAATCATTACACGGAAACCCTAAAACAAAAAGCCCTTTTTTCTTATACCTTTCAAAAAGTTCTTGAAGTCCTTTGTATTGAGGCGTGTTACCGCATTCGCTCGCAACATTTACAATCAATAAAACTTTTCCTTTGTACGATGAGAAAGCAACTTCCTTTCCATCCATATCTTTCACTTTAAAAGTGCTGATGTTATTCGTTTTTTTATTTCCCGCAGTATCTAGAATCAATTTTAATTCAGCAGTCGATTTGTTATTTTTTGCATTGATGCTATTATTGAAAACAAGTACAACGGAAATCGCAAGCAATAATATAAAAGAAGCTAAAGCTATTTTCATTTCAGTTCTCCTAATTTGTAAGTATAAACATGTTTAGTGATAATAAAGTTCAAGAATTATTTGCAAATAAACAGTATATAAACCCAATATCTTGTGCAATCATTTGGTTGAGTGGTGTACTTTTCATTTATAAACTCTTTGATGATCCAGAATTAAAAATATTTTTTTATTCGATGATATTTCCCATTGCTTTAATTATAATTGAACGGAC
>Ga0209431_10003833_pt1 | contig 11867 bp, 9 predicted proteins | sample RifCSP13_3_FD_184021 | JGI IMG/M metagenome (GOLD analysis project Ga0209431, IMG submission 184021) | Soil microbial communities from Rifle, Colorado - Rifle CSP2_sed 13_3 (SPAdes) (version 2) | ecosystem: Environmental > Terrestrial > Deep subsurface > Rock core/Sediment | place: Rifle...
CGCATGGATGAGGTCGGGGTCCTGAGGACCCTGCTCGAGGCCTACAGCCCCTCCGGCCAGGAGGCGCCCGCGGTGCGCGCCTTCGAGAAGATCGCGGGGGCGCTCGGCCTGGCGACGCACGTCGACACCGCGGGGAACGGCTTCGCCCGCGCGGGATCCGGGAGGCCCCAGGTCCTGTTCCTCGGGCACATCGACACCGTGGAGGGTGAGATCCCTGTGCGGCGCGCGGGGGGCCGGATCTACGGCCGAGGCGCCTGCGACGCCAAGGGAGCCCTCGCCGCCGCGCTCGTCGCGGCCAGCCGGCACACCGGACCGGGCGAGGTCGTGGTCGCCGCCGCCGTGGGCGAGGAGAAGGACTCTCGCGGCGCGCGCTTCCTGATCCCGCGGCACCACCCCGACTTCCTTCTCGTCGGGGAACCGAGCGGGTGGTCTGGCGTGACCATCGGCTACAAGGGGAACCTGAGCCTGGTCCTCTCCTTTGAGGGAGCGCGCCGGCACCTGTCCTCGCCCGACGAGACGACCGTGGAGACGGCGCTGGGCTTCCTCGAAGGCCTCCGCGAGTTCTGCTGGGACCACCGCGGGGAGACGCCCTTCACGTCCCTGACCGCGAAGGTCCACGCGATCCAGACGCGCCGCACCGGCGGGCGGGAGTCCGTCGAGGTCGGCGTGAACCTCCGCCTCCCGGAGGCCGTGCGGTGCGCCGAGGTCCTCGCGTTCCTCGACGAGGCCGGGCTCAAGGACCGATACCGCGTCGTGGACCGCTCCGAGGCGGTCACCGCGGACCGCGGGAACGCGGTCGTCCGCGTCCTCCTTGCGGGGATCCGGGCGCAGGGCGGCCGGCCGACCCTGCTGCGGAAGGCGGGGACCTCGGACATGAACCTCGCCGTGCCGGTCTGGGGCTGCCCCGCCGCGGCGTACGGGCCCGGGGACGCTCATCTCGATCACACGGACGCGGAGTTCCTGGAGGTCATCGAGTTCTCGCGCTCGGTGCGCATCCTCGAGCACGCGTTCTCGACGCTTTCCGCGGGGGCGCCGAGCCCCGCCGCGACCCTCGGGTTCAGCCGCGCTTCACCGCGTCCGCGAACTCCGCCAGGGGGACTGCGGGCAGCGTCTCCGCCGTGATGTACCCCTTCGCGGCGATCAGGGCGCTGGCCTTCATCATCGTGGCGTCATCCGGGGCCTCGACGACCGCGACCAGGTCGTAGCGGCCCAACGTCGAGTAGATGTTGAGGACCTTCCCGCCGTTCGCCTCGAGGATGCCGCGAAGCTCCTTGAAGACCGCGTCCACACTTTGGATGCGTTCGGCCCCCTTCGCGGTGAACTTCACCAGCCTCACGTAGAGCGGCATGCTCAACTCCTCCGGGAGGGCCCGAGAAAGGCGGCGGGGATATTTACCTTGGCCCCTCCCGGTGTACCTGTAGCCCGCGGTGGCTATATCCCCCCCGGTCCATCCACGGTGCATGCGCGGAGGCGTCGTCGTCGCCGGGGTGGTCCTGATGCTCCTGGCGCTCTTCGGGTGGCTCGCCTTCGTCTTCAACCCCCTCCTCGGAGCCCTCCTCTGTATCGCCTCCCCCGTCCTTTTCCTGGTCGGCCTCATCCTGTTCATCGTCGGCCTCGTGGTCTCCGCGCCCCAGCCGATGGTCTACGTCGCGCAGCAAGCTCCTCCCGCGGCGATGTACGCGGGGGTGCCCCCGCCCGGCTACCCCTGCCCGGTCTGCCGCCAGCCCCTCCAGTTCGTCCAGCAATACCGCCGTTGGTACTGCCCGCAGTGTCGCCAGTACCGCTAGCCGCGGAAGGGATATCAAGGGCGGGCCGCATCGGAAGCCCGTGTCCGAGGCGGGAAAACCTCTCGGGCCGGACGACGGGTTCCGCCTCCGGGTGGGCTGCAGCGGGTGGGGCTACGAGGCCTGGCTCGGCGGCTTCTACCCGAAGGGCCTGGCCAACAAGGACTTCCTGAAGACCTACTCAAGGGTCTTCGACCTCGTGGAGATCGACTCCTCGTTCTACCGCACGCCCTCCCCCGCGATGTGCGCGGACTGGTACCGGCAGACGCCGCCGGGCTTCACCTTCGCGGCGAAGTGGCCGAAGCGGATCACCCACGACCACAAGCTGCGGAACGTCGCGGACTCCATGGACTACTTCTACCGGTCCGTAGGCCAGCTCAAGGAGAAGCTGGGGCCGCTCTGCGTCCAGCTCCCGCCGAGCCTGAAGTACGAGAAGGACTGGGAGGCGCTGCGGGACTTCGTCCTTCGCTTTGACAAGAGATACCCGCACGCCATCGAGTTCCGCCACCGCTCCTGGTTCCGTCCGGACGTCTATGCCCTCCTGAGGGACAGCGGGGTCTGCATGGTGTGGGCGACGACACAGTACCTGGACACGCCGCCCGAGGTCACCGCGGACTACGTTTACCTGCGGATGATCGGGGACCGGGAGCTCACGGAGTTCGGCACGATCCAGCGCGACAAGGGGGAGGAGATGCGCGCCTGGTACGGGGAGATCGGGAAGGCCCAGGGCAAGGCCCGGGGCGCCTTGGTGTTCTTCAACAACCACTACGCGGGATTCGGGCCGGGGAGCGCGAACGAGTTCCGGCGGCTGGCCGGGCTCATGGACCTGGAGTTCCCCGTCTCGGGGAAGCGCCAGCGCTCGCTGGACACGTTCTGAAAGGGAAAGGGGCGGGGCGGGTGGCCCCGCTGCGGTCTCAGGTGGAGGACTCCTCTTCCGCGGCGTCTTCCTCGGACTCTTCCTCGGTCTTTTCGTCCTCGGTGGCCTCTTCCGTCTCCTCGCCCTCTTCCTCTTCCTCGGCCGCCTCTTCTTCTCCCTCTTCCTTTTCGGCGGCTTCTTCGCCCTCCGGCTTCTTACGCCGGCGCATCAGGAGGAGGGCCAGGATCAGGACGACTATGGCCACGATGATGAGGATGGGGAGGAGCGAGACGCTCGGCGGCGTGGGCGTCTGGGTCACCGTCACGGTCCACTGGGCGTAGAGGTTGCCGTTGTTGCCGTCGGAGGCGGTCACGTTCACGATGAACGTGCCCACGGTTGTCGCGCTGAACGAGTAGCTGGACGCGTTGCCCGCAGCCGCCGTGCCGAGCCGCCACGTGTAGATGGGGTTGTCACCATCCAGATCGGCCCAGTTCGTCACCTGGAAGACCTGCGACCCGCCGACCTGGAGGCTCACGGTCGTTCCGCTCGGAGTGAACGTCGCGGAGGGAGCGCGGTTGTTCACGGTCACGGTCAGCGTGGCCGTGTTCGTAAGGCTCCCATCGCTCACCGTCAGGGTGACGGTGAACGTCCCGCGAAGGAGGTAGGTGTGCGTCGCGTTCACGGTGGTCGCCGTGGTCGTGTCGCCGAAGTCCCAGGCGTAGGTAATCGGGTCGTTGTCCGGGTCGTTCGAGCGGTTCCCGACGAAGGCGAAGGCGGTGGAGAGGTCGCCCGAGGTCGGCGTCACGGAGGCGATCGCGGTGGGTGCGCGGTTCGTCGGCGGCGCGTTGATCGTCACCGTCACGGAGACCTCTGCGCTCACGTTCCCGTCGCTGTCCGTCACGGTGAGGTTCACCACGTAGGTGCCGTTCACCGCGTAGGAGTGGTTGACGATGGCCGCGGCGCCGGTCGCCGTGGTCCCGTCGCCGAACTCGAAAGCGAAGGTGAGGGCGTCGTTGTCGGGGTCGCTCGACAGGCTACCGTTGAACGTGATGTTCACGGTGACATTCGCGGTCGGGGTGCTCGCGGTGAGGTTCGCTACCGGGTCCCGGCCCCACGCGGTGATGTCCACCGTGTCCGTGTCCGTCAGACCCTCTTGGTCCGTGACGGTCAGGGTGAAGGTGTAGGTGCCACCGGCGGGCGGCGTGAAGGTCGGGTTCGGGCTGGTCGCGCCCGCGAGCGTCCAGCCTGTGCCGCTCGTCGGTGCCCAGGAGTACGTAAAGATGGAGTCGCCGACGTCGGGATCCGAGGATCCCGCCCCGTCCAGGGTCACGAGGTTGTTCTTCAGCATGGACTGGTCCGGCCCGGCGTTGGCCACCGGCGCCGCGTTCGTTACGGTGACTTGGACCGTGTCGAGGTCCGTGTCGATCCCGTCGTAGACCGTGAGGGCGAACGTGTAGATGCCGGAGAGGGTCGGCGTGAAGGTCGGGTTCGGGCTGGTCGCGCCCGCGAGGCCCGGATTCACGGGGCCCGAGACCCAGGCCCAGAGGTAGGTGAGCGTGTCGGCCGCGTCCGCCTCGATGGAGGCGGTGCCGTTCAAGGTCACCAGGGTCCCCTTCGCGACGATCTGGTCGACGCCCGCGCTGGCCACCGGCGCCTGGTTGACGACGTCCACGACCACTGCGTCCGTGCTGTTGCCGCCGAAAAGGTCGTCGACGGTGAGGGCGAAGGCGTAGGTGCCGAGAACGGTGGGAGTGAAGGTCGGGCTGGCCACGAACCGGTTGCTCAGCGTGATGGGGGGCCCGGCCGTTTGCGTCCAGCTGTAGTTGAGGCCGTCGCCGTCCAGGTCGCCGGACGCAGTCCCGTCCAGGGTAATTAGGGCGTCGCGGAACACGCCGACGAGCTGGTCCGGCCCGGCGTTCGCCGTCGGTGCGCGGTTCAGCACGTCCACGGTGAAGGGGATAGAGTCCTGCTGCCCGATCGTGTCCGTCACGGTGAGGGTCACGAGGAACGTGCCCCGCGCGCTGTACTGGTGGTTCGTGAAGACGAGCGTGTCGTTCGTCCCGTCCCCGAAGTCCCAGAAGTACGCGGCGATGCCGACATCGTCGGTCGAGGTGTTCGCTTGGAACAGGAAGATCGTGGACAGGTCCCCGGTGGAGGGGAGGACGCCGCCACTCGCCACGGGCGGGAGGTCCACGTAGACGTCCACACTGACCGTGAACCAGCCGTACAGGCCGTCGCTGTCCCAGACGGTGAGGTTCGCCACGTAGGTCCCGATTGCGGCGTAGGCGTACGTGACCACCGGCGTCGCCGAGGTCGTGTTCGAACCGTCGCCGAAGTCGAAGAAGTAGGTCCCGATCGTGCCGTCCAGGTCGAGGGAGGCGCTGCCGTTGAAGGTGGCGAGCGCGCCCACGAGGACCGGGTTCGGGGTCACAGTCAGGGAGGCCGCGGGGCCCACGGGGACGATGGACACCATGACGCTATCGTTGGACCAGACGCCGAAGGCGTCCGTGACGGTGAGGTTGAACACGTAGTCACCCAGCGTGTCCGTCATGAAGTCGGGGGTCGCTGTGGTGGGGTTGTTCAGGACGACCGCGATGGGCCCGGAGACCCACGTCCAGTTGTAGGTAATGCTGTCCCCGTCGGGGTCGGCACTCGCCGTGCCGTCGAGGAGGACGGTGACGTTCCGGATGGAAATCTGGTCCGGCCCTGCGTCCGCGACCGGGGCGCTGACGGTGACCTGAACGCTGTCCGTGGAGTTCGCCGACGAGTTGTCCCACACCGTGAGGTCGAAGGTGTACACGCCATCGGTGTCCGCGAAGAACGACGCCATCGAGGTGTTGTCGCCGGTGAGGGTGACGATCACGGGCCCGCTGGTCTGATTCCACTGGTAGGTCAGCGGGTCGCCGTCAGGATCCGAGCTGCCCGTCCCGTTCAGGGAGACCGTCGTGTTGCGGTTCGTGACCTGGTCTGCGCCGGCGTCGGCGACCGGGGCCTGGTTGCCTGGCCCCGTAGGGTTGGTAACCGTGTTGGTGTCCAGGGTGACCGCGGCAATCCGTGCCAACACCCTGCCGTTCACCGTCGCGCCGGTGGTCAGCGTGATGGACTGATCCGCCATGATCGTTCCAGCGAAGGCCGACGTCGTTCCGAGAGTCGCGGAACTGCCGACCTGCCAGAAGATGTTGGAAGCGCTCGCGCCGCCGGCCAGGATGACCTGCCGACCGGATGTCACGGTCAGGGTGGACCCAATCTGGAAGATGAAGACCGCACTCGCGTTGCCTAGGGCGTCCAGGGTGAGGTCCCCGGAGGCTATCGCAAGAGTGGACGTGGACATGTAGAGACCGGGGGTGAGGGTTTGTCCTCCGAGGTCTCCGGACACGGTCACCTGACAGAGGGTTCGTCCCGCGGCGTCGTTGTACGCGATGGTCAAGTCGGCATTGGCCGCGGCCGCGATCGGACCGCCCGCGTGGATCGTCCCGACCACCGTTCCCGGTGGGAACCCCGTCACCGAGGTGCCTGGACTTACGCCGAGGTCCCCGGTGACGATGGTCGGACCGGTGTTGGTCACCGTCGAGCCCGCCAGGACGGCGAAACCGGCAGCCGATCCAAGGTCTACCGGGCTCAGGCTGCAGGTCGAGGTCGTGATGACCACCTGGTCGGTGGCCGAGGCGGTGTAGTTGTCCGTCACGGTGAGGTTGAACGTGTAGACCCCGACCATTGTCGGGGTGAAGGAGGCAATGCTCAGGTTCCAGTTCGTGATCGCGACGACCTCTGGCCCGGAGAACTGGGTCCAGTTGAATGTCAGCGGGTCCCCGTTCGGGTCGGAGCTCGCGCTCCCGTCGAGGCTCGTCACCGCGAACGGGATGCTGTTCGCGTCCGGGCCTGCGTCGGCCACTGGGGGTGCGTTGCTTACCGCCACGATGACGTTGTCCTGGCTCAGGACCCAGCCGTCGAACGCCGAGAGCACGAACTCGTACGTCCCGATCTCAGGGGTGGAGAACCATGCGACCGCCTGCGACGCGTTGGTGATTGTCACCGCGGGACCGGAGGCTTGGGTCCAGCCGTAGATGAGTGCGTCTCCATCAGGGTCCGCGAGGGTCCCGGAGCCGTTGAGCGTGATCGGAGTGTTCTGCGTGGCTCCGAAGTCCGGCCCTGCGTTCGCCGAGGGCGCGTTGTTGCTGAGGACTTGGAGGCCCAATGCCGAGACGTCCGGGGTGGTCTGGTTGTCGCCGGTGAAGAGCTGGACTTCCCACAGGTAGTAGTTGAACCCGGGTGCCACGGCGTCCCCGGGCTGGATGTTGCTGTTCACTTGAGACCACGTGGCGTTGTCGTTGGAGCCCCAGATGCCCATCGTCACCGAGGTCCCGGCTGGGATGTTCCTGGTGAACCAGAAGGTGGCGTTGACCGTGCTCGCGCTCCAGCTCACGTTGGCTTCGGTGGACCAAGCGGTGCCGAGACCCGTGTAGTTGAGGTCACCGCCAATCGCCAAGCTGACGTTGACGTTCGGCACGATCACCGTGCTCGTCAGGTTGAAGCCGGTTGCGTCCGCCAAGGTCCAGTTGTACCAAGTCTCGTGCACCGAAACCGGGTTGGTCGCGGGCCAGTCCTGCGTCTGCTCGCCGATGCGGCCAGCGAGGACCACCCCGACCGGGGTGACCATCAGCACGGTCGCGACGAGCGCAGTCCATTTTCGTACGTTCATTGGGGCCATAGTAATCCCTGAATTAAGCCGTCGGAGGGAGTATCCCTATATATAACTTCCGGGACACTTCCTGAGGGGGAGAGGGCGGAGTCCATGGTGCCGGGACCATGTTTCCTCCCCACTCAGACGTACACTTGTGTCCGTTCCCAACACCTCCACTCCCCCCGCCGCAAACCCCATGGCGGAAGTCCGGGATGGCCTTGCGATTGCCCCGCATCGTGTTCCACGCCGATATGGACGCGTTCTACGTTGCCTGCGAGCGGCGGCGCGCCCCCGATCTCGCGGGGACGCCCGTGGTGATCGGGGCGGACCCCAAAGGGGGCCAGGGCCGCGGCGTCGTCATGGCGGCGTCGTACGAGGCCCGCGACCTCGGCGTCACGTCGGGCATGCCGATCTCCCAGGCCTGGCGTCGGCTCCCGAACGCCGTGTACCGGATCCCGGACTACGACCTCTACGGGGACGTCAGCGAGTCCGTGATGGGGATCCTCCGGGAGTTCGCGGACGTCGTCGAGCAGGCGAGCATCGACGAGGCCTACCTCGACGTCACCTCGCGGACCACCTGGGACACGGTGCGGGAACATGCGCTCGCGGTGAAGCGCGCAGTGCGGGACCGCGAGGGAATCACATGCACGGTCGGCGTCGCCCCGAACAAGTCCTGCGCGAAGATTGCGGGGGAGTCGCAGAAGCCGGACGGGCTTACCGTCGTGACGCCGGAGCGCATCCGGGCGTTCTTGGATCCGCTGCCCGTCTCCCGGATCAGCGGCGTCGGCCCGAGGACCGAGGAGGTGCTGACCGAAGCCGGCGTGCGGACCGTCGGGGAGCTGGCGCGCTTCTCGGGGGACCGGCTGAAGGAACTCCTAGGGAAGAACGCGGTATGGCTGTGGGGCATCGCGCGCGGCATCGAGGAGCTCCCCGTCGAGGAGCGTCCCGACCCGAAGAGCCTCTCCGTGGAGCGGACCTTCGAGCGCGATGTCCTAGACTGGGAGGTGGTCCTCGGGACGCTCGACGACATCGCGGAGAACGTCTGGCAGCGCGCGCGCCTGGAGAAGGTCCGCTTCCGGAACGTGGGCGTGCGCGTGCGGTTCGAGGGGTTCGAGACGCACTCTCGCGAGCGCACGCTCGCGACCCATGTGGACGACCCCGCGGTGCTCACCCGGATTGCCCGCGAGCTCGCAGCGGAGTTCCAGTGGGACCCGAGGCCGGTGCGCATGGTGGGGGTGCGCGTCTCGCACTTCTCGCGTAGTGGCGGTCAGCGGCGCCTGGCGTGACTCCCGTCCACGGTTAGGCTAGCACTTTATAGAAGAACAAATCCTGCCCGCCACGTGCCCCCCGAAAAGCAAATCATGCCCATTCAAGACTTCGGATTGGGATTCAGTCGGGTCGAGACCGTGCAAGTCTGGATTGGCGTGGCGGTGATGACGTTCGCATTCGCGATCGCCTACATCGGCGGCGCGCGGAACCTCGATTTCTACTTCCGCCTCGGTGGCGGCCTTCTGGTTCTGCTCGTCCTCACCGGCTCCTTCGTCGCGGTCGTGACCGCGTTCTTCCTCCACGAGGTTGCGCACAAGGCGGTCGCCCAGCGATACGGCGCCGTCGCGGAATATCGCTACTCTCCCACAGGGCTCCTCGTGGGACTCGTCACCGCTGCCATCGGCTGGATGCTCGCGATACCAGGGGCCGTGGTCATTTCCGGGCGCATCACCCCTCGACACCAAGTGCGAATCAGCGTGGCGGGCCCTGCGGCGAACCTCGCCTTCGCGGCCGTGTTCATCGGCCTCTCGGTCGCGCTCGGCACGACTCCCGGCCGGTTCAGGGAGCCTGTCCCGATCTTCATCGGCACCCTTGCCTTCGTGAACCTGTTCCTGGCGGGGTTCAACCTGATCCCGGTCCCGCCCATCACCTTCCATCGCATGATCGCCGGAAGGCTCCCTGTGAATGTGACGCTCCCCGCGAGTGACGGGTTCCTGATTCTGGTGCCCAGCAAGGTGGTGTGGGCCACATCGGTCGTGGCGCTCTTGGCACTGGGCATCGGGGGCCGCATCCTCGCAGTCTTCTAGGTCGCGTTGATTGTCGCCGCCAGGTATCCCGCGCCGAACCCGTTGTCCACGTTCGCGATACACTGGCAGGGAGACATGCGTTGAACATCGGTCGTCTTTCGGAGACTAGGCGGCCGGTAGTGCAACGGAAAGTCGAAGGCGATCTCGGGGGTCCCGCAGGGAGTCTGCGGAAGCCGTCGGCATAGGCGATTACGAGTAGAGGATAGGTCAGCGCGAGATGGGACTCGGGGCCGGCAATCGATGCGTTGGGGGGGTCCATCGGCGACCATGCGAGTCCTGAGGACTAGGACAATCACGCCAGAATCCTGGGCACGGGCTTGCCCCGACTCCGAGTACGGGCTGTGCACGGGCATCTACGCCGACGACGAGTGGGAGCTGCAGGAGTTCCTCGACCGCGTCTAGGCGGGCGTGTGCGGTGCGAACCGCCGCCAAGGGGCGACGACGGGTGCGATCGTCGGGGCGCAGCCTCTCGGCGGTTGGAAGAGCTGAGCGGACCACGGGGAAGGGCGCCGGTGGCCCTACCACCTCGAGCAGTTCATGCGGGAGCAGGCGCGCACGCACCGCGCGTGATTCACTTCCTTGGAGCCCCGACGTGCCCTACGAGCTGGATGACGCCGGCCACGACGAGGTACAACCCGACAAGCCAGGCGATCAACGCCGGGAAGACGATGATCAGCAGCCCGAAGACGATCATCAGGACGCCCGCGACCTGCCCCGTGATCCCCATGCGCCGGAAGAACCCCTGCGCTTCCCCTCCGAGTTCGTTCATTCGAATCACCTCTTGCAACCCTACAGGGGACCTAGGATCGTGGGCAGGAACCAGCCTACGATCACCGCGACAATCCACACCACGACCGCGACCGCGAGGGCTCTGAGCCCGCTCATGTCGTAGAGAGTCGCCAGGGCGAGCAGCCAACCAAGCCCGGCCACGACGGCTGCCAGGAGCCCCGAACCTAGGAAGAAGTACGCGAGTGCTAGATGATCGCACCGACGAGGGCAGCAAGGAAGGCCGTCCCGATCCCTTCGCTCTGTTCAAAGAGTTTCGTGACGAAGTAGATGATGATGGCCGAAATGATCCACCCGATGACGAAGAAGACCACAGCCCCGAGAAGCGGCATCTCCACCCTTCCTAGGTCCTCATGACCCTTCGACCGGCCTTGCGTCTCTTGACCGGGCCGCGCCCGCCCGGCGACTTCGCGGCACGCTTCTTTGTTGCTGTCATCCGACCGCCCCTGCTTTTCTTTGCCATGTTTTCATCTCCCCTTCAGCCTTTTTTCTCCTTGTTGATCGTCATACACGCCTCACGCGGGCTTGGTGACGGTGCTGGCGTCTAGTGTGACGGCGCCGATCCGTGCCATCGCCCTACCATGCAGCGTCGCACCGGTGCTCAGCGAGACGGACTGGTCCGCCATGATGGTTCCAAAGAAGGTCGAGTTCGTTCCGAGAGTGGCGGAACTGCCGACCTGCCAGAATACGTTGGAGGCCCTGGCGCCTCCTGTCAGGATGACCTCGCGACCGTCCGTCGTGGTGAGGCTGGACGCCATCTGGAAGATGAAGACCGCGTTCGCGTTGCCTTGGGCGTCCAGGGTGAGATCGCCAGAGGTTATCTCAAGACCGGACGTGGACTTGTAGAGGCCCGGGGTGAGGGTTTGTCCTCCTAGGTTTCCGGCCACCGTTACGGGACAGAGGGTCCGCCCAGCGGCGTCGTTGTACGCGATCGTTAAGTCGGCAATGGCCCCGGCGGCGGCCGAATCGGCCGCGTGGATCGTCCCGACCACCGTTCCCGGCGGAAATCCAGTCACGGCGGTGCCTGGACTCACGCCGAGATCCCCCGTGACCGTGGTGCCATCCGTGTTTGTCACCGTCGCGCCCGCCAGGACTGCGAAACCGCCTGCCGATCCAAGGGCGACTCCGCCTTGGCTGCATGAAGTCTGCGTCAGCAAGATGTAACCTGCCCCAAGCACTACCGCTACAATGGCAACCGCGACGACCCCGACGATCAACGTCTTTCGAAGCATGTTCGTACCTTCCTTGGCGTCACGGCCTGGTAACGGTGTTGGTGTCCAGTGTGACCGCACCAATCCGGGCCAACGCCCTGCCGTCCAACGTCGCCCCGGTGGTAAAGGAGATGGACTGATCCGCCATGATCGTTCCAACGAAGGTCGAGTTCGTTCCGAGAGTGGCGGAACTGCCGACCTGCCAGAAAACGTTGGAAGCGTTCGCGCCCCCGGCCAGGATCACATGGAGGCCGGCTGCTGTGTTGAGGGTGGACGCCATCTGGAAGATGAAGACCGCACTCGCATTGCCTTGGGCGTCCAAGGTGAGATCCCCGGAGGATATCTCAAGACCGGACGTGGACTTGTAGAGGCCCGGGGTGAGGGTTAGTCCTCCCAGGTTTCCGGCCACCGTTACGGGACAGAGGGTCCGCCCAGCGGCGTCGTTGTACGCGATCGTTAAGTTGGCCGGAAACC
>Ga0209431_10003838_pt1 | contig 11860 bp, 10 predicted proteins | sample RifCSP13_3_FD_184021 | JGI IMG/M metagenome (GOLD analysis project Ga0209431, IMG submission 184021) | Soil microbial communities from Rifle, Colorado - Rifle CSP2_sed 13_3 (SPAdes) (version 2) | ecosystem: Environmental > Terrestrial > Deep subsurface > Rock core/Sediment | place: Rifle...
ATCGAGGCGTTTATCTGGTGGTTGCCACCAGATCATGAATTGCTTTCTCCCGATAAATTTATATCAATAGCAGAAGAATCAGAACTTATAATACCTATTAGTGAATGGGCAATCCACACTGCGTGTTCACAGAACAAGACATGGCAAAACGCTGGCATTTCTCCAATACCTGTAACCATAAATATATCATCCCGGCAGTTCAAACAACAAAACCTTACAGAGATTATCACCCAATTGTTACATGAAACTGGGCTGGACCCTCATTTCCTCGAGATAGAGCTTACTGAAAGAATTCTCATGCGCGACGAAGAATTTGCTATAGCTAAGCTGGAAGCATTTGCCGCAAAAGGTATCAGACTTTCAATCGATGGTTTTGGCACAGGTTATTCATCAATAAAGTATCTCAAATGTTTTCCAATTCATAAATTAAAAATAGATAAATCTTTTGTGGATGATATAACAACAAACCATAACAACAGGGCAATTTCAGAAGCGATTATTACTATGGCACATAGTTTACAGTTAAAAGTTATTGCTGAAGGTGTTAAGACAGTGGAACAATTAAAAATTCTACGTTCCCTGGGATGCGATGAAATACAGGGTTATTTATTTAGTGAACCTTTGCCGGCTGAAAAGTTTACAAATATACTAGTAAAAGGGTGTTTCGCAAATGCTATCCCAGAAAAGGCTGATAATTAATTGCTTATTTTTAATTTCTTTCATTTGATATTAGAATTTGTTTCGGATTTCGATATTTGAATTTCGAATTTGTCAAAAAACAAACGCCAGTATTTGTTATTCAGTACCAAGTAACTCTTTTTGGTTGCGGCTACGCCGCGCTATGGAGTTTCTTGTGGAAAAAAGTAAGGAAAGGATGACGATGGGAGAAGACAGGTTGTGAGGTGTTCAGAAGGGTAACTCCAATCGCCCTACGTGATCCTTCCGTTACCCTTCTGAACATTATTGCTCATGAATCAATGCATCTAAATATTAATAAAAAATGGTCTTGACAAACCCGTCCGCTTTATTTACATTAACTTTTAACTTGTTCGGGTTGGGTCTATGAAAATCAAATAATTTTTTTGTATAAAGTTTTCAATATTTATGCCGATAATCTTGATAATTACCATTACATTGTCTTTTAGAAATTAAGGTGGACAGACATTGAACTAACTAAATATTTGCTAATTCTAAAAAAGGCAAACCAGCCGTGAGGTTGGGACGCAAAGCCATGGGTCTTCAATGAAGGGAGAAGAGTGCCAGGTTGCCGTGACCGAATGGTCCGTAACAATTTAGGTATTTCTCCTATTCTTTAAGGAAGATCGCTAGGTTGCCATTTTTGTTAATCTTTTTCCTGGATAGGAGAAATACCATGAAGTGCACATTTTACATTTCAACATTTTTCATCTTTCTCATCACACAATTCCTTTTCATCAATCCGAGAAAATCCACTCCTGTAGCATCTGCAGATAATAGCTGGGAAAATTTTTGTGGTATAGCATGTAGAAGGACTCCTGCAGATAACATAAAATATGCGAATCAGGAATATTACAAAAGATATGTTTGGTATTACCCAGCCAACCCAGGAATGAATATCTAATAAAATAACGTATTATACTATGAAAACAAACCGGGTATTAAAAATTGGTAACCAAAAGGGCTTCTCCCTCATTGAAATGATAGTAGCTGTAGCCATAATTGGTATTTTGACAGGAATTGCTATTCCTGTCTATATCGGCATGAAACCATCGATTCGGTTGAGTGGGGCAACCAGGCAGATAATGGGGGATCTGATGTGGGCAAGAATGCAGGCGGTCAGTCAAAATAATGAATTTAAGATATTTTTTCTAGACAATCATCAATATACGATTTTGGACGACAATGATAATGATGGTAATATAAAGATAGACGGGAGTGAGTTAACAGTGACAAAGGATATTCACGATGAATATTATGATGTAACTTTAACTTCAACCGCTAATCCAATCTTTCATCCCAGAGGAAATGCTTCACCTGCTGCTACTGTAACCATTACAAATTCAAGCGGAACAAAACAGGTAAAAATTGCTATTACTGGCCGTGTCAAGATAGAGTAACGTATTTAAAAAATAACGGAAAAATCATGCAGAAAATTTTGAAATTACACAATGATAAAGGCTTTCTAATGATAGAAGTCATACTGGCTATTGCTATCATCGCCGTAGGGTTATTTGCCGTAATGAGTTTAGCAACAGTAGTGATAAAGGGCAATACACAAAGCAAAAAGGTTACCACTGCTATAACCTTAGCACAGGACAAGATGGAGTATTTTAAAGGGATAGGCTATGATAATATCTCTGGAACCTATACCGTCTCTAATGATTATTATTTAGAGGCACTGGTGCAAAACAATATACCAGGTACAAATACGAAAACCGTTACGGTCGATGTGTACTGGAATCCGGGAACTACAACCTCAAGCCATAAAGTAACATTACAAACTATCTTCGCAAAATAGGAGACAGCAATGTCATATGCACTGAAGAACAAGGAGCAGGGTTTTACGCTTGTAGAATTAGTGATTGGTCTTGCAATCAGCCTGATTCTCATGGGTGTGGCGGTCAGCATCTTTAATGTGCAACGAAAATCGTACAGCTTGCAGGAACAGGTTACTGAAATGCAACAGAACGTTCGGGCCACAATGGACATGATGGTTAGGGAAATCAGGATGGCTGGGTATGATCCAACTGCGTCAGGCTTTGTCGGGATTGGCACTAATACGACAACGTTACTTCAAATCCTTGCGGATCTCGATGGCAATGGAACAAGTACTGACACAAATGAAGATATAACATATCGTTATTATAACGCCAGTGATGCGACGTATCCTCGCCAAATCAAGAGGAACACGGGCGGAGGATTTCAACCGTTTTCCGAGAATATTGATGGATGCGATTTTCTTTACTATGATGGTAATGGTATTGCGACTACAACTGCCTCCAGTATTCGTCAGATACGAATTACTGTAACCGGGATGACTGACAAACCAGACCCTAATTTTGGCTTCAGTTACGGCACACTGACTTCTCTTGTAACACCAGAAAATCTTAGTTATTAAACGACTCCATTTTAGCCAAACTGTAATTACGAAACATCTAATTGACTAATTCTATTTTCGTATCGGAATATTGAGGTTTAAATTTGTATGAATTCAAAACGTCAATCAGACAAATTAGGTATAGTAACAACATGGGCAGCCGAAAGTGGAATAGTCTTTATTGCCGTTCTCGTGCTTATAGTTATTTTAGCGCTGGTGGGAACTATTGCTGTAATAACAACCAACACCGACATTAAAATAAGTGGCAATTACAAAGCCAGTGTAAAGGCACTATATGCAGCACAGGCGGGGATTGAAGAGGCAAGGGCGCGTCTTAGAGGTTCATCTTCATCTGCCAATTATGCAGGGGATCCTGATACAGATTTTGACGAAGATTGGTCGGCGTACATTCTAACCTCGAATACGTGGCAAATCTCAGATGACCCTAATTATAACGCCAATTACAAAAATTATATTCCACAATATAGCCCCGTCAATCATACAAATACCAGTGTAGTAGCAAATAGTCTTCAGACCGGCATCTCATATTGGGTTAAAATCAGACACAAAAGGGAATATGATGCTGAACAGGCAGGACATACTACAACATCAACCCACTACTATGATGATGATGGAAGCACGGTAACCCATACATCCAGCACTCCAGGAAACATTGTCTATTATGGATACTATAATCCATCAACACCTACAACTGCAATTCAATTCACAACAACAGGTACAACGGTATATAAGCCGGTGGAAATAATAACGGTATATGGAATCAGTGGGAACAGCTCAAAAATTATTGAAATTGAAGTAATTCATTACCCCGGCCCTCCTATATTAGCACCCCTATATTCTATGGGAGATGTAAGCCTCAACGGCGCATCTTCCACCATTGACGGTACAGACAACTGCGGAGAGAATGCCGCCCTTCCCCCAATTTATATTTTATCTCCTTCGACATTAACCGAAAGTCCCAGTCCCACCTATGGAGGGAATCCGCCAACGCCACAAATTGGCTCAACATATATAGATATTATGGAGTACATAAACGCACTGAAAAGTGGAGCCACTATAACAATAACCGATGACCAAAATGGCGCTACGTATGGAAATGCAAGTGATTTTGTTACCTGCTACTCAGACACATCGAATCCACCCAATGTTCAAGGATTAAAATTACAAAATGTAACAGGATATGGAACATTGTTGGTAAAAGGGGATTTAACCCTTGGGGGGGGATTTACCTGGTACGGGCTGATTCTATCTTCTGGCACCCTTGTATTAAACGGAGGCGGTTCGGGAATAAATATTACGGGGGCAGCCATGTCTGTTGAAACAATAACCATAAATGGCGATTTGAACATAAAATATGATAGTTGCATGATAGACAATTCCCTAAATAACCAGTCGTTGAATGTGATCAGATGGAAAGAGGTTTACTGATTACAAAACTGCTGAAGTCGGAGAACAGAAGGACTGAACTTATAACCACCCCTCTTTCCCCTCCTTCGCAAGGAGGGGATGAAGGGGTGGTTTTCCATAGACTATTTACCATACCATAATTGGTTATGGACATGAAAACCGCTTAAATAAAATGAATATTCCTATACAATTAAAATAATTGTGGAGGTAATATCGTATGAATGTACAACGACAATCAAAATTATTAAGTATTATCGTGGGATGCGGAGATGAAAAAGGCATCGTTTTTATTGTTGCTCTTGCCTTGGTAGCTATTTTAGCGCTGGTGGGAACTGTTGCTGTTACAACAACTACCACGGACATTAAAATAAGCAGCAATTACAAAACCAACGTGCAGGCATTTTATATAGCCGAGGCTGGGATACAGGATGGAATTAACCGTTTATTAAATGGTACCATAGTTGATAACGCAAAGACAGACCCGAACTGGAATAGTTCATCAACCTATTCGTCTAATGGCTTTAATAATAGCTTTACCCTTATGCATAAAGTAGGCAGCGGAACTGTGGTAAATGATTCAAACGGCAACCCGCTTTATATAATTACCTCTAATGGTACGAGTTCTTCATCAAAAAAAACATTAGAAACAGTGCTTTCTTTAACGGCTGATTCTATTTTTCATGATTCGTTGCTTGGATGCGATGGCGTTCTTGCAACAAGCTCTATTGATACAGATAGTTATGATTCTCAAATTGGAAGTTATGCAAGTCAAACACCAGGTGACAACGGGAACATTAGTACCACAAATACTGGAGCACCTGTCACTATAGCAAGCAGTTCAGTTATTAAAGGAGACGCCAATGCGACCGGAAGCCTCACTATGAATAGCAGCGCACAGGTTAACGGAGATGCTAATGCAACCGGAAACCTTACTATGAATAGTAGTTCGAAGGTTTTGGGAAACGTTAATACAGCCGGAAACCTTTCCATGGTTAGCAGCGCAAGAATTTATCAAAATGCAAATGCAACTGGAAATATAACAATGAGTAGCAGTTCCCGGATTGATGGAAATGCCATTACAGTTGGAACTATCACAATGTCCAGTAGCTCCAGAATTTTTGGAAACGCAACCGCAGGAGGCACGGTAATCATCAACAGCGGATCTTCTGTTTCTGGAACGGTCACTCAATATTATACCGGATATGCTGGCTACGGCGGTGTGCTCACCTCGGACTGTGATCCTTTAGATACTCCCACCTTTTTTAATGACAATGTAACACCGATAGCATCAGATAATAATGGGGAATTAAGCCCTTTATATTATAATACTTTTACTCAATCTTTTTCGCTAAGTAGCAGCAGCAGTTATACACTCGGCGTCTCTGGTCAAAGCAAGAAATATTATTTCAGCAGTTTAAGCGTTGCTTCGAGTTCTCAACTGACTGTAACGGGAAATGTTACGCTATACGTAAATGGGAATTTTAGTTTTAATAGCAGTTCCGATCTTGTACTTGCCAGTGGCGCAAAACTAACTGCTTATGTTACAGGTACAATAAGTATAGGTTCATCCGGTAAAGTAAATGCTGCTAATGATAAAAAACCGGCAAATTTCTTCCTTTGGTCTTCTGCAATTTCCTCTAATAATAGCGATTATAAGATTACACTTACTTCTAGTTCAGATGTTTATGCTGCTATACACGCCCCACAAGCAGCAATTAATATAAGTTCAAGTGTGGATCTATATGGTGCAGTCAGAGGGAAATATATAAACATAGCTTCAAGCGCAGATTTTCACTATGATGAAGCCCTGAAGAATATGTCCGTAGGAAATCCATCGAGCTATGAAATAGTATCCTGGCGTGAAATTAATTAAATTACTCGTATAAGGTGTTTTTATGATTATCTACTCTGGTAAAAAAATAAACGTCAGAAAAGATGAAATTGTCCTGGATAATGGAAGAAAGGTCTTGAGGGAGGTTATTGAACACCCGGGTTCTGCCGCCATTATTCCCTTTATAACAGAAGATGAGATTATCCTTATCCAGCAATACAGACACGCCGTGAAAGAACTTATTTATGAAATTCCTGCCGGTACGCTTGATAAGGGTGAAACATTCGATTTATGTGCAAGACGTGAATTGGAGGAAGAGATAGGCTATAAAGCAGTTACACTTGAACCCCTCATAATTCTTTATCCTTCTCCTGGCATCTTAAGTGAGACAATGCACCTCTTCAAGGCAACGAATCTCGTCAAGACGCAAACAAATCACCAGGCAGACGAATCAATCAAGGGTATCGTGCGGATGAAATTAAGCGAGGCTTTTGATATGGTAAAGAAAGGGCTTATACGAGATGCAAAAACCGTTTGCAGTATTTTAATGTGTCTTAAATAGTAAAACTACATAGGTCTTTTGATATTCACAGCTTACCAAAATTTCGCTTCCCTTATGTCGTACTTATGCCGTACCTGTTTGAGAAAGCCCTGCAGGTTACTTTACACTTAATTCTTTGGTTTTAGTTTTCAAAGGTCTTATGCTCTTTAAAGAATTCAGGTATTTCTCTTTCACCCTGTAAAGGTCATACTGATTCTGGAGATTTAACCAAAGTTCTTCTGATGTGCCAAAATACCTTGCTAGTTTTACGGTCATCTCAGGACTGATGTTTCTTTTCTCATTCACTATTTCATTTATTGTCCTGAATGTCGTATTGAGTTCTTTTGCTAACTGTGATTGAGTTATTCCTAAAGACTCTAAAAAGTCTTTCTTTAAAATCTCACCGGGATGTGTCGGTCTTCTCTTTAAATCCGTCATAGTTTTAACCCCTTTCAATGGTAATCAGTAATTTCAACCTCATAAGCGTTCGAACCTTCAAATCTAAATACAACCCTGTACTGGTCATTAACTCTTATACTATATTTCCCTTTGTATTTGCCCTTTAATGCCTCCAGTTTATTTCCTGGTGGTACTTTCAAATCGCTTAAAATAAGAAGTGAAGTTAGACTCCGCGCATCTATAGCCAGATATGATTTAGATTCAGCTTGCGTAATATCTTGCGGGCAGACGAATCAATGGGGAGATTGTAAATCCTTTGTCCTTTATCTCTTATTGTTTTCGCAACTCAACACCAAGTGTTTCTTGAAGATCATTAAGTATCTTTTGTAGAGCAATATCTACCTCTTCACTTTTTAACGTGCGGTCTTGCGCTTGAAAACAAAGGTTAAAAGCGATGCCTTTCTTTCCCGAAGGTATCTGTTTCCCACGATATATATCGAAGAAATTTATACCTGTCAAATAAGATACACTTGTCCTCGACTTCGATCGGGGATTCGTAGTTGCAATACATTTTTCAATAGACGCCCATGTCACCTCCTCGTCAACAATAATTGCAAGATCACGTAAAACAGGAGGATATTGAGACAGGGTTTGATATTTTTTTGAAAAGCTCGACATTTTTACCAACAAATCCATATCCAACTCAACCATACAAGGTGATGTTTTTAATTCCAATTCTTTGGCTTCTCCTAAATACCCAAATCTTTCACCACCTAGTTGAATCGTTGCGGCTTTTTCACTTATAAACAATTTTGATTCAATAACACCTATTTTCATCCATTCACACTTTGAGGTAATGCCAAGATTCAACAGCAGCGACTCGACTATCCCCTTTAACGTCAAATAATCTACATCTGCCAGGATGGACAAACAGGTCTTTTCTTGTGGTAATTTTTCGCCTGCGAGATAAACTTTAGCTATCTCAAAGATTCTCACCTGTTCCACACCATGATTCATATTATATGTCTTGGTGCGTATGAGGCTGGGTAATAGACACGTCCGCAAACGGCTTTCTTCCTGTCTTAGCGGATTAGCAATATCGACACCCACCCTATCTGACCACAAATTCACGGTCTGCAAGGGAGAAGTATCAACGATGCTGAAGGTTTTAGCTTCATAAAAACCAATGCCTATTAAAAATTGACGAACAGAATCCTCAACAATTTCACATTTACTCTTTACGCTGCCCCGTACACTAATAGAGGTTTTTGTGGGAATATTATTATAACCATAAATCCTGGCAATCTCTTCAATCAGGTCAATCTCACGATAGACATCTCCCCGATAGCTTGGTACTTCAACGTCAATAAAGGTATCTACTTCATTTAAAATATTAAATTGCAGTCTCTTTAAGATATCACTGGCAATGGTTCTTTTTATTTCTAATCCCAATACTTTGTTGAGTCTTTCAATTCGGAGCGTAATTCTTTTCTTTTCGTACTTTCCCGATCTTATATCAATAACACCGTGAGCAACTTCTCCTTCTGCAAGGTCTTTGATAAGTTTTACTGCCCTTTTCGATGCCAGTTCAACTCCTTCAGGATCAACGGCTCTTTCAAAACGATATGACGAATCCGAGGCAATGCCTGTTGCTTTTGATGTACGACGCACCTGCCTGGGCTCAAATTGCGCGCATTCCAAAAGAATATGCCTTGTTGACTCAGATACTTCTGTATCCTTACCTCCCATGATGCCTGCAATGGCAACCGGTCTTTTACCGTCCGCAATGACTAGCATGTCATGGAAAAGCGCCCGCCTGGCTCCATTGATAGCAACTATTTCTTCTCCGCTCCTTGCCCTTCTAACAATTATTTTTTGATCTGACAACTTATCCAAATCAAAGGCATGGAATGGTTGTCCCGTCTCCATCATCACATAATTCGTGATGTCGACTATGTTGTTTATCGGTCGAATACCAATACATTTCAACCTTTTTTGCATCCATTCCGGAGACGGCTTTACGGTTATATGCCTTACTACTCGTGCCGTATAGTGTGGACACAGTATTGGTTCTTCAACAGCAATACTTATTAATTTTGGTACCTCTATACCTGTCCTCGACTCAGATCGGGGGTCTATGCTTATATAATTTGTTTCTGGCAATTGAACACTCGCCCCTACTACTGCAACCACTTCACGTGCAATGCCAATAATTCCCAAGCAATCGGGACGGTTGGAAGTCACCTCTATATCCAAACAGAAATCTTCTTCTACAGATTGAATATTGGCAACCACGAGTCCTACATTCGTTAACTTATCCGCCAACTCCTGCGGCGATAAGTAAAAATTGACATATTCCTTTAACCAGTTATAGCTGATCTTCATTTAAACCTGTCCTCGTGCAAACGGGGAATTGCGATAAAAACCGTATGTCATTTTCATAGAAAAGGCGAATATCATTGATATCATACTTTAACATTGTAATCCTTTCAACGCCCATCCCAAATGCAAAGCCCGTGTATTTTTCAGCATCGTAATGTACGGCATTGAATACATTAGGGTCAACCATTCCTGCCCCTAATATCTCCACCCATCCACTATAAGAACACACGCTGCATCCTTTGCCTTTACAGAGAGAACACGAGATATCCACCTCGGCGCTGGGCTCTGTAAAGGGGAAAAAGGAAGGCCTAAAACGCATTTGAACGTCCTGGCCAAAATAGGTTTTAATAAACTGATTCAGTACCCCCCTCAAATCTGCAAAACTTATCCCTTCATCTACGAGTAATCCTTCCACCTGATGAAACATAAATGAGTGTCTGGCATCCACAGTATCAGGCCTATACACCCTCCCAGGGGCAATAATTCGAATGGGAGGTTTTTGCTTTTCCATGACGCGAATTTGAACAGTGGACGTCTGACTTCTGAGGAGTATGTCGTTCTTTATATAAAAAGTATCAAAATCGGTTCTGGAGGGATGGTCGGCAGGGATGTTTAATGCTTCAAAGTTATAATATTCAGACTCCACTTCCGGCCCATAGACCACATCAAAACCCAACCGGGCGAAGACTTCTTTGATATCATCAATTGTTTGAGTAAGCGGATGCTTTTTCCCTACAAGAGGACGTTTGCCCGGTAACGTTATATCGAATATTTCGTGTTTAGCTTTTGAAGTTATTTCTACAGAAAACTTCTTTATTAACTCTTCTACGATATTTGCAACCTCGGTCTTAAGAGAATTAATCCGCAGTCCGATTGCAGCGCGTTGTCCTGCGGGCAAAGATGGTATCAGTTTCATGAAATCATGAATAATACCCTTCCTTCCCAGGTATTTTATTTTAAGCTGTTCGGCATCTTTCAGCGCAGTAACTGACTTAATTTCGCTTTGTATGTTTCTTTTTACTTCTTCTAATTTTTCTAACATGCAGATGAGTATCTAAAAAAGCCTATAAAAAATGTAGGCACGTACCTTCATGGTTCGATACCACGAAGACGTGCCTAAAATCAAATGACAGAGTAATAATCTGTGTAGTTTATAAAATCTTATGATTCACAACACAATTTTCAAACTACTGATTTTACCTGCTCAACTAACCTGTCAAAAGCAGGTTTATCATTCACCGCCATCTCAGCCAACATCTTCCGGTTTAAATCCACATTGGCATTGACCAATCCCCGAATAAAGCGGCTGTATGAAATGCCACGCTCTCTGACTGCCGCACTGATTCTGGAAATCCACAATTCCCTGAATTTCCTCTTCCGCGCCTTTCTGTCTCTGAATGAAAACACCATGGCACGGATGTAAGTTTCCATGGCCTTGCGGTACAAGTTCCCTCTTCCACCCCAGTAACCTTCCGTCTTGTTTAGTAATCTTTTTCTGGACCTTTTTCTTGCACAACCTTTTGTCGCTCTTGGCATATAACAACTCTCTTTTTAAAAAAATTCAAATAAGTATTATTAAGACAAATTTAAAGCTCTTTTCATAATTTTACTAAAAGCCGGAGAAACTCCTGCTTTCTTCCTCATATGCGCCTTGCGTCTTCCTGATTTTCCGGACAGAAGATGGCCTTTTCCAGCCCTTGATCTCTTGATCTTACCTTTAGCGCCAATCTTTATCCTTTTTTTAAGCCCTTTGTGTGTTTTTAATTTTGGCATCTACAAATCTCCAATAAATTTATGTTTATTTGGGAGACAGGATTATTCCCATCCTGCGTTCATCGGATATCTTGTCCTTCTCTACCTTGGCAATGTCCTCTAATGCAGCAGCAATTTGTTTTAAAATTTCATCGCCCAGTTCAGCATGAGCCCGTTCGCGCCCCTTAAACATCATGTTAATAAGCACGCGGTCTTTGTTTTCTAAAAATTTTCGAGCCTGACGTATTTTTGTTTGAATGTCATGCTCGCCAGTCTTTGGCCTTAATCTTAATTCTTTTAACTGAACTACGTGTTGCTTTTGATGCGTCTTTTTCTTTTGTTTATACTTAAACTTACCGTAGTTCATAATTCTGCAAACAGGCGGGCTTGCATCGGGAGCTACCTCGACCAGATCCGATTCAACGCCTTTTGCTTTTGCTATAGCCTCTTC
>Ga0209431_10003839_pt1 | contig 11855 bp, 9 predicted proteins | sample RifCSP13_3_FD_184021 | JGI IMG/M metagenome (GOLD analysis project Ga0209431, IMG submission 184021) | Soil microbial communities from Rifle, Colorado - Rifle CSP2_sed 13_3 (SPAdes) (version 2) | ecosystem: Environmental > Terrestrial > Deep subsurface > Rock core/Sediment | place: Rifle...
TAAAAGCCAACCCTATGAATAAACCGGCCCAAAAAAGAGTAGATTTTTTTTGATTGAAAAAGAGAAACTTGTTCAAAAAGATGAAAGAAAGAAAACCAAATAAATCCGACCAGGAATAAGTTTTGACAACCGGATGATAAACTAAAAAAAGCCCGTTGAAGGTGTAAAAAAAGTAAAGCCACAAGGAGCTTTTAGAATCTGTGGTTATCCGTCGGTAATAAAAAAATAAGAGCAAGCCTAAAATCAAACTAATCAACAGAGAAATTAATCTACCCAAAAATAGCGAATTTATTCCCCAGTCAGCAATCGGGGCAAAGACAAAAGGGAGCAAGGGAGCTTGGGGATAAAAAAAATCATAATATGGTGTCTGTCCTTGTTTGACTAAGTAGGCAGAATTCAAATATAATCCTTCATCCGCATCAACAAAGCGAAAGAAGACGAAAACTAAACCTAAAACAATTTGAAAAAAGAGAAGGCCGAAGAAAATTAATTTTTCTGGTTTAGTCATTATTTTGGGCAACCCGATTGAATACCTCTGCCAATTTATCTGTCAAATTTCTTCTTTCAAATTGTTTCAATTTTTCCTGGTCGAGCTCAACTTTTAATTCACCGTTGGCCCATTTTCTGAAATAATCCTTCAAAATCTGTTTAATTCCGGAAATGTTTTTGGGACTCACAATCACTCCGGCCTTGGTTTCTTTTATCAAAGAAGCTGCCACACCGGAGGGAGGCAAAATTCCCAAAATCGGCTTGCCAGCCCGAAAGTATTCAAATATTTTTCCAGTGGTTAAAACTTCTGCACCCGGTAAATCAGTAGTAACCAACAGCATAATTGAAGCAGTCGCTAACTCTCTTAAACTCTCCTTATGAGTCAAGTAACCTTTAAGTTCCACTATATTCTTCAAATTATATTTTTGAATTATTTCCTGAATATTAAAATCCAAATTCATTCCAATCTGCACAAATTTAACCTGATTTTTGAATTCAGTAATTTCTTGGGAAAGCTCAGACAGAGCCTGGAAAAAAGGTGTCGGGTCATTTATACGGTTAAAAGTGCCTAAATAAACAACGGTAAAATATTCAGTTTTCTCTTCGTTAAAGCTGGCAAAATCATCTTCATCATATCCGTTGGTGATTACAGATGTGCTTAAAAATTTCGGATGTTTATTCTGTAAGATGGTCTGGATTTGTTCATTTACCGCAATAACTGATTCCGCATTATTTAAAATTTTCTTTTCAATTTGTTTTTGAAGCCATCTGTGGAAAACAGTAGGAGATTTTTCTTCTAAAGAAGTTTCCCAGCTATCTCTAAAATCAACCAGCACAGGAACTTTCAAGAATTTCTTTAAAAGCAAACCTACTAAATGGGCAGTCGGAGGAGGAGAGGTTGAAAAAATCAAATCTATTTTATTTTTTTTAGCAACTCTTAATCCTTTTATTACTGCAAATAATAGCCAGCCGATTTTGTTATCCGGAATAAAAATAAATTTGGATACCCTTGAGTTGAAAGAAGAAGTCTTTTTAAAGTTATTGGAATAATTTTTACTTTTTCTGAAGGGTTTCCTTAAAAGGTAAATTATTCTTAAAGGGTCGAAGGAACCGCTTCTGAAAATTTTAGTCTCCTTCGGGATTTCTTCCAATAAGGAAGGGTCATAAACCGGATACTGGATATTTTTAACCGTTAGAACAATTGGCTCCCAGCCCACTTGAGGCAAATATTTCACAAATTTTAAAACTCTTTGGACTCCGGCTCCTCCCACGGGTGGAAAATAGTAGCTTATAATCAGAACTTTTTTCATTTTTTATTTTCCACCAGCTCTATAAATTTTTGTTCGATTTTTTTCAAATTCTCCTGTAGGTTAGCTTTTTCTTTCACCATATTTAAATTCTTATCAGTCCAGTTCTGATATTTTTCATAATTCTGAACAACTTCTGTGATTCTTTCAGCCAACAATTCCGGTTTATTCACCGGTACCAAAAAACCATTTTGGTCATCCTTAATCCATTCCCTATTCCCCGGGATATCTGTCACAATCGGTATTAACTGGCAAGCCATCGCTTCCAAGAGTGAAACCGAGCTACTGTCCGAAAGAGAAGTTGAAACATAAATATCAGCATTTTGTAAATTTAGAAGCAATTCAGTTTGAGAAAGTTTTCCTAAAAACTTTACTTTGTCAGCAATTTTCAATTTCTTAGCTACCCGAATCAAAAAATCTTTCTGCAAACCTTCACCTCCGATTGAAAATTCAATTTGCTGGTTTGTTCTTTTTAAACAATGTGGAATCGCTTTAATCAAAAGAAGAATATTATACAATGGCTCTAATTGCCTTATGCTGATTACCTTAAAAGCATTTTTGTTGGGGTAGACCTGTTTTTTAGGAGAACACAAAAACTCGGCCGAAACTCCCATAGGATAAGTTAGAATTTTATTTTCCGGAACTTTCAATTTTACAATTTCAGAAGTAAGGTAATTCGAATCCGAGGTTACCAAATCCGCTTTCTTTAAAACATACTCGGCTCTTTTTCTATGCAAAAAAGATTTTCTAGCCGAAATCAGAATATCTGAACCCCAGCTCGTGACCAACAATGGTTTTCTCTTAAGTCTGGCACCAATCCAGCCATAATTGGGAATAAAGTGAGTGCTGATTATATCAGGATTTAACTTCTCCACAATTTGTTTTATTTTAGGCAGTGCCGAAAAATATTTTAAGAACCCAGTTTTGATTTTAGAGGGTATAAAAAACTTTTCACAATTTATATTTTCAGCCGGCTCTAAAGAAATTAAGGAGACCCGGTGGCCTCTTTTGGAAAAAAAATCAATCCATCTCTGGATATGAATAGAGCGGGCATCAGCAAGAAATAGAATCTTCATAAGAATCTTAGGACTGCTTTTTGAATTTTGCCTAGTGTGGATTGTCTTTCGTAAATAAAATAGTTTTTTCTTTCACCACCCCAGTCTTCTTTGAACCTGATTAACCCTTCTGATTCATTGGGGGAACCGCCTAAATTATAAAAGTTCAATTTGTTTTCTTTAGCCCATTTTATGCTATAACCCATCAGAGCATCGTTAGGTCTGTCCGGTAGAAAATCAGGCAACGAGCCGCCATCCCAATAATATAAAGTATCTTTGAAGACAAAATTAATCTGATAGGCCATGATTTGCTTTTCTTTTAAAACTAGCCACCATTTTAGATAATTTGAATTTGCTTTCATGGAGAAGAGATTTTCATAAAATTTCAAGGGGTATTTTATTTGCTTCAATTGATGCTTCTCTGCTGTGGTTAAATATAATTGGTAGCAAATTTCCATTTCTTCCAATGAGTCGATCTCTCGGATGCCAAGATTTCTTTTCAAACTCTGTTCATATCCCCGTTTTTGAAAGCCGATTTCTGATTTTGGATTATCTAAATTTATTAGATGGGTAAAGGGTTGCGTTTGCTGGAAATTTAATTTTTCCAGCTCCTTGTTTTGGTCGAAAAAATCTACTATTTGGAATCTCAAATGTTTCTTTACAGTGCCAAGTTTTACGGCTTCTCTGAAAAGTTGGGTTTTTTGTTCTGCGGAAAGGTTGCCGATTATTCCACCATAAGTTCCAAAGGGCATGGAGAAGAAACTAAGCAATCCCTTTTTTTTAAACCGTATCAGAGGCAGACCTGCTAGATAATTTTGCTCTTCCAAAATAAAAAAAAGAGCTTCACAATCTGGAAAAGATTTTTCCCAAATTTCAGACCAGATTTTCGTGTGATAAAAACTGCTGTATTTTGAAGTTAAAACTAAATTCTCCCACTCTTTTTCATCAATTTGGTTTAACTTTTTTAGGGAAAGAGGCATCCGGGCAGGTTTTATTTGCGAACGACCGCGATTTTACCGGTGTGGTGCCGTCCATTGGGCTCGAATACAAAAAATAGATAAACACCGCTGGCCACCAACTCTCCTTTATCATTGGTCCCGTTCCATTGATTGCCGGAATTAAGGGAAGCTACCAATTCACCGGCCAGATTATAGATTCTGACTTTGGCTCCGAAGGGGAGTTTGTCAAAAGTGACTTTTTCCCCGAAGCCTGAGATAACCAAAGGGTTAGGATAGGGCCGAATCTCTGAAAAATTTTGGGCCGCTACGGTCCCGGATTCATATTTAGAAAGTCCGTTAAGAGTACCTATCCAGACCTCCCCGGTTTTTTGATTTATTTCTACTTGATTGACATAATTATCCGCTAAGGGGGAGTTATCGGTGGTAAAAATTTGTGACAGATTTTCAGTTTCATCCAAAACTCCCAAACCAAAGGAAGTCCCAATCCATTTGTTATTTCTTTCATCGATGGCGATGCTGTTGACCAAAAGCCCCAGCGGTGCAATCGAGATGCCGGTGATAAACCCATCCTGGTCTAATTTATACAAACCACTTGTGGTACCTATCCAAGCCAAACCGGTCTTGTCCACCGCTACCGCGGTAACTCCGGCAAAATTAAACTGGCTGGAGGTATAGTTTACCACAAAATCATCACTTTTTGACAAAGTAAAATTATAATTTAAATCATCTAACCCTTGGTCCATATAGCCAATCCACAAATGTCCGCTTTTAGCTAAGAGAGGCGAAGGATAAGTAATTATATTGGATTTAAGGCGGTCGCTTTTTTTGAAAACTGTCCAAGAACTATCGGTTCCTGCTTTTAAAGTCACTAAAACAGTTCCATCTGAAGCCTCACGGTTAGCTAACCAAATATTTCCGTCTTCATCAATTGAGAGCGAGGCAACCACTACGAAGTTGTTGGTTTTTGGCTTTAAAGGGGAATTAGTATGATTATAGACTGTTAAGTTTCCAATCGGCTTTAACTTATAAACCCCGTTTCCCCAACTTCCCCACCAGATATTATCTTGCTTATCAACAGCCACTGATCTCAATTGTGCGTTTAAGGTATCTATATTAAGCCAGTTATTATTCAAATCCAAAACCGAAGCCCCGAAAACATCATTGGCGCAAGCCACTTTCCCCTGGCTGTCAAAAGCTAAATCTACGAAGACATTTGATAGAGGTCCGGGAATCAATAAATTTTGCCAACTTGTACCTAAAAATTTAAAGATTCCCGTAGAGTCAGAACCAACCCACAGGTTATTTATGCTATCTAATTCTACTGAATTCAGATCAGTGGTAGTAAGATTCAAACTGGGAACCGCCACCCAGACAGAATCCTGATACTGATAAACTCCGTTATTGGTAGCCGCATAAAAAAGAGTGCTTTTTACTTTCAGTTCTCGGACCATTAATCCGTTTAAACCGGACAGGGAAAAAGAGGTGTCAGCGGAATTGAATTTAAAGACACCGGATTGGGTTGCTAAAAAGAGAGTGTCCTTCCAGTCAGCTATGGAATTAATGGTATGATTGGTCAACCCTTTGCCGCTGGATTGATTGACTGATACCCAATGGGAAGGGTCCAGTAGATTGGGATCATTCTTATTGGCAAAAGCTACCCCGGCTGAAGTTCCCACCCAGACCTGGCCCACTTTCAAAAAAACCGCTCTGGCTTCCACCGGAGAGGCCAGAGTGCCAAAATTTTTGTAGGTCTCTTTTATCTCTCCTTCATTTTTGTCTCTTAGAAAGAGCGAAACTCCTAAATTGGAAGCAATCCAGAGCTGGTCTCCGTCGACAGAAATTTCATTTAGAACCATCTTCTGGCCGCTGGCGTCCACAAAATTATAGATTTCCCAGCTTTGATTGGAAAGATTATACTTGGACAATTTTCCATTGTTGGACCCGAACCACAGATACCCGGAGGTATCATAAGCCAGGCAGTTAATGGTAATCCCACCCAAGCCCTGGGCATTGGTCATTTTGCTGTAGGAAAGATTTCCTGTGTCAAGGATGGCTATGCCGCCGGAAGTGGCCGCATACATTTTATTTCCTACCGAGAGTAACTGAAAAGCGGTGTTCATGTTGGTGTAAGTAGTCCAGTTTCCCGTGGCAGAAAAACCGGTTTGGAAGCAAAAAAGAATTAGCAAGATCAGAGTCGCTTTTCTCATGATTTATCTTTTAAATTTTGCTAAAACCAAGAAAACTAAACTCAAAAAAAATGAAACTAAGGCAACTATATTACCCTTCTTGGTATAAAAAGTTTCTTTATTTTTAAGAGGAATTTCACCTATTAAATTCACCTGTTCAAATAGCCCGGTTTTTTCAATTATTCTTCCGTAAGGGTCTACCAACATAGAAATACCGGAATTGGCACAGCGGGCAATACTTACTCTGTTTTCAATAGCCCGCATTATCGACATTGCGGCATGCTGATACGGACCCACCGTTTTTCCGAACCAACTGTCATTGGTGATATTGACGATAAAACCGGCATTTTTTTGCACGAATTTTCTGACCAAGTCAGGAAACACTATCTCAAAGCAGACCAAGGTGGCAAATTTCCCTTTCGGAGAATCAAAGAGTGTGTAATTTTCACCGGAGGAGAAATTGGCCTGGCCTAATTGAATTTTATTTAACATCCTCATTTTACCGGACAAAGGAAGTTTTTCGGCAAATGGCACCAACTGCATTTTGTAATATTTATTGGCTAAGCCCTGCTGGGGTTGAAAATAAAAAACAGAATTATAAAAAACATACTGATTTTTTTCGATGGTCTGGTAATCATCCGTTCCCAATACGATGGGTATATTTAAACTATCCGACAGATTCTTCACCCACTCAAAATAAAAGGGTTCGTAGGCCAGATAACAAGGGGCCGAAGTTTCCGGCCAGATGACCAAATCCGGATTTTCTGTGGTGGCTTTTTGAGTCAGGGTATAAAATGTCTCCAGGGAATGATGCAGATATTTGGGATTCCATTTCACATTCATATCGATATTTCCCTGAATCAGAGCCACCCTGATTTTGGCCGAAGAGACCGGCTCGGATAATGCTTTTCTGCCATAAAGATAAGGGATTAAAATTAACATCACAATTAAAATTGAAACGGAAATGATTGTGAAAAGATTTTTGCGGTATTCTACTAAGAGGTAAAATAAAATATTCAGAAAAATAATCCAGAAAGAAACTCCTGAAATTCCGGTCAGCGAGGCGAACTGAATCAAGGATAAGTAATTAGTTTGAGTATAACCGATATCCAGCCAGGGAAAACCAATTTCCCATAAACTTCTGATCCATTCCAAACTGACCCACAAAAATGGCGCCAGAATTAAAGCTAAATTCCCGAATTTTTTCTTGATTAAGCAGTAGAGCCAACCCCACACACCCGGATAAATTGCCAAAATAAATAAAGCTCCAATCGAGCCCGGCAGGACCCAGGTCTCCCCGTAAAAAAACTGCCAGGCCATCCAGTATAAAAGCAAAAAGTTGGATAAAAGCCCGAAAAAATATGCCAGCTTAAAACCTCTTCTGGGTGAGGCATCTTCTAAGGCGATTAAGAGCGGAAATAAGAAAAAGTAAGCTAAAAACCCTATGGGTAAAGGGGGAAAAGCGGCCGAAAAAAGAAAACTGGAAGATAATATTAAAAGCCGATCTTTTTTGGTCATAAAAAGCTAAGTTATTACTTTTAGCGCTTTATTTCAATAACAAACTCACCCCCTCCATCTCTTTGGGCTTTTCTATTCCCATCAAATCCAACATAGTGGGAGCGATATCCGCCAATTTTCCTTCTTTTAATTTAACTTTTGCTACTGCATGGTTTACCATAAAATTCTCTTTTACCAGAATAAAAGGGACCGGAAAGGTGGTGTGGGCTGTAAACACTTTATCAGTCTTATAATCAATCATCATCTCACAATTTCCATGGTCAGCGGTAATCAGGGCTGCTCCCTTTGCTTCTAGAGCGGCTGAAATCACTTTTCCCAGACATTCATCCACTGTTTCTACGGCTTTGACAGCTGCTGGAATGACACCGGTATGTCCGACCATATCCGGATTGGCATAATTCAAAATAATTACATCATATTTTTTGGATTTTATTTCAGAGATAACTTTTTCGGTCAATTCCAAAGCGGACATCTCCGGCTTTAAATCATAGGTGGCAACTTTAGGAGATGGTATCAAAATTCTCTCTTCTCCCGGAAACGGTGTTTCATTTCCCCCATTGAAAAAGAAAGTGACATGAGCATATTTTTCGGTTTCAGCGACCCGCAGTTGTTTTTTCTTTAATTTGGAGATTACTTCACCAAAAATATTATTCAGCTTCAGTGTGGGGAAAGCAATTTCCGATTCTAACTTATCATGATACCAGCACATGCAAACCAAGTGCACTTTGACATTATCTTTGGGGAATTCTCTGAAGTCACAATCGGTTAAGGCAAAGGAAAGTTGTCTGGCTCTATCTGCCCTGAAATTAAAAAATATAACCGGCTCTCCATCTTTTATTCTGCCGGAAAGCTCTCCTCCTTTTTTCTCACCCAAAACAATCGGCAGCATAAACTCATCGGTAATATTCTGGGCATAAAATTTTTCTATGCTGGAGAAAATATCTTCAGAATACCCACCCTCTCCTTTAACCAGTGCATTGTAGGCTTTTTGAGTCCTGTCCCATCTTTTGTCCCGGTCCATAGCATAATATCTGCCCACCACTGTGGCTAATTTACCAACTCCAAACTTTTGCATTTTCTCTTGTAATTCTTTCAGGTATTTTACGCCGGCTGTAGGTGAGGTATCTCTGCCGTCTAAAAAGGCGTGCACATATACTTCTTTTAAATTATTCTGCTTGGCCATCTCCAAAAGAGCAAACAGATGGTTTAGGGAACTATGCACTCCACCGTCTGAAACTAAACCCATTAAATGTAAAGCACCCTTTTTCTCTTTGGCCCGGTTTATGGCTGAAAGCAGGGCTTTATTTTTGAAAATACTTTTATCTGCAATCGATTTATCTATGCGGATGATATCCTGATACACAATCCTTCCGGCTCCTATATTCATATGTCCCACTTCGGAATTTCCCATCTGTCCTTCGGGAAGCCCTACTGCTAAACCGGAAGTTTGAAGCTGGGTATGAGGATATTTCAAAAGCAGCCGGTCTAAATTGGGCTTTTTAGCCAGATAAACTGCGTTTCCTTTAGGGTTGGGATTGATTCCATAGCCATCTAAGATGATTAAAATAATCATAGATTTTGTAAGCTTACCCTCTTGGCTCCTTTTTTAATCTCACCGATATGAAAAACTGTTTCACCCAGAAGGGATAAATCTCTCATGATTGAAGTTACATCTCTTTTATTCACCACTAAAATCATCCCTATCCCCATATTGAAAACTTCAAACATTTCTGGATTTGAAATTTTCCCTAATTTTTGAATCAGTCCGAAAATTTTCGGTTTTCTCCAGCTGGCTGTATCAATTTGGGCCACACAATTTTGTGGGAGAATCCTAACTAAATTTCCCGCAATCCCTCCTCCGGTAATATGCGCCATCCCTTTGATATGATAACTTTCTAAAACCCGACTTAAAGAATTGAAATAGCAGCAATGTGTTTTTAAAAGCTCCTCTTTCAAAGTGGTTTTTAACTCCGGAACATACTTATCAATTTTCCATCCGGCTTGCTCAAAAAAAACTTTCCGGGCCAAAGAATATCCGTTAGTATGCAGACCGTTAGAAGCCAAACCGATAATCTGGTCCCCGGGCTTAATCTTTTTTCCGTCAATTATCTTATCCTTTTCTACTGCCCCTACGATAAATCCAGCCAGGTCATATTCATTTTTCTGATAAAAATCCGGCATCTGAGCCGTTTCCCCGCCGATTAAAGCACAGCTCACTTTTCTACAGGCAGAAGCCAGTCCTTTTACTATTTCTGAAACTACGGCAGGCGATAATTTCCCGGTGGCGATATAATCCAAAAAGAAAAGCGGCTTGGCCCCGTGGACTAAAATATCATTGACGCAGTGATTGACTAAATCCTCTCCGATGGTATCATGCTTATTGGCTAAAAACGCCACTTTTAGCTTGGTGCCGACTCCGTCCACGGAAGAAACCAAGATTGGAGTTTTGAACTTTCGGTCCAGATTAAAAAAGGCTCCAAAGGAGCCGATTTCAGACAAAACTTGGGGGTTGAAAGTTAAAGCTGCTAAAGCTTTTATCTTCTTCTTGGCCAACGAGGCGGCTTTTATATCCACCCCTGATTTTTTATAGGTAAGAACCATTTATAGCAAGTTAATCCAGAAATTACAGAAGCTTAGACCCATTAATCTCCAGCTCAAACCTCATCCCCAGAAATTCTGCGGCCCGGCGACAGACAATCATACGGGATAAAAAGATTTCAAAGTACTCCATCACCGAGGAAATGGTGGTGTCAATGGTAATTTCCAGAGAAATGGTCTTTTTTTCTTCTTCTACTCTTAAAAATGAGCTGGTGGCGGCATAGTTGACCCGGTCATGGATATCCTGCTTGATGGTGTCTAAATTTCTGACCCGGGAACGGTGCACATCCGACTTATCTGCTAAAATTACTGCGGCACCGATATCCGAGACTGGATGGCCATCCCTTTCATCATGATTTCCGATGGCAGCTATCACCTCCAAGATATCCTCCTGGAGCATCTCCATTTCCGAAAGCAACTGGTAAGCCATAACCCCGGCTACCTGAGCATGAAAGTCCCGGTTAACCACATTTCCCATATCATGCATATAGGCTGCAATGGCTGCCAACTGGGCCCGGTGTTCTGATTTTCCCAGCCGGAGCATTATATTCTGGGAAATATGAGCCGCCAGACTGCAATGTCTGATGCCGTGCTCGGTATAACCCATAACCTCCAGAAACTTGTCTGATTTTTCTATAACTTTTCTGATTTTTTCATTCTTCTTAACATCCTCGATGGTCACGGAGTGCCCCTTGAGAGTGTTAACCGAATTAGTGGTAGCCATATCTCCTCCTAGAATCTGTAATTAATAGCATAAAAAATTAAAGTCAAGCTCTCTGGCTTGACATTCAGCCGGATTATTTGTTATTTTCACCCCGAAAACATTATAAATACGTATAAATTTAAGCAAAAACCAACTGTTCCAGAAAGGAGAAATAATGTTTAAAAACTTGGTTTTACTTATGTTATCGACCTGTTTGGGTTTTGGATTAGCTTTGGCTCAAGAAGGGCAAAAAGAAACCGCTGGCTCTGACACTACTAAGAATAAAGTTACCCCCGCAACAGATACTCTCAAAGCTAAAGCTACGACAGCTGACACCAGCCAAACCAAAACTGCCAAAATGCCGGCTAAAACCAGCCAGAATCCGGTGGTGGTGATTGAGACCAACCATGGCAATTTTGAAGTGGAGTTGTTTATGAAAGAATCCCCCATTACGGCTAAAAATTTCCTGGATCTGGTAAATAAGGGATTTTACAACGGCCTGACTTTTCACAGAATTGTTCCAAATTTTGTAATTCAGGGAGGAGACCCCAGCGGAGACGGGAGCGGTGGTCCGGGATATTCCATACCTGATGAAAAATCCACCCAAAGGCAAGTTCGGGGTACTCTGGGGATGGCTAAATCCGGACCCAACACTACCGGCAGCCAGTTTTATGTTAACTTGAAGGATAATTTGAGACTGGACGATGCCGGTTTTACCGCTTTCGCCAAAGTAGTTAAAGGGATGGAAGTGGTTGATAAAATAGGAAAGCTCAAAAATTCAGGCCAGCCGGATAATAAAGCTCTGGAAAAAGTAGCTATGAGCAAGGTCTATGTGAAAAAGCAAAAGAAATAATTTTGGCTTAAGGCCTATCTAAAACAATCCCACAAATCAATTATAATCCATAATAATATTGGGGTAAGGTCTTTTAGACCTTACCCCAATATTATTAGTCGTTTCCGTTACCTTCTCGCATTAGGTCGGTAAACAGCAAACCCCAGAAGGAGCCGGGTCTGCACCACTCTTGAACACAAAGGCCACC
>Ga0209431_10003841_pt1 | contig 11850 bp, 11 predicted proteins | sample RifCSP13_3_FD_184021 | JGI IMG/M metagenome (GOLD analysis project Ga0209431, IMG submission 184021) | Soil microbial communities from Rifle, Colorado - Rifle CSP2_sed 13_3 (SPAdes) (version 2) | ecosystem: Environmental > Terrestrial > Deep subsurface > Rock core/Sediment | place: Rifle...
TGTTATTGTAATTTATCTTACAGAAAGCATCGGTCAGCGGGCAGCCACAAACCTTGCCTGCAAGCTATCAAAAGCTAAATACGTAATGAAAATTGACGCCCATTGTTCATTCGATAAGGGTTTTGACAGAAAGATGATAGAGGCATTTAAGATTTCAGGAGATAACGTAACTATGGTTCCTGTTATGAGAAATCTTTGGGCTTTTGATTGGAAGTGTTATCACTGCGGTCTAAGGACCTATCAGGGACCGACTCCGGAAAAATGTTCAAAGTGCGGCATAAGCGACAAGATACGAAGAAAGATGCTCTGGATAGGGAAAAATAATCCCCAAAGCACTTCTTATTGTTTTGATTCCACACCGCACTTTCAATATTTCGAGGACTGGAAACATCGACCTCAATACGAAAACGGCAAAGCCGAAAAAGGACTTACCGAAACAATGTCGCTTCAGGGCAGCTGTTGGATGCTGACGCGCGAAAAATATTGGAGCCTGAATGTTTGCGATGAAGCTTTTGGTGTATGGGGATCACAGGGAATCGAAGTTGCAGTTAAAGCCTGGCTATCGGGAGGCCAAGTGCTTGTTAACCATAAAACCTGGTATGCCCACATGTTCAGAACCCAAGGAGGAGATTTTGGTTTCCCATATAAGATATCTGGTCGGGTCCAGAGGGAAGCTCAAACCTTTGCCCGTAACTTATTTTTTGACAATAATTGGCCCAAGCAGGTCCGCCCACTCTCCTGGCTAGTTGAAAAATTCTGGCCGGTAAAAGGCTGGACAGATGAAGATTTGGCAAAACTCAAGGCAGATACCTTTAGATTTAAAGCCGTTGAAGACTCAAAACCGGCAGAAAGTGAGCCTGTGGTGAGTATACCGTCAGAGAAAATACTTTCATCCGGAATCATTTATCTGGCGAGCTAGCATCCAGTCTAACTTCCCCACTGGTTCGCTTAATCATCCTCTTTAAAAATTAAGCGGATTTTGTTCGTGCTCCAAGACATAGTAGCCATAATCAGAGCGTAATCATTATCTCGAATTATGTCGATAAAAAGTGTATATAATAACTTAGCCGTTTGATGCGGTTTTGTTGCGTATCATGAAAAAAACTAGTAATACTTCAAATAAAGAATTTTTGGACAATTTTGGGATTCCAAACTCAGTTTCTCCCCCAACTAAATACTTAACATTCGGGCCTTGGATATATCTTGTTCCTCAATTTATGCCGAAGGATGTTTTGATACTCGGATATGCGGGCGGGACCGTTGCTGGGCTTATAGAGCTTCTTTATGGAAATGTTCCTATTACAGCTGTTGATATCGAACCGCCAGGGTTTCTTTATAAAAATGTCAATTTTGTACAGGCTAACGCTCAAGAATATGTTAAGACTTGCAAACATTTTGACGCCGTAATCGTAGATTTATTCCCTAACGATAAAAGGGGGGAATGCGATTTTGTCGCAACTGAAGAATTTGCCAATGATCTGTCCAAGATCGGCAATTACATCATAGTAAATATGTCTCAAGAATCTGATATGTCTTCTTACAAGAACATGGAACTTGTTGGTGTCAATCATCCAAACGGACTTACCAATAGAATTTATTATTTTCAAACTGTTAAAATCCCCGATCTAAAAATATTTCAAAAATATGGTTGATATTGTAAAAGTTCCATTATCAGATAGAAAAACAGTTAACACCAGACAAACTTCCCAAGTTATTCTGGATCAAATGAAAGATGTCTGGAACAACGAAACAGACAGACCAATGGATAGTTATGAAGTCCATGAGTGGGAGGATTGGAAACTCAAAGAAAACAAAAATAGGGTAATTTTTCTTGGCGGGGATCATTCTATAACTTTATCGACGTTTCCTAAAACTAAGGCGACACATTTGGTTGTTCTTGACTCGCATTTTGATTTATTTAGTCCCCCTGATACTCCGTTTCATGGAAATTGGCTGAAGGTCCTGATAGAAAGAAATCTTGTAGATCCCCGTAACGTAACAATATTAGGCGTTAGAGCGTGGGAAAAAGTAGAGATGGCATATGCCAAGGAGAAAGGATTGAATTACACCCTTTTTGATTATTCTCCTCCCGAAGATTTACTTAGTAAACCTGTCTATCTCAGCATAGACATAGACGTGGTAGATCCCGCTTTTGCACCAGGTACCGGATATATGGAACCAGGAGGGTGGACCTCAAGAAACCTGTTAGAGATAGTAAAAGAATTCCGTAGAACCGACCTAGTAGCCATGGACATCGTCGAAGTTGATAGTTCAAAAGACGTCAACAATATGACGAGTAAACTGGCGGCAAAGCTGATCGAGGAGTTTTTATGAGGAAAAATATTAATAATACATTTGCCGATTTAGTTAACGGCTTAACGTCATCTTCTCATTTTATATTAAAATTCATTTTCTCCGAAGCTACTTTACTTGATTGGAAGCCAATTCATCTTTGTTGGTGGTTTGAGAAAAACAACTTACCCATACCTAAGTATTTTATTGGGAGACCTGCTGGTCCATCAGTATCACCATCAGTATCACCATCAGTTTCTCCATCAGTTTCTCCATCAGTCTCTCCATCCCAAAGTCCTTCCGCCTCGCCTTCTGTCAGCCCTTCAGTCTCTCCATCCCAGAGTCCTTCGGCTTCTGTATCACCATCAGTTTCTCCATCAGTTTCTCCATCAGTTTCTCCATCAGTATCGCCATCAGTGTCACCTTCACAAAGTCCCTCGGCTTCAGTCTCTCCTTCAGTTAGTCCAAGTGTGTCTCCAAGCGTCTCGCCGAGTGTTTCACCATCTGAAAGTCCTTCCGCTTCTGTTTCTCCTTCTGTATCACCTAGTGTAAGCCCTTCGGTCTCACCATCAGTCAGTCCTTCTCAATCCCCATCCGCTTCGGTATCTCCAAGTGTAAGCCCATCGGTATCACCATCCCAAAGTCCTTCCGCCTCCGTCTCGCCATCAGTTAGCCCTTCGGTGTCGCCATCCCAATCTCCTTCCGCCTCCGTCTCGCCATCAGTCAGTCCATCAGTGTCGCCCTCAGTGTCCCCGTCAGTTTCGCCTAGCCAGTCTCCTTCCGCATCAGTCTCACCATCAGTTAGCCCATCGATATCTCCATCTATATCCCCCTCGGTTTCACCTAGTGAATCACCTTCCGCCTCCGTTTCGCCCAGTGTAAGCCCATCCGTATCACCGTCAGTTTCACCGTCAGTTTCACCCTCACAAAGTCCTTCGGCATCAGTTTCGCCTAGTGTCAGTCCAAGTGTGTCACCGTCTCAAAGTCCATCCGCTTCTGTTTCTCCCTCTGTGTCGCCCAGTGTCAGTCCTTCCGTATCACCATCAGTCAGTCCTTCTCAATCTCCATCCGCTTCGGTATCTCCAAGCGTAAGCCCTTCTGTTTCACCCTCACAAAGTCCTTCGGCGTCGGTTTCACCGTCTATTAGTCCCTCGGTAAGCCCATCGGTTTCTCCCTCGGTTTCACCTAGCCAATCTCCTTCCGCGTCGGTTTCACCGTCTGTTAGCCCATCGGTTTCGCCTAGTGTGAGTCCAAGTGTGTCACCATCAATCTCGCCTTCAGCCGGTTCCAGTGTCTCTCCATCGGTCAGTCCGTCAGTATCACCTTCTGTATCCCCATCAGTTTCACCTAGCCAATCCCCTTCCGCATCAGTCTCTCCGTCGGTTAGTCCGTCGGTTTCACCTAGCCAATCTCCATCAGCATCGGTTTCACCCAGTGTAAGCCCATCCGTATCCCCGTCCGTCTCACCATCTGTTTCTCCGTCTCAGTCGCCTTCGGCTTCGGTGTCACCATCAGTATCTCCCTCGGTTTCACCTAGTCAATCTCCATCAGCATCAGTCTCCCCTTCTGTTAGCCCATCAGTTTCGCCTAGTGTCAGTCCAAGTGTGTCTCCGTCTCAAAGTCCCTCGGCGTCAGTTTCACCGTCTGCTTCGGTATCCCCTTCAGTTAGTCCCTCAGTAAGTCCCTCCGTATCGCCATCCGTTTCACCTAGCCAATCTCCATCAGCATCGATCTCCCCTTCTGTTAGTCCATCAGTTTCGCCATCACAATCCCCATCCGCTTCTGTTTCTCCTTCCGTTTCTCCTAGTGTCAGCCCATCGGTTTCACCGTCCCAAAGTCCGTCGGCATCGGTTTCGCCTAGTGTAAGTCCATCTGTATCACCAAGTTTAAGTCCATCGGCAGGATCGAGTGTTTCTCCATCTATATCACCCTCAGTCTCCCCGAGTGTAAGTCCTTCGGTTTCCGCTTCGGTAAGTCCAAGCGTCTCGCCTTCACAAAGTCCGTCAGCATCAGTCTCTCCAAGCGTGAGTCCATCAATAAGTCCATCTATATCTTCTTCGGTCAGTCCATCACAATCTCCATCAGCATCGGTCTCCCCGAGTATAAGCCCATCGGTCTCTCAATCAGTTAGTCCAAGCGTGTCTCCATCGCAAAGCCCAAGCGCTTCAGTTTCCCCGTCGGCATCAATATCGCCATCAGTATCGCCGTCCCAAAGCCCGTCGGCATCTCTTTCACCTAGTGTAAGCCCGTCGGCTTCCGCATCAGTTAGTCCAAGCGTGTCTCCTTCGCAAAGCCCAAGCGCTTCAGTTTCCCCCTCTGCTTCACTTTCACCTTCTGTCTCGGCATCGCAAAGCCCGTCGGCATCTTTCTCCCCAAGCACTTCACCTTCTCAAAGCCCGTCGGCATCGGTTTCACCTAGTGTAAGCCCGTCAGTAGGCGGCAGTGCTTCGCCGTCAGAAAGCGCCAGTATTTCTCCATCGGCACCGGGTTCAAGCGCCTCTCCTTCTCCGTCCCCAACTCCATCTGCATCACCGTCGGCTGGAATTATCTATTCTGCAAGCCCGAGTATTTCACCTTCTACCTCTCCTTCAGAAGTCCCTCTTCCTGTTGAAGAAGAGCCATTCTTCTTAAAAAATCAGCAAGTGGTAAATAGGGAAATTACATCAAGATTTGGGGTTTCTGCACCCCTTATTCAAAGAGCAATTCCGTCTTGGAATTTCTTAGGCCGCCCTAAAAAAGCAAAGATTGGAACCTTCGGCTTTAACGTATCATCTAAAAACTTGGAATATTGGAATGGTAAAAAGTGGTTAATCTTAAAGATGAGAAAATTACCTTAACCTTTCAAGATAATCCTTTAAAGGTGCCTGCTTTTAATTTAAGTCCTAGCAAGGCGGACCTTTAAAGCATAGGTACTTGATACATAAAATGACAGTCAATATAATTAATTAGAACCATGAGCAAAAGAAGTCCACTGCTAATTGATATTGGAGAAGGATTATCCCTAATGCTGGGTCTTCCTACCATCATAACCTGGGATAAAAAAAATAGACCAACTAATCCGAAGATTGGCACATTTGGATTTAACTCTGAATCAGGAAATCTGGAATACTGGGACGGAAGTTCCTGGTACGAAGCTAATATGAAAGAGGCTTAAGCCCTTTTATTTACCTATTGTGTTTTTGTCTTTGCGGTGTAACATTAATTCATAAGTATATGTTTGGGTTTTTGAAAAATATCGGACCGACTGAGCTAATTGTAGTTGCTGCAATTGTTCTTTTCTTCTTCGGCAGCAAAATTGCCACAAAGATAGGTAAAGCCAGCGGAGAAACCTTCAAAGAAATCAAGAAAGTCAAGAAAAGCTTTAATGAGGCGGTCGGGGAAGATAAGGAGGTGGAGTAAAACCCATGTTTAGATCAATTGGAACCACAGAGTGGATTATAATTGCAGTCATTGTCCTTCTTCTTTTTGGAGGCAAGAAAATCCCGGAGTTTTTTAAGGGAATCGGAGAAGCAGTCAAAGAGTTTAAGAAATCTTCAAAAGACACAGACGAGAAAAAAGAGTAATATTAGGCTTAATGTCTCCCGAACTTAAGGCGTTATTAGATAAATACTCCCCTTTCTTTGTTGAGGCTAGGAAAAGAGTTGTATTGACCCTCTTGATATTTATAGTTGCCACAGTTGCCGGCTTTTTCTTTTATGAGCAAATAATTAAATTCTTAATTGCAACTCTGGGGTTGGGCGGAATTAACATCGTTTTTACTTCGCCCTTTCAATTTATTAATCTTGCATTAAGTTGTGGCATCGCAACAGGTATTATAGTATCACTACCGGTCTTTATATATCAAATATTATCATTTCTTAGGCCTGCAATAAGCAAAAGGGAATATAGGATTGTAATTGGCTTTCTACCATTTTCTTTCATTCTTTTTTTTATTGGTTTTGTTGCCGGAGCCCTTCTTATGAAATGGCAAATCACAATATTTCTGGCAAGTTCCGTATCAATAGGCATCGGAAATGTCCTGGATATAAGTAAACTCCTCACTACCGTACTTTTAACCTCTGTTCTTATGGGGGTTGGTTTCCAATTTCCGATAGTTCTTTTACTTCTTCTGCGCCTGGGAGTTATCAATCAAAATCAACTTAAAAGTAAGCGCAAATGGATTTACATCGGCTCATTAGTATTTGCGGTTCTTCTTCCTGCCGATTCAATTCTGGCCGACATACTTCTGGCTTTGCCGCTAATAATCCTCTTTGAACTAACTCTAATCCTTAACCGCATTTTTGAGAGTAAAAAGAACAATAACCCAAAATTATTATAAGACTCCCCTATCCGGTAGCTCGCTTGGATTAATATTATTACAGGTCCTTTTATCAGCGAGTCCTCTAATAAAAAATGATTCTTTTTGAGTAAACTATTTGTAACAATGGTATAATTTTCACAAGAATTAGGGCTCGTAGGTAAGTGGTATACCGTACCCTTCGCATGGGTAAGTTGGCGGTTCGATTCCGCCCGAGTCCACAATTGACATTAGACAAAACCTACCGTCATAATGGACTTAAGGCATATGGTGAAAAATAGAAAGTATCAACGAGGTCTTGCCGATCCACTTAGCCTCGGGGTTGTAGCTTACTTGTTCGTTTCTCTAATCGCGTTAACGGCTGTAACTGCCAATCCTGAAACCAGGCAGCTTATCTACTCAAGTGCCAAGGAAGAAGTGGAGAAAGCAAACGGCAGAGTGAGAACCTGGCGGGATATTGGAGATCCGAAGGGTGGGAGACAAGCAGGAAGAAAAGCAGAAGAAAACGCTGCCCGCATCAAACAAGAACTGGAACAACAGGGTATACCCACCGAACCAGGCCAAACAGGAGGCTGGGAGTGGGAAGGAACTGTCAATGCAGATCCCAACGCCAAAGCGGGTACTGAAGGATTCGACTGCAGCAAACCAGACAAGGACGGGAACAGATGTTCAGCGAGTGCGGGTAAAATAGCCGGATACTACGAGGTAGAAACTCCTTCTGGCTTACGATATTACGCAATTGGCGGAACCGGCAACAATCCCGTACACTACACAACAGCTAAAGACGTTAGGCTCGCAGAAGACGCACGACAGGCCACCTTGGTAAAAAATGAAGACCTGAGGAAGTCATGTGAGGCAGATAAGGCCGCTGGTATTGCTAACTACGTTTGTAATACTCCGGGAGGACTTGAGGAATATAAATTAACAAACGAGGATCACAAACGTCTGGATTTGATAAAGTCATGCGAGGCAGATAAGGCTGCCGGTATTGCTAACTACGTCTGTAATACTCCGGGAGGACTTGAGGAATATAAATTAACAAACGAGGATCACAAACGTCTGGATTTGATAAAGTCATGCGAGGCAGATAAGGCCGCCGGTATTGCTAACTACGTCTGTAATACTCCGGAGGGTCTTCAGGAGTATAAGATCGATAAAGGTATCGAGCCATTCGGGTCGAATGCTGGGGTAGGCCAACCGACACCTGAAACTTCGAACATAACATGGGAAGACCAAGCAATTCTTTATAACTTTCTAATTACAGGGACATCCACAGCGTCAGAGGTATTTTTGATCTGTGAAAAAATCTGGCCCAATTGTGAAGGTAGAGAACTGAATAGATTTGCATCGGATACACTAAGAAAGTTCCCCGTCTGGAATACTGACATCTTACTGGAATCGTATAGGGAAAGGCACGGTTTAAATGAACCAGCGGCAGATTATTCAGAGATAGATCGCGTTGATGCAATCATTCTCCGCGACTACTTAACAAATGGCTCCCCAGCAAATGCCGGCCAGGTTATTGCAATTTGTCAACGAATCGGCTTCAGTTTATGCAGCCAAGTTGAGCCTGGTGCAATTGCAGCAACCCTTATAGCCTACGCACCGGGTAACTCAACGGAGGGGCTAGAGAATTTTTGGACCTTACTGGAAGCGTACCACGTAAGAACCGGGCTTCTCCAACCTGTAATCAATACTTCCCTAACCCCGACATTGGCACAGCCCGGAGAGTTCTCACAATTTTCGCCAGAATGGGCCAATACGATCATTCCAAATACTGGAGGTAAAAATTTTGCAAGCGTTGGTTGTGGCCCCACCGCGGTCGCAAATATCCTAAGTCTAAACGGGCAAGCCTTCACTCCAGAAGATATTGCACAGATGATAGACGAAGACAACTGGCGCCCAGGAGGACTTTATGGAGGCCAAGAAGGAGACTTAATTAAACTTCTCTCTGATCCAACATATAACGCCGAGATAAATTTTGGCTACAAAGTCGAACCATATCGAGGGGCAGCAGCCAATACCTGGAGCCGTGTTGGGTCTAACCAGATTGTCTGGATCGGATCTCAATTCATGTCCGATAATCGAGGAAATACTGACGTTGCCCACATTACCTATATGCTTCCAACCAACCAAAAGGACGTTTTTACATTGCAGAAAAATGACTATTTCGGAAGCAATATGGTCTGTCAACCGGGAACTACCAAAAAGGGAGACGGATTTAACTGTTCCAATGAATCCGGACTAAAGTTAGAAATTCCCATCGACAACCAAGAAGTTATTTTTCTAACACCACCAAATTAGCAACCATAATGGAACCACAAACATCTCAAACTACCACCAGTATCGAAAAACCAATAAATCGACTTTCAAGAACCAAACTATTGATTATCGCCATCTCAAGTTTAATACTACTTTTTTCGGCGGGTGCCGTCATTTACCAAAGGGTTGGCTCAAAAACTAAATCATCAGGCGCGATTATCATCCCAACAGAAAAATCTCCAAACGATCCCTATACACAATTGAGTAATCTTCTGGACCTAGGTGAAATTAAAGAGCAGGGATTCACAATTAAAAATGTTTACCGCTCAACCGGGGTAGCCGTATTTTTAGAGAAGCCTTATGATGAGAACCAAACCAAATTTCAGGCCTGGCTTATAGATCACGGTTTTAGTGAAATTCCTAAAGATAAAATCCTCTATTTCCACGTACCCTAGACTACTTCAGATAGTTAAGCGGGTTTAAGTAGGCCCCGTTTTGGATAATCTCAAAGTGAAGGTGGGGACCGGTTGAACGACCCGTTGAGCCCATCTGCCCGATGGGGGCTCCCCTGGCAACGGTCTGGCCCGGAATCACATAAATCCTGGAAAGATGGGCATACAGAGTTTTGTAGCCGTTTCCGTGATTAATTAAAACCCTATTTCCATATCCGTTCCCATCCGGCCAGCCGGAAATCTCTACCCTACCCGAATCCGCTGCCAAAACTGCGGGGGTACCCCTGTTGGCGATATCCACACCCTTGTGGTACCAGACAAACCTCTGTGTAATTGAACCGGCTGTAGGCCAGACAAATTGTCCAGAGGCAACCACCGTTCCTGCATCGGGTGTAATTTGTCTTATACGAGGAGAGGTCTGAATGGCTGCGGGTTTGATCCCGTCAGGGACAATAACAAGCTGCCCAATTGCCAGTTCAAAGGTTTCATCATTGGAAAAAGTGTTAAAAGGAAAGTCAACTATACCCTGTGCCTCTGTATCATACCGTTTCGCAATAGAATAAACCGTATCACCCTTGCTAACCTTATGAGCGATCCCGGTAACGGGAAGAATCTCTAAAGTTTGTCCTATCTTAATCTTGTCTCCCGTCAAATCATTCTGCCAGCGGAGGGTATCCTCATCCACTCCAAACTTTTGGGCAACCGACTTAATGGTATCCCCTTCAGCAACTTCATACTCGATTATTTTGTCCCTGACTTTATCAGAAACCAAAGTATCAATTCCGGGATCTTCTGTTGTTGCGGAAAGTACAGTAGAGGTTGCAATCTCCCAAGGGTTAACGCTTCCCCCGGGGAACTCCTGGGCAACAATCGGGGCAATCATAACCCCGAGAATGGTTAATGTTGCCATCCCGGAGTGGGTTAACCTTCTTGCAAGTTTTCCCCTTTGCTTGTAAAGGGCAGCAACCAAAATTCCCTTTTTATCTTCAAATTTTAAAAAACTCAAATGAAGTGTTTTATAGACAAAACCATACAGTTCAATTGCAAAAGTTTTAATATCTTCCAGAAGTTTAATTATTTCCTCCATGATATTCTGATGACATATGAATTATTAAATTCATATGCGCTTGTTAAATTAACATATGAAAGCACACTAAGCAAATATAAAATGGGTTCAAATAATATACTCAGTCTTTTATGGGGCTACTTCCTTCCAATTAATCTTGCGGTAGGAGAGTTTTGTCGGGTAAAGAAGCATCAAATCCGGTGCATATTCAAAATATTCAGCAGGGGTTGAATTATCAGACAAATCCCTCTGAAGGCTTAGTCCCCCGTACGAAGCCAGTGCTCCTCTTACCGAAAGGGCACTGTCACTCCCCGCCCCCAGGGAACCGGTTGATATTGCTCCATCGGCTACAAAAAGCCCCTCAAGGCCGGTAACGGTAGGGTCGATATTTATCGCCCCGGCAGCAATTATCATCAAAAATCCGCTTCCGTCGGTTAAACTCATATCCCCGGTGATATTGACATCCCCTTCAACAAAAAGTATTACCTTTCTTGACCCCAAATCAACGCTCGAAAGATCAAGTGATGAGCCGGTATACCTAAACCATTCATACCCATATGAGACGCTCCCGGGTGTTCCTAAGCCCAATGTTGCATCGGAGTATATAACATCTTCGGGTACCAAATTTGCAAACCAGCTGTAGTTAAATATCCTTGATGACTGAATCGCACTTTGTGCCTGCCAGCCGACCTGAGAGGAGGAACCGCTGCCAAAATCTAGAAGGGGTGAGGCAGGTACTCCAGGATATCCTCCGCCCCCGGGGAGGCCAAAATAACTCCCACCGGGCACCTCGCTTGAAATTTGGATACTTGAGGAAACATCGCTATCCCCCACCTGCCACCAGGCTGGAGGCGGTACAACATTCACATTCACCGCATCAGCAGTGCAACCCAGGAGCCCCCCAGTAAAGTAAATATTACCAGTAATAGTTGTGTTTCCGACTCCAGTTCCGGATACTTGGGTTTGATATTGATATAGACTATCGCTTGTCGGATTCACAGATGCAACCAACGGATTACCTGAAGCAAAATCAACCCTTAGAATACTGCTTGACGAATTAACAAGAGCAGTCAATGTCGAGGGTTGCCCAGGAGCCAAAGTTAAAGGCGAGGGAGCAAGCGAACAAGACGACAGATACGTAGCCGTTGAGGAGTTTGAACTGCACAAATTACTCTGATAATTCATCACACTAGCGTAATAAACAGTACCGGGAACCAAAACATCACCTGTCGCGTATGAGTTTTGAGACGTTGGCAAACCGGTGATATTAACAACACAAGCGGGAGACGCAATCCCCGGACAATTTGATTCGACTTCCGATCTATTGGCTCCAACAAAAAGAGATTGAGACACACCGCTCGAACCTGGAGCCCAAGAAATGGTGGCACTTGTCGGCGAAATACGGCTAAAAGATACGTTTGTTGGCGCAGTCTGAGTACATGTTTCGCTACCACCACCTCCTCCTCCACCACCACAACAAT
>Ga0209431_10003845_pt1 | contig 11838 bp, 6 predicted proteins | sample RifCSP13_3_FD_184021 | JGI IMG/M metagenome (GOLD analysis project Ga0209431, IMG submission 184021) | Soil microbial communities from Rifle, Colorado - Rifle CSP2_sed 13_3 (SPAdes) (version 2) | ecosystem: Environmental > Terrestrial > Deep subsurface > Rock core/Sediment | place: Rifle...
CGGGAGGAAGTGATGCCCAAAGCCATCTGGAACGGAGCCGTCCTGGCCAAGAGTGACCGAGCAGTCAATGCGCGCGGGGTCGTGGTACCCCGGATGGATTCCCCGAGCGGAGAGCAATCTTTTGCTTGACAGGTAACGCGGGTTCTTGGCAAAATCATGTTTGATTTCGCCGCCAAAAGGCCTTCGTGCAGGAACCTGTGGAGGAGGGAGCCGCTCCTTCCCCCGGGTAAGAAAGAAATGAGCTGCGTGAAGATAGCCTGCGGCCCAGGCGTAGCGCATTGGGTTGCGTGGCGGGCATTTAAATGGCCCTCTCGGCGGAGCATGGCCCGAGAGGGCGTTTTCTTTTTCCGACAGGGACTTTTCCGGATTCCTACACAACAGAGGCTCGTGACTAATTAAGAAAATCCCGTTTGATTTCGAGGCAACGGCCAAACCGCTTAAAGGAGAGTAGAGCGATGGGACCCCGGGACTTCTACAAGCTTCTTTTGTCGTCGGACCGGTGGCGCGGACAGTTTGAATTTGAAATTACCCCTTGACACGGGGCGGAGGCTTTGCTACAGTGCCGATCATATACTGGCTTTCAATCCTAGGATCTGCGGACGGACCCAGGGCCGGTCCCGTCCCCGGAGGCCAAGGCGCCTCAAGGAGGAATTAGGTTCCTCCGCGAGGCGTTTTTATTTTTCGGATCGGAAGATCCTAGCCAGAAGATGGAGCCCAAGAGCCGTGAGCTGGGGCCCGTTTGAAGGTCCATGAGATGAGGGCGCAGGAAGACGTTATTCGTATCCTTATCATTCACCGCAGTCGTCTGATTCGGGAGGGTTTCGCCTTTGTCTTGGACCACCAAGAGTCCATGTCCGTGATTGGGAGCGTTGCCGGGGTCGGCGAAGTCGTCGGTGACCTGGAGCAGGTCCGCCCGGCTGTCATCCTCCTGGATCTCTGCCTCCCGGACCGGGGTGGTCTGAGAGACGCGCAATGGATCCGGGAGGTCCTTCCTGGAGCCAAGATTCTGATGACAGGGCTCAGCGAATTGGAATCCGATGTTCTGGCGTGCTTCGAAGCAGGGGCAGCAGGGTATCTTCCCCAGGAAGCATCACTGGAGGAGCTGCTGAATAGCATTCAGGCCGTGGCAGCGGGAGAGGTTCTCTGTTCACCCAAGGTCACGGCTTTGCTCGTCTCCCGGATTGCCGAGGCTAGTCGTGAAAGGGAGCTGCGTCGCGTCCAGGGTCTGCCGAACCTCACCCGTCGCGAGCTCGAGATCATCACCCTCGTTGAGGAGGGATTAAGTAACAAAGAAATCGCTGTCCGCTTAGAGATAGAAATCCCGACGGTCAAGACCCATATCCATAACATCCTGGAAAAGCTACAGCTTGATGGCCGGCGCGAAGCCGCACAGTATGTGAGAGAGCGGGGTTTGCTGAGGAGTTCGCCATGAAGAGTTACGGGATGGAGTAGGAAGGATTAATCCTTTTCTGCGAAGAGGGCCCGTTGGGTCTACGGAGACGTAGACCCTTTTTTTGTGCCCGAATACATCAAATCTACAACCCCGATCTATTGTCTTGCCTGGGCATAGTCTTTACCGTATCAGGCACAGGCGGAGTTTGGCGATGAAGCTCAGAATTCTCTTGGCAAATCGTCCTCGAATGTTGCGTGAAATGGTGAGGAAGATCATCGAGGACGAGCAAGACATGGAGGTGGTGGGGGAGGTCTTGGCTCCGGTGGATCTTCTCGTGGCCGTGAGAGAAACAAGGGCGGACGCGGTTATTGTGACCATGAAGGGTTCTGAGGAGCCGGGCATTTGTAGTCACCTACTCGCCGAGTATCCAAACCTGACGATCCTCGGTTTGGCATTTGAGGGTCAAGAGGCCTTCGTGAAGCAACTGCGTCCCCGGCGCGAAGAGATCGCTGACCCCACGGGGGCGAAGATCCTCAGCGCCCTTCGTAATGCCATCCGGGGCCCATGGTTATCGGTTGATAAGGTTCAATGACACAATGAAAAACTGGCAAATGAAGAGCATCATGGTCGCGGCGGTAATGTTTTGCTTTCCGGCCGGGTCAACTGCCTGGGCTGGACAAGGGGTACGTCCAGAAACACGCGAACGCATGATGCAGGAGGTCATGTCGGAAAACGGGGAGCCCAAGAAACGAATCGCCGAACTGAAGGCTGAAACGGCTAAGCTGAAACTCACCGAACAGTCTCTGGATAATCTACGACAAGAGGGGCTTCTTAACGAAGTTGTAGGAAAGCTAGAAGCCCTTAAAGATCGAAATTTTCATACAGAAGACGAATTCTTGGAGGCTGTGAGGCAGCAGATAGGAAACGATCACACTGTCAGGTATAAAGCGCAAATTGTGAAACATGCCCTAAAACATGCCGCGGATGACATTTCGGAAATTAAACGTATCACCAAAATGCTAGAGGCGCAGAATCGTGCCATCGAAGCATTACAGGCACATAATCGCGCACTTGCAGCCCGACTTGCTGAGCTCGAAGCGGCGCAGCACGCGCGTGCGCAGAAGCAAGAGGAACCGGAGAGTCAGCCCGGGAGGGCCGAGGCCGAGGGCGGGGACCTGAAACAGCTGGAGGAACGCGTCAAGGAATTGGAGACCGAGAAAACTGCCCGGGAGGAAGCGAGCCGTTCGATCATTCGACAAGCCCTTTCGACGCTGGGGTCGAAGATCAACGAGTCCGTGAGCTTGGGCGGTGTCATCGAGGTGCTCGCTGGACGGAGCGAGGATTTCTCAGGTAGGACTGAGAGCGTGCTCAAATTGAATACCGCTGAGCTCCAATTTGAAATCCAGGTAAACGAGTGGACCTTGGGAAATCTCGTCATCGAATTTGTTGATGGTACGGATGTTCTCTTTCCCACGACCGCGGGCTTCAACGCGGGGGTTGAGCGAATCAATATCGACACGGCGTTCCTTACCATTGGCGATCCGCAGAGATTCCCGCCTTTCGTGCAGTTTGGCCGGATGATCTTGCCCTTCGGAATCTCGACGGGCGACCCCGTGGCAGACGTGCTGAGCATTGAAGACCCACTGACCATCGAGGCATTCGAGATGAGAAACACTACCATCGGCTTTGGCCTGGGGTTTCCGACGCCTGCCCCGACTCCCGCCACACCACCGGTAACTCCGCCGCCGGTCAGGCCACTGCTGATCACTCCCCTCGTTGGCTTACTCAGCAGAGGCCTTGGCTATGATCCACCTCCGACGCGGCCGCCGCGGCCAACTCCCATCACTCTCAAGCCAGCCCCTCCTCTTTTCAATGTGGGCTTCTATTCTTACGACGGGAGCACCTTTAAGGGGGTCGAAAAAGCAGGGTTGGACCCCGGGCAGCACATCAGCGCCACGGCGGGCTTTCGCACCCAGGGGCATTGTGGTCGTCCCTTCGACCAGCTCGGTGCCGAGGGGGCGAGCTGGCTGGAAGTCTTTTGTCCTTGGTCAATCGATGTCGATGTGGATTACATCAGCTCGGTCTTCGACAGTCGATTCCTGTCATCCGAATATCGGAGTTTTCTCGGCCGGATCGGTTTCGTGCCCGGGATGGCTGCGCATGTCAAAGCGACCCTCGGTCCTGTATCGCTCGTTGGTGAGTGGAATGGGGCCATCAGCTCGGCAAAGTTTGTCGATGATTCGGGCACTTTCGTCAGCTTGGAACCCAGCGCCTGGCATATCTCACTCAACTATCAGTTCGATTGGAACCCGTGGGTCGAGGTGATTGGCGATCAAGGAACCTACATCTCCTTCGGCTACTCGGAGAGCCGAGATCTGGCAGGGGTGACGCAGTTGGTCAACGGCGATCCAACCAGGGTTGGGTTCGCTCCCCAGCGGCGATTCCTCGTGACCCTGGGCGAGTGGGTCTTGGAGGGTGTCCTATTGAGGATTGAGTATGCCCACATCGAGGACTACTCGAGGAGTGAGCGCGGTACCGGCAGGTCCGCGGATGGGGTGTTCACGACAATTACGTACGTGTGGTAGCGCGGTCGCACGCCCCCGGCGAAGCACATGCCTGGCGCAAAAGGTCAATAAAGAAGATCCGATGCATTGGGAGTAAACTAAATAATATCACCAAACCAAGGGAGGTCAGCCATGTTGCGTTGGATCGTTGGGTCGAGCTTAAAGCTTCGGATGGTCGTTGTCACGCTCGCAGCGTTGCTCATGGTTTTCGGCCTCATGCAGCTACGCAACATGCCCGTGGACGCCTTGCCCGAGTTCTCGCGCCCGTATGTGGAGCTTCAAATCGAGGCCCTCGGACTTTCCGCCGAGGAAGTGGAGGCCATGATCACCACGCCCCTGGAGGCGGACATGCTCAATGGGACCCCATGGGCTGAGAAAATCCGTTCCGTGTCGCTTCCCGGCCTGTCGTCAATCACGCTCATCTTCGAGAAAGGAACCGACATCATGCGGGCCCGGCAGGTGGCCCAGGAGCGCCTCACCGAGGTGTTTGCGCTGCCACAAGTGTCGAACCAGTTTACCATGATCAATCCAGTCTCCTCAGCTGGCAGGTTCATGGAGATCGGCTTGACCTCGGACAAGCTCTCCCTCATCGAAATGTCGGTGCTCGCGCGCTGGATGATTGCTCCCCGCTTGATGGGCTTGCCCGGCGTGGCCAATGTGTCGATATGGGGCGAGCGCCAGCGGCAGTTGCAGGTGCAAGTCGATCCGGAACGGCTGCGAGCTCAGGATGTTACGCTGATGCAAATCATCAAAACCGCAGGCAACTCGTTGTGGGCTTCGCGATTGAGCTTTTTGGAAGCCTCGACGCCCGGCACCGGCGGATGGATCGATACCCCCAATCAAAGGCTCGGGATCCGGCACATCCTGCCCATCACAACGGCGAAGGACCTGGCCAAGGTGCCGGTCGAAGACGCACCAGGAATCCGCCTGGGTGACGTAGCCACCGTGGTGGAAGACCATCAACCGCTCATCGGGGATGCTATCGTCAAACACGCGCCCTCGCTCATGCTGGTGTTGGAGAGATTTCCCTGGGCCAATACGAGGGAGGTGACGCAGCGAGTGGAAAAGGCGCTCAGAGACTTGCGGCCTGCTGTCTCCGGCATGGAGATGGACCCCACGCTCTTTCGGCCGGCGACCTACCTCGAGCTGGCGGTCGGCAATCTCGGCACGGCGCTACTTATCGGTGCCGTCCTCATGATTGTGGCTCTTTGTGCCTTTCTCTTCAACTGGCGCACCGCGTTAATCAGTACCGTGGCGGTGCTGATGTCTGTAATCGCCGCCGGAACCGTGCTCTACGTGAGTGGCGTGACGATGAATATGATGATCATCACCGGGCTGATGATCGCCGTTGGTGTCATCATCGACACCGCCATCGTCGACACGGAAAACATCGTGCGGCGTTTGCGCCAGGCACATGGAGAGGGTAACGGCAAACCGGCGGCGGCGAGTATTTACGAAGCCGTAGTTGAGATGCACACATCCTTCCTCTACGCCACGGTGATCATGGTGCTGGCAGTGATACCGGCCTTGTTCCTGGAAGACGTAGTCGGGGCGTTTTCTCGGCCACTCGCTACCTCCTATATTTTGGCGTTGCTCGCCTCCTTTGTGGTTGCGCTGACCGTCACGCCGGCGTTGAGTGTGCTGCTCTTGCGCAATGCCTCGCTCCAGGCCGGTGATTCTCCCGTCGGTGGGATGCTGCGCGGTATCTCCAGTGCGCTTTGTGGGTGGGCCACCCGCACGCCACGCCCAGCCTTGATCGCGGTCTGTGCCGTCGTCGCGGCGGGCCTTGCGTCTGTACCATTCCTCCGTCAGGAGTCCCTGCTTCCGAACTTCAAGGAGACCGACCTGGTGGTTCGTCTGGAAGGCAGCTCCGGCGCTTCCCATCCGGCCATGAGCCGCATCACGACTCTGGCCAGTCGCGAGCTGCGGTCGATTCCCGGCGTCCGCAATGTCAGCGCTCTTATGGGACGCGCCATCATGTCGGATAAGCGCACCAATATTAATTCCGGTGAGCTATGGGTCAGCATCGATCCCTCAGCCGACTACGAAGCGACCGTGGCCGCGCTCAAGCAAGTGGTTGCCGGCTATCCCGGCCTGGATCCTGAGGTGTTGACGTATCTGCAAAAGAAAGTCAGAGAGGAGTTGTCGGGAACCGGCGAATCCTTCATCGTGCGCGTGTACGGCGAGGATATGAATATGATCCGCAACAAGGCGGAGGAGGTCCGGAAGGGCCTGGTGGGGATCGACGGCATCGTGGATGCCGAAGTCCAATATCCTCGAGAAATGCCCACTTTGGAAATCGAGGTCGATATCGAAAAGGCCAAACGCTATAACCTCAAGCCTGGCGATGTCCGCCGCGCCGCGACCTCATTGGTCTCTGGCATTGTCGTCGGCGCCCTTTTCGAAGAACAGAAAGTGTTCGATGTTGTGGTATGGGGTACGCCCGAAGCCCGCCACAGTGTTACCAATGTTCAAAATCTGCTGATCGACACTCCCTCAGGTGGCCATGTGCTCTTGAAAGACGTGGCTAATGTGCGTCTCGTGCCCTCTGTCACCGAGATCCGTCGGGATGCCGTGGCGCGTTACATGGATGTGGCTGTCAATGTGCGTGGACGCGATCTCGGCTCCGTAGGGGACGAGGTCGAAGATCGCCTCAAGGAAATCCAGTTCCCACTTGAGTACCGTGCGGAGCTGCTCGGTGAGTACGCGGAACGCGATGCTGCCCAAGAGCGCGTGCTCGCTTATGCAATTGCCGCGGCGATCGGGATTTTCCTGCTCTTGCAGGCGTTCTTCCGGAGCTGGCAGCTGGCGACAGCCGTCTTCGTGACCCTGCCCATGGCCCTGGTGGGCGGTGTGCTGGCGGTGTTTGTCTCCGCGGCCGGCTTGCTCTCATTCGGTGCGATCGCGGGATTCGTCGCGGTGTTGGGAATTGTCGTGCGCAACAGTATCATGTTGATTAGCCGTTACCGTAATCTCGAGCGTGAAGGTGAAAATTTTGGCGCCGAGCTGGTTCAGCGCGGCACCCGAGAACGGTCTGCACCGATCTTGATGACTGCGGTAACCACAGCACTGGCCTTCTTGCCCTTGGCGCTTTTCGGCAACATTGCCGGTCTCGAGATCGTGCGGCCGATGGCCATGGTGATCTTGGGTGGCCTAGTCACGACGACGCTGTTCACCCTGGTGGGTATCCCTGCCATGTACGTGCTTTTTGGAGCTGCCCGTGAACCTGAGCTTGAAGGGCTTTCGGCCACAGTCGTCACTGAAGAAGGGATGCGCGAGGTCGTGGCAGAAACCTAAGGAAGTAGAATAAAGCAAACGACAGCTATAAGCAATGAAGAGGAGAGAAGCGATGCGGCAGCATAATCGATTGATGGTTACGGTACTGCTCATTGCCGGTCTACCGCTCTCGGCGTGCCAACGACAGTCAGGGAAGGAGAAGGCCGAGCCGCCCGCCCAGGTCGAGCGGATTGAGGGAACGCCACTCAGCCGTGTGACTTTGACCGAGAGGGCGATCCAACGGCTCGATCTGAAAACCGATCAAGTTCGTGCGCAGGGAGGGAAAAAAGTGGTTCCCTACTCTTCGCTGATCTATGACCCGAAAGGCCAAACCTGGGTATACACCAGCCCTCAACCCCGTACCTTCGTCAGGCACAAGGTCGATGTCGACTACATTAAAGGTGATATTGCGGTTCTGAACGACGGCCCGCCCGCGGGCACGGTCGTCGCCTCGGTGGCAGTGGCCGAGTTGTACGGTACCGAATTCAAGATGGGGAAGTAAGCTGCGGAGGGCTCTGCGATGATGCGTTGGATCGTTGGATCGAGCCTGAAGTTTCGGTTTCTGGTGATTGCGATCGCTCTGGGCCTGATGTACTTCGGCATCGGGCGACTTCAAAAAATGCCGGTGGACGTTTTTCCCGAGTTCGCGCCGCCGCTGGTGGAGATTCAGACCATTAGCCTCGGGCTGTCTCAAGAGGAAGTGGAATCCCTCGTCACTATTCCGCTGGAGCAGGTGCTTGCCGGCGTCCCCGGGATGGAGGTCATGCGCTCCAAGTCGGTTCCCGATTTGTCGGCTATCAAAATGTACTTCAAGCCTGGAACCGACCTGCTCCTGGCACGGCAGATGGTGAACGAGCGCATTGTAACAGTCATACCGACATTGCCAAGCTGGGCCAGCCCGCCTGTGATGTTGCCGCCTCTGTCGGCAACCAGCCGGATGATGAAGATCGGGATTTCATCGAACACCCGGTCCGTGATGGACTTATCGATGATCACCTATTGGACCATCCGGCAGCGCTTGTTGCGCGTGCCCGGTGTGGCCAATATTGCCATGTGGGGCGAGCGGCTGCAAATGCTCAATGTGAACGTCGTCCCGGAGCTGTTGAAAAAGCACGGTGTCGCGCTTGAGGAGGTCATGGAGGCCACGGCCGACGCCCTGGATGTGGGCCTGTTCAAGTTTTCAGAGGGACACCATGTCGGCACCGGCGGGTGGTTGGATACCCCCAATCAAAGGCTGCAGGTCCGGCACGTCCCGCCCTTGGTCCGAAAGTATGACAACGTCACGACAGATGCCCTAGCCAATGTGCCCCTTGCCGTCAGGAATGGAAAGCAACTGCTGCTGAAAGATGTGGCCGAGGTAGTGATCGATCATCAACCCATGGTTGGCGACGGCATCATCAACGAGGGTCCCGGCCTACTGCTCATCGTTGAAAAATTCCCCTGGGCCAACACCCTGCAAGTGACCAAGGCCGTGGAAGCAGCACTCGATGCCTTGCGGCCCGGCCTCCCCGATGTGGAAATTGACTCTTCCATCTTCCGGCCGGCGACCTTCATCGAGACCTCGATCGACAATCTCAGCATGGCGCTACTCATCGGTTGCGTGCTCTTGATTGTGGTGCTTTTCGCCTTTCTCTATGAGTGGCGCGTTGCGTTGATCAGTTGCGTGGCGATGCCGTTGTCTTTGTTGGCAGCTACGCTGGTGCTCTACCTGCGTGACACCACCATCAATGTGATGATTCTCGCCGGGTTTGTCATCGCCCTCGGCGACATCGTGGACGATGCGATCATCGACATCGAAAACGTCGTGCGGCGTTTGCGCCAATATCGCAAGTCCGGTCGTCGTGACAAGTCGCTGGCCAGGATTATTCTCGAGGCCTCGCTCGAGGTGCGCGGCGCTATCGTTTACGCCACGCTGATCGAAGTGCTGGCTATCTTGCCGGTCTTCTTCATGGAAGGCCTGTCGGGTGCATTCTTCCAGCCTCTTGCCCTCTCCTACGCGCTGGCGCTTCTGGTCTCCATGGTGGTGGCACTAACCGTCACTCCGGCGATGGCCTTGATTTTCTTGCGCAAGGCGCCGCTCGAGAGTCGCGAGTCTCCCATCGTGCGGTGGCTCCAGAATGGCTACGAGAAAATTCTGGCGCCGATCGTCCGCTCACCGCGGCCAGCGTATCTCACTGTCGGTGTCATCGTGTCGGCTGGTGTCCTGATCTGGCCATTACTCGGTCATTCGCTACTCCCTGACTTCAAGGAAAGGGACTTTCTGATGCACTGGCTGACCAAGCCCGGCACCTCCTGGCCGGAGATGAACCGGATCACCATTCAGGCCAGCAAGGAGCTGCGGCAGATTCCGGGCGTTCGCAACTTCGGGGCCCACATCGGCCAAGCCCTGATCATGGATGAAGTGGTCGGCATGTATTTCGGCGAATATTGGATCAGCGTCGATCCCAGGGTCGACTATGACGACACGCTAGATAAGATTCAAGAGGTGGTTGACGGCTATCCCGGCCTCTTTCGCGACGTGCAGACCTACCTGAAAGAGAGAATCCGGGAGGTACTGACCGGAACCTCCGATGCCATTGTCGTGCGCACCTACGGCCGCGACCTGGATGTCCTCACCGAAAAGGCCACGCAAGTGAGAGAAGCCTTGGCGAAGATTGACGGCATCGTCGATCTGCACATGTCGTTTCAGGAGAAGATACCCCAGATTGAAGTCAAGGTCGATCTCGACAAGGCCTACAACTATGGCCTCAAACCCGGCGATGTTCGCCGGTCGGCGACCACGCTGGTGGCCCTCGAAGAAGCCGGCGACATTCACATTGCCAACCGGACGTATGATGTGAATGTGTGGAGCATACCAGAAGCGCGCAATAGCCTGAGCGATATTCGCGACCTTCCGATCGACACGCCGGACGGCGGTCATGTGCGCTTGGCAGATGTCGCCGATGTGCGCGTCGCGCCCACGCCGAATGTCGTCAACCGTGAGCACCTCATGCGCCGCATGGACGTTGACGCCAATGTGCGGGGACGTCCTCTCGGCGATGTCTATGCCGACGTCAAGGCCGCCCTCGCAAAGATCGAATTTCCCCATGAGTACTATCCGGTGCTGCTGGGAGAGTATACGGAGCGGCTGGCTGCTCAACGGAACTTGCTCTTCGTGTCGGTGGTCGCTGCGATCGGGATTTTCCTCCTTCTGCTTACGTCCTTCGGGAGCTTTCGCTTGGCGATGCTATCCTTCTTGACCTTGCCCTCGGCCCTGGTGGGCGGCGTGCTGGCAGCCTACTTGGGTGACGGCATCATCTCGCTCGGTTCGCTTGTTGGATTTCTCACCATTTTGGGGATAGCAGCGCGCAACGGCATTATGCTGATCGAGCACTATCAGCATCTGGAGCGCTATGAAGGCGAAACCTTTGGTCCCAAGCTGGTCCTGCGCGGGGCGCGAGAACGGATTTCTCCGATCATGATGACCGCTTTAACTACGGCGTTCGCCGTCATCCCATTGGTGGTTGCCGGCAGTATTCCCGGTCACGAGATAGAGCACCCGTTGGCGGTCGTCGTTCTGGGTGGCCTGGTCACCTCGACGTTGCTCAACCTCTTTGTTGTGCCTAGCCTTTACCTGCGTTTTGGGGCTAGCCGTGAACCTGATGCGTCGAGCGTGCAAGCAAGATAGAAGGAAACAATAACTCTGGACAAAAAAGGAGGTAGATGCCATGAAGTCGACACGCAGTAATTCCGGCCACAGAACATGGGTTATCCTCGCGCCTCTCTTGGCGATCATTGTAACGTTCACCTGGCTCGGTCTGTCTGGCGACAGCGTTATGGCGCAGAGAAAGGGGGAGCCAAAGCGCACCCAGAGCGGCGCCCGGGTCAGTTTTTCCTCACTGAAAGACTGGAACTTGAAGGGGGAAAACCTCTCGCCGAGAGGACACAATCCGCTCTATTTTCCTCTCAAGCCAGGCTTTCGATACATCATGGAGTATCCAAACCATCCACATGGACACTTACGGATAGAAGTCCAGGTTCTCGACAAAACCGAACCATTTGATGTTCCGGGTATTGGCAAGTTCGAATGTGCCGTCGTCCAGGAAGAGGAATTCTACGACGGCGTATACGACCAGCGGGCGGATAACTGGTTTTGCATCGACAAGACAACCAACAGTATGTACTCGTTTGGCGAAGTCAGCTGGGAGTTAGACCAAATAGGACGGAAGGTCTTTGCCGGGACGTGGCGTGTCGGCGAGCCTGATGGCAACGGTATCGCGGAGCCTGGTTTGCTGATGCCTGGAAAATTCATCGTGGGAGACAAATATGTGTTCGACGGACATGAGGCCGAGGCGTATGGTTATACAGAGAACATGGAAAAGGGGATCACCATAACCGTTCCAGCCGGCACCTTCAAAGATTGTGTGAGAGTACGCGAGTACAGTCTCACCAATCCATCCGATATCACTGACAAGTGGTGGTGCCCTGGAGTCGGAATCATCAAGGACACCTCGGACGGCGAACTGGTCGCGTCCGACGCATTGCCGGGCACCGACATGTCGAGTTTCGGAAAACACCATCGGGAGACTCGGAAGCAGACTGCGCCGCCGGTTGCCAAAATCAACG
>Ga0209431_10003846_pt1 | contig 11837 bp, 17 predicted proteins | sample RifCSP13_3_FD_184021 | JGI IMG/M metagenome (GOLD analysis project Ga0209431, IMG submission 184021) | Soil microbial communities from Rifle, Colorado - Rifle CSP2_sed 13_3 (SPAdes) (version 2) | ecosystem: Environmental > Terrestrial > Deep subsurface > Rock core/Sediment | place: Rifle...
CAGGCGGGTAAGGTAAATGTTTCTGCTCCCTCCGTTGACACGATTAAGATTGCGGCTGGGGAGACTAAGTATTTTGTGGACTACGCGGCGATTACTGCCGACTCTAAAGTTTTCCTTACTCCTGAGGAACCGGTGAATGTGGGAGTGGTAATAAAAGCCGGTGAGAATGGTTTTGAAATCAGTCTTTCAGCACCTCTTGATCACCCTCTTAATGTGAGCTACTGGGTGATTAATTAACTTTGCTCAAACGGTAGATGACTCCGGCCGCATCGTCGGAGATATACATATTTCCCGCTTCATCAAAAATCACATCAGCCGGTCGTCCCCAGGCTGCAGCTTTACCGGTGCGCCAGCCGGTAATGTAGTCGGCAATCTTAGCTTCGCCTAAGGGGTTGGAGATTCGCACTACTTTGTATCCGGTGGGCGTGGTTCTGTTCCAAGAGCCGTGGAAAGCGATATAGAGGTTTTTGGCCTCGCCATCAAACCGCAGTCCTAAAGGTGCCGAATGGGCCTGCATCTCAATATAAGGGGGTTCCTTATCGGCGCAAATCTCCGTACTGCCAAAGTCCGGATCGGGCACGTTTGCCGAGTAGCAGTATGGCCAGCCGTAGTGTTTACCCTCACGAATTATGTTTATCTCTTCTGGAGGTAAGTTATTACCAAGATAATCTCTGCCATTTTCCGTAGTCCAAAGTTCTTTGGTTTGGGGGTGGAAAGTCATCCCCACATCATTTCGCAGTCCGGTGGCAAAGACTTCTTCGTTCTCACCGTTCTTATCAAAACGCAGAATGGCTGCCCTTCTTTTTTCTCCCTCGCAAACATTGCAGGAGGAGCCTCGCGATAAATACATCTTCCCATCTGGTCCAAAAACCAGGGTGGCGGTATAGTGGCCGCCGGAGGGTAGGTTATTAACCAATGTTTCTAGCTTTCCGTTTTGGTAGCGGAAGATTGAGGTGGTGGAGGCCAAATACAAATCGCCTTCAAAGAAAGCAATCCCGTGGACGCTTTTAATCCCCGAGAGAACTTTTTCCTTTTTACTCACGTTCCAAACCTCCCCTGCTCCAGTATCGGTAACGTAAAGATCGCCGGTTTGGGGGTTAATCGCCAAAAGTCGCGGCCGATCAAAGCCGGCGGCATAAACTTCAATCTTAAATCTCGCCGGTATGCGCAGGGTTCGTTTGACGCCGTTAATCGTGATCTCCTGCTCGACCAACTGAATCTCCTCTTGGGGGATTAAGCCCTGCGGGCCGGGCGTTTGGGGATTTAAGAAATTAAAAAGTTCCAGAAAAGAAGTCGGATTTTGGGCAAAGTAGACTCCGGCTCCTCCGAGGATGACTAAAAGCGCAATTAGAGGATAAAGAATTGCTTTTTTCACTAACTTTTAAAGTAGCATAATTTCTTGTTTTCCCAGCGCCCATCCGTGCTAAGCTAGTCCTGATGAGATACTCCCATTTCTTAGGACAAACTCTGCGGGAAACTTCCAAAGATGCTGAGCTGGTTTCCCACCAGCTTTTAGTTAAAGGAGGATTTGTGGATCAGCTGATGACCGGTTCCTTTACGCTTCTTCCCTTAGGCTGGCAGGTGGTTACCAAAATCAACGATATTATCCGGGATGAGCTCGATAAAACTGGGGCCCAGGAGATGCTCATGCCCCTCATGCACCCCAAGGAAGTTTGGAACCGCACCGGGAGATGGGATGATCCGGGGGTAAGGGAGATTATGTATCAGTTTAAGGATAAAAGAGGGCGGGAATTTGGGCTTTCCTTCACTCATGAGGAGATTGTGATGGATCTCTTGGGCAAGCACACCTCCTCCTACAAGGATTTTCCTATCAAGGTCTACCACTTCTCCACCAAATTTAGAAATGAGCCCCGGCCCCGCGGTGGGGTGCTTCGCACCCGGGAGTTTATGATGAAGGATCTCTATTCCGCCCATGTTTCCGAGGAGGATATGTATGAGTATTACTGGCAGGTTAAGGATGCCTATCTTCGAGCCTTTAAGCGGATGGGACTGGATCCCAAGGTGGTTGAGGCGGGGGGCGGGGTCTTTACCCAAAACTACACTCACGAGTTTCAAGTTGTATCCCCAGTCGGGGAAGACACTATTTTTTACTGCCTCAACTGCGACTTTGCCCAAAATAAGGAGATTTATCAAGGGGAAGCGGGCGATAAATGCTCCAATTGCAAGAAAGGAAAAGTGGTGGAGGCTTCTGCGATCGAGGTGGGTAATATTTTTCCCTTAGGTCAAAAATACGCCAAGTCAATGAACGTTTCCTTCTCTGATAAAGATGGGAGTAGGAAATATCCTTGGTTTGCCAGTTACGGCATTGGACCCGCGCGAGTGATGGCAACAGTGGTTGAGACCCACCATGACGAGCGGGGGATTGTTTGGTCGAAAGAGCTCACTCCCTATGATGTTCATCTCCTTTTCCTTCCTGGCGGGGAGGAAGCGGCGGAAAAGATTTACGAGGCGATGGAAAAGGCCGGTTTGGAAGTTTTGTTTGACGATCGGGAGGAGGGGGCGGGGGTAAAGCTTAAAGATGCGGATTTAATTGGTATTCCTGTTAGAGTGTTGGTTTCCCAAAAGAGTTTGGCGGGTGGGGGTGTGGAGGTAACGCGGCGAGATAACGGCAAAAGCACAGTGGTATCAGTTGAAAAATTAGCTGGCGAGATTTCTAAAATTTATGGCGGAAAATAATTGCTTGTTTTGCAAAATTGTAGTGGGGGAGGAGCCGGCCGATAAAGTTCTGGAGACGGCGGATTTTCTCGTTATTAAAAACAAGTTTCCGGTATCTCCTGTTCACGTTTTGGTTTTGGATAAGAAGCATCGGGATAAGAAGGACACCCTTTCTGGGAGGTTTCCGGGATTTTGGGATGGGATGATGGAGGCAGTTTGGCAAACGGTTCAACAGCTTGGATTGGATAAGACTGGCTACAAGCTGGTTAATAACGGCGCCGGCTACAATCACTTTGAGCACGAGCATTTGCATATTTTGGGAGGTTCCCAAGGGGAACCGGGAGGAATGACATGAGCGATAAAAAAGGCGAAAATTTAATTGGTCTGGAAAGAAAATGTCTTTTTTGTGAAATTGTCTCAGGTCAAAAAGAGGAAGAGATTGTTTACCAGGACGATAAATTTATTGTTTTCCCGGCTAAAGACTTATCTGCTCCAGTTCACCTGCTTTTGGTTCCCAAAGTGCACTTAAGCATCAAGGGATCGCACGTCAAGGAAAAGGAAGAAATCCTGGGCCATATCTTTGCACTAGCGCGAGATGTGGCGGAAAAGATGGGAGTTGAGGACTCCTACAAGCTTCTCGCAAATGCCGGTCAAAGCGCGAGTGAGGAGTCGGATCACCTGCATATGCATTTGGTGGGGGGTTGGGATTCGCCAACAAAGGTAAAACATGTTTAAATTAATTAAAGGAGGTGTGTTTAATTAACCTGCGAACTGCAAAGCAAGCAGTTTAAATAAATTATGGCTAAAGTTACTGTAAAGCCGGGGGAATCGCTCGAAGAGGCGCTTAGGCGCTTTAACCGGGAAGTTTTGAAGGAGGGTATTCTCTTAGAAACCCGCCGGCGCGAGTTTTACGAAAAGCCTTCGGAAGCCAAAAAGCGCAAGAAATCCCAAAAGGAGCGCGCAATTGCTCGGGAGAAAGACGAGCTTTCGGAGTAATAAAAAATGGCCGATACCAAAGAGCGTATTAAAGCTGATCTAACGGCCGCCTTAAAGGCGGGCGATGCTGCTTTGGCCTTAACCCTGCGCTACCTCTTGGCGGAAATTCATAACGGGGAAATCGCCAAAGGACGGGATGCCACCTTAACAGAGGAGGAGCTGGCTTCTCTTCTTCAAAAGCAAGCCAAGCAGCGCACCGAGTCGATAGAGGCCTACCAAAAGGGAGGAAGAGATGATTTGGTTGAGAAGGAAAAGAATGAACTAGAAGTGATCCAATCCTACCTTCCCGAGCAGATGGGTGAGGAGGAGATTAAGAAGCTCGTGGCGGAAGCCGTGTCCCAAACCGGGGCGGCTGGGATTACCGATATGGGTAAAGTCATGGGGGCACTAATGCCTAAGGTAAAAGGGAAAGCGGATGGCTCTCTGGTGAGCCGGCTGGTCAAGGAATCTCTCTCCTCTTGATTTGACTTTCTCCTGCTTTGCGACTAGGATTTTCTTAATCAATTAGAGTTCCCTAATAAGGAGGTTGAAGTGAAGGTTGGAGACAAATTGACGGTCAAGAATTCCAGTTTGGAATTTCACGTCACCGGGACTGATATATTCGTCCATTACCAGGATGAAGTGCCTTTTTCCGAGGTCACTTCAGTTTGGGATAAGGCGATCGAATGGTTGAATAAGTTGGAAGATGTGACAGGTGATTCCAACTTGGCGATCTATGAAATATTGGAAGTTGAGGAGTTTCCTCAGCCCCTCCAGCGCCTTGTTTTCGAAACGGCCTGGAATAAGCTTAATTTGCGCAAATTTGAGGACGCGCTTGTCTCTGCACGCGCCAGCCAAGCAAATGCAAATGGTGCGCTCCCGGAAGCAATTTTGAAATTGAGGGAAGCTAAGGAAATAGCTCAGGAACTGGCGCTTATTTTGGACGAATGCGGCATCCCATTTTCGAAATAGTATTTTGACCCTGGATTTTTAATCTCAGGGTCTTTTTTCTGTTAGACTTTTCTTGATGAAATTTACCGTTGAAGTTAACTTTGTTTCCCCTAAGAAGATGCAGAAACTTAATCAGGAAATGCGGGGGAAAAGTTATATTCCCGAAGTTTTGTCTTTTTCCTATTGGGAACCCACGGAGGAGGGAATGCTCTTGGGTGAGGTTTTAATCTGCAAGAGCGAGGCGAAGAAAATGGCCAAGAAGAACGGTGTTACCTTGGATGAGCAGATCAACTACCTGGCCCTTCACGGTACAAAGCATATTCTTGGAATCCACCATAAGGATTAGCTTAAATTTGCCATCCCCGCTATAATTTACCCATCCTGCACCCTGGCTAACGTGGTTGCCCGAAATTTCTTTACATTGGGCAACAATTGAGCCATGAAAGCTCTGGGGAAGAGCGGTTGCAGGTGGAGAGGCGCGATGGCTTTCATTTCGCGAGATACAGAAAACGCTCAGCGGAATTCCGCGGATCAGCTGATTAGGTCGGAGATTTATCGTTCCCGGCTTCGGCGGGCTTTGATTAACGGATGGGATCCGCGGGTCTTGACGGACTTTCTGGTTTTGGACGATGCGGTCCTCAAGCTTTTGTTGACCTCATTTGGTACGGAAGAATGGAAAGTGGAACTGGCCGTTCGGAAAACCGCTTTCGCAAATGCTCTGGATAGCGTTTTTAAGAAAGTTGATGTGCGGGTCCACGACCAGGTTAAGAAATTGCAGGAAGTCCTCCTCAACCCCCGGTCTCATAATGTGACCGCTTCTGCGGTTTTAGAGGAAGTCTACGGTAAGCCAAAAACAAGGCGGTATTCGACACGAGACCGCCTTTAAATAGAAATAAATCTAAGCGCGACTTCCCCCGCGCTTTTTTCTTTTAGCTATATTAGAAGAGATGAAGGTAATTGTGGGGTTGGGAAATCCCGGAGAAGAATATCAAAACACCCGTCACAACTTGGGCTTCTGGGTAGTGGATCAGCTGGTCGAGGAGGCTGGGTGGCGCTGGCATACCCTTAAGAAGCATCAAGCCTTAGAATCAATGCCTCCTAAAGGGAAAGTTCTTTACGTTAAACCACAAACTTTTATGAATGAATCCGGTAAAGCCGTTTCTGCGGTTAAGAAAGAATATGGTTTTAAGCTGGAAAACCTCTTGGTAGTACACGATGATCTGGATTTGGCACCGGGGGACTGGAAACTTCAACTTGGTCGCGGTTCGGCCGGCCACAACGGGGTCAAAAGCATCATTGAGGAGCTGGAGACGCAGGATTTCTGGAGATTGCGGGTGGGAGTTGGCAAACCCAATAAGGCTGGGGAGCAGTATGTTCTGGAGGAACCAAACAAAGAAGAGCGCAAACTCATCGAAAAAGCTATTGCGGAAGCGCTCCCCCGCGTTCTAGAATGGGCTAGCTCTTAAACTGTTACCTCACTGCCCCTAAACGGATGCTTTATACCAAATATCGTCCTCAAAAATTTGCAGAATTGGTGGGATTAGAAGCGGTTAAGGATAACCTTTTAAAGCAAGTGCAATCTGGAAAGGTTGCCCATGCTTACCTTTTTTCTGGGCCGCGCGGGACGGGGAAAACCACAACCGCCCGCATTTTAGCCAAGGCGATTAACTGCGATAAGCCCCAAAACGGAGAGCCCTGCGGAAAATGCCGGTTCTGCACCCAAATACAGGAGGGGAGGTTTGTGGACTTAATCGAGATTGATGCCGCCTCTAACCGGGGGATTGATGATATCCGAGCCCTGCGGGAGAAGGTGCGCCTCGCCCCCGCCCATGGTAAATACAAGATCTACATCATCGACGAGGCCCACATGCTTACCCAGGAGGCCTTTAACGCCCTTTTAAAGACCTTGGAGGAGCCCCCGGCTCACGCGATCTTCATTTTAGCTACCACCGAGCCCCATAAGCTTCCCGACACAATTCGATCGCGATGCCAGCGCTTCACTTTTGAGCGGGCGCCGGTTGCCAAGATCGTGGAAAAGTTGAATGAGATTGTGAAGCAGGAAAAAATCAAAATCAGCCCCGAACAAGTTAACCAAATTGCTAAAGCCGCTGGTGGTGGATTTCGCGATGCCGAAACTTTGCTCGAGCAGGTCTCGGCCGGAGCTCAAGATTTGGAAAAATTGATGGGCTTTGCTCGTCTTGGTGAACTGGGGGAGTTTTTTGAGGACTTAATTTCCGGCGATGTCAAAAAAGCACTGCTTTTTGTGACAACTTTGGGCGATGCGGGTATGGATATGAATACCTTTAACGTCGCGGTTTTGGAATACCTGCGCGACCTTCTCCTTATCCAAGCGGGAGTGGGAAGTGACCTAGTTGATGCGGGAAAAGAGCAGTTTTCCCTCCTGAAAGAGCAAGCCGATAAATTATCTTCACAACGGTTAAGTGAGATGATCACTATTTTTACTCATGCTTATGAGAACCTTCCTCAAGCCGCCATTCCCTCCCTGCCTTTGGAGGTAGCGGTAGTGGAAACCACTCGCGCCGAGTCTTCGAGTCCCAAAGTGGCAGAAAAAGTGGTGGAGAGGGCAGTTGATAGCACTTCTTCCGCTCCGCCAAGTAGTGGAAAATTGGGTGAGCTGATTGCCGCGGCGGAGCCTTTAAACCACTCGGTGGCCGGGCTCCTTCGCTCATGTCGGTTGGGAGAGGTAACGGGCAAAGTCTTAACCATCCAAGCCCTCTACCCATGGCACAAGGAGAAGTTGGAAAGTGCCCGCAGTCAGCCCATTCTTAAACAGGCGATTGCGCAGGTTTTTGGCCCCTCTTTTAAAGTTAAAGTTGAACTAGCGCGGAAATAAGATGAAGATTCCTCCATCCTTGGAAAAATTAACCGAGGCCTTTGAAAGGTTGCCCGGCATTGGGCCCAAATCCGCCGCGCGCTTAGCCTTTTACTTGCTCCGGGTTCCCGATAAGGAGCGGCAAATGCTGGGGAATGCAGTTTTGGAGCTTGGGGAAAAGACCAAGCTCTGCGAGCGCTGCTTCAACATTATGGAGATTTCTACTGGAGAGGAGCATTTTTGCCTGGTTTGCTCCGATGGTGAACGCAATCCGGCAATTTTAATGGTAGTGGAAGAGCCGCTGGATCTGCTTTCCTTTGAGCGGATGGGTAAGTACCGCGGTCTTTACCATGTTTTGCATGGGGTGATCTCCCCTTTGGAGCATGTAGGGCCGGAGAACTTGAAGATCCGGGAGCTTTTGGCCCGCTTGAAGAGCGAGGCTGTTGAAGAAATTGTTTTTGCCACCAACCCCTCCTTGGAAGGGGAGGCGACGGCAATGTATTTAAAGAAAGTAATCAAAGAACAGCTTCCGGGGAAAGAGTTTAAGATTACCCGCTTGGCCAGCGGAATCCCAACTGGTGGGGATTTAGAGTATGCGGATGCCCTCACTCTCTCCAAGGCCTTAGAGGGCCGTCAGGACTACTAAACTGCTATCATTTTCCCAGGATGGAAACGCAAAATAATCGGGAAATGGGCTTGCACATTGTTCCAAAGAATGCAGGATACGAGGTACGCCGCCGCACCCCTTGGCTTTTGTTTGGCGTTTTAGCGGGAGTTGCCATGGTCTTTATCGCCCAAGGATTTGAGGAGCAGCTGTCCCGGCGAGTAGAGCTGGCCTTTCTGATTCCTGTGATTGTTTATATCAGTGGCAGCATCGGGGCGGAAACTCTGGCTTTATTTGTGCGGGAATTGGCGCTGCATTCGGTTCATGTTAAAAAACTGTTATTTCGGGAGGTAAGGGTGGGTCTTTCGTTGGGGTTCATCACGGGTCTGCCGATGAGCGTTTTCAGCTATCTTGCCTTTCGGGACTGGAATCTTGCCTTTACCGTTTGGCTGGCAATGTTTTTAAATGGGTTGGTGGCGGTTTTGCTGGGGATTCTTATCCCAACAACTTTTATGAAGTTAGGCCGCGATCCCGCCTTAGGATCGGATGAACTTACCACCGCCTTATCCGATATCGTGAGCATCTTGATTTATCTAGCGATTGCCGTTTTAGTGCTGTTTTAACTCCCCTTCTCTAACCTGAGATTTGTTATCTTGAAGATAAATGAAGCTTTATAACTCGCTAACCCGTAAAATCGAGGAATTTAAGCCCCAGGACAAGAATCGGGTGACCCTTTATACCTGCGGTCCCACCGTTTACGGTCCCTCCCATATTGGCAATATCCGCACCTACCTAAATTTTGACTTCTTAAAGAGATCTTTGGAGTTTTCGGGATTCAAGGTTGCTCATGTTTTGAATTTGACGGATGTTCACGACTCCATGATTGAGGAGGCCAAGAAGGAAGGGATCTCCGTAAATGCGCTGGGGGATCGTTACATTGAGCATTTCCATCTTGATCTTTCCCTCTTAAACATTGAGCCGGCCGAGATTTATCCGCGGGTTACCGAGCATATTAAGGAAATCATTGGCATGATTTCGACTTTGATGGAAAAGGGCTACGCCTATGAAAAATCCGGCTCCGTCTACTATGACGTTTCTCAATTCCCCAAATATGGAAAACTTTCTGGTCGAAAAGTTGAGGAAGGGAAAACCGGTACCCGGGTAAAAACGGATAAGTACGAACGGGAGGAAGTGGCGGATTTTGCCCTTTGGAAAGCCGCATCCTCTGGAGAGGAAGAAGCGGGAGCGGTTTGGGATTCCCCTTGGGGGAAAGGGCGACCCGGTTGGCATATCGAGTGTTCGGTAATGGCCAAAACCCATCTTGGAGAGACTTTGGATATCCACGGCGGTGGTTTGGATTTGAAGTTCCCCCACCACGAGAATGAAATTGCCCAAAGCGAGGCCGCTAATGAAAAGGATTTTGTGAAGCTTTGGTTTCACGGGGGTACTTTAGTTGTGGAAGGAAAGAAGATGGCCAAATCTTTGGGGAACGTGATTAACTTTGATGATCTAGTGCAAAAAGAATTCAACCCAATTGCCTTTCGCTACTTGGCTTTAACCACCCATTATCGTGGCGAACTTAACTTTACTTGGACTGGTCTGGAAGCCGCCCAAAATGCGCTGGACCGTCTTTATCGGGAGGTGGCGGGGTGGGAAACGGGAGGAAAGATTGGCTGTGCGGATTATGAAGAGCGGTTTAATAAGCTGATTGCGGATGATTTGAATCTTCCTCAAGCCGTGGCGCTGGTTTGGGAGCTGGTGAAGGATGAGAAGCTGCCGACCAACTGCCGGTTGGTAACTCTGCTCCGCTGGGATCAGGTTTTGGGTCTGCGGCTGGGGGCTGTTGAGGAGGTTGCAGTGCCGGATGAGGTGCAGAGTTTGGTTGATGAGCGGGAAACGGCAAGGACGGAGGGAAACTGGTTGGGGGCGGACGAGCTTCGCGACCGGATTGAGCAGCTCGGATGGCGGGTGGAGGATACGGATCGGGGCCCGAAAGTTACGAAGACGGGCTCCCCGGGGTCTTTCGAAGCTTAGCCGCTTACTTGTTTTCTCCCGTTTCTTGGTTTAATATCAAAAAGCATGAATGACAGGAAATACACATTAACTTTGGCGTTTAAACCGGGCTTGTCCGCCGAAGAAATTAAAAAAGGACAAAAAGACTTGAAAGAAGCGGTCGAACGAAATGGGGGAAAGGTCGAAACCCAGGATAGTTTGGGAGTTAAAAACCTCGCTTACCAGGTAGCGGGTTCCTCGCAAGCCAGTTTTGAGCGCTTGGCCATTACCCTCCCGGCCGAAGCAACTTCCGATTTAAGAGGCGAATTGGAGAAATCTAACCGGTTTATGCGGGTTTTACTGACTCAGGAGGAAAAGAGCCGGTAAAGGTTGCAATCGCCCTCCTTTTGCCGTAATCTTTAAAGCGAAATGGCCCGCTCCATCAACAAAGCAATCATCATCGGAAACTTAACGCGCGATCCTGAAATGCGCTATACCCCCGACGGGCAGCCTGTGACCTCTTTTGGGGTGGCAACCAACCGCAATTGGACCAGCAAAGACGGGGAGAAGAAGGAAGAAGCCGAATTCCACAACTTGGTAGCTTGGGGAAAGCTGGCGGAGATTTGCAGCCAACTTCTAAGAAAAGGTCGCCGCGTCTACATTGAGGGTCGTCTGCAAACCAAAAGCTGGGAAGGCAAGGACGGAGTGCAAAGGCAACGGACCGAGATTGTGATTGAGGACATGGTCGCCTTGGATCCAAAGGATTCTGGGGGCGAGGGACCAGCCGTGACCCAAGCTCCTAAGGAAGAAGAAGTTCCGGTCATCGAAGTTGGGGAAGAAAAGGAAGTTAGCAAGGTAAAAGCGAAGGCTTCCAAGGAAAAGCATGAAGAAATCTCTGAAGACGAAATCCCATTCTGATTCGCAAAGAAACCGCCGCCCGCAGCGCCGCTCTCAAGTGCGCTCGCGCTGCTACTTTGACGACAAAGGGTTAGAGCCTTCCCAAGTGGGGGAGGATATTCTGGTTCGCTTCTTAACCCGCCGAGGCAAGATCCGCTCCAAGGAGCGCTCCGGCTTGTGCGCCTATCATCAGCGCGCCTTAGCCCGCGCCATTAAAAGGGGCCGCAACCTGGGCACCATTCCTTACCGGATTGTGGCTTAAAGCCATCTTTCCCCTTGCTACGCTTTAAAGTTTAGGTTTGTTAGACTTAAAAGTTGTGAACTTTCGTAATTTCTTCAAGACCAATGCGTTCTTAATCCTCGCTTTTCTTTCAGTCTTTTTAGCTGGTTGGCAGGCCGGTTATGCCGGTTTTCAGTTCAGCCTCAAGTTCAACCCTCCTGGGATTACCATTGAAAACAAGGCTCCCCGCAACCAAACAGTTGATTTCTCTTTAATGTGGGAGGTAATTGAGCGCATCAACGCCGATTATTTATTTAGGCCGGTCGACGGGGCCAAGCTCTTATATGGGGCGGTTTCGGGAATGATTCAGGCTTTGGGCGACCCTTACACTTCTTTCCTCGACCCCACCCAAAATCAGGAATTTGCCGATGGCCTCTCCGGGGTTTATGAGGGAATTGGGGCGGAGATTGGGATAAGGGAAGATCAGCTTATCATTGTGGCTCCTTTGGATGGCTCACCGGCTAAGAGCGCGGGATTACGAGCGGGGGATAAGCTTTTGGAGATTGACGGGGGCAATACCACCGGCATAACCGTAACAGCGGCGGTGGCCAAGATTCGGGGAGAAGCCGGTACCACCGTGAAGCTCAAGTTGCAGCGGGGGACCGCTGCTTCATATGAGGTTACGATTA
>Ga0209431_10003847_pt1 | contig 11836 bp, 9 predicted proteins | sample RifCSP13_3_FD_184021 | JGI IMG/M metagenome (GOLD analysis project Ga0209431, IMG submission 184021) | Soil microbial communities from Rifle, Colorado - Rifle CSP2_sed 13_3 (SPAdes) (version 2) | ecosystem: Environmental > Terrestrial > Deep subsurface > Rock core/Sediment | place: Rifle...
ATCTCTAAATCTTGTTCTGTTAAGCTCTTTTTCCACCAACTATTTTCTTCTGGCTGAAATCCTAACGCATATTGGATCGTCGCGTCCGCTTGTAAAGGCATACCTTCACTGAATCTTTTGATTAGAATTCCAGCGATTATATCTCGTTCTGCTTCGTCTTTCGCCTCTCTTTCAACTATTGACGCCAAAATAACGATACTTTCAGTGGAGAGGTCCTTATTTTTTGTATCTTCTTTCAGTTCTGGGGTAACTTTTTTGTTAAAGTTTTCACGCATTTGTTCCACAATATCTGCTGCACTAGACTCTTTTGGTATTAAATAAGTGTCCGGAAACATATACCCTTCTTTTGCAAGTAGTAGGAATTCGTTTTTATTTATTCCTAATTCTTTACGTAGCTTTTCGGCAATTTCATCAATCCTCAAACCTTCTATAATTGTTATCCGCTGATCTAGTCTCCCCTTTAATAAAATTTGGGCAACTTCGTCAGCTTTTTGGTGGGATGACAAAACAAATTCTCCAGCCTGAAGCTTGCCGTCCAGACCAGTCAATCTTAGGTATATTCTAAAAGCCACTGCGCTTCTGATAATACCTTGTTCTTCCAGTCTCTTAAGTATTGAGTCGGTTTTTTCCCCAGAGGATACTATAAAAGTTTTTTCTGAAACTTCAGAGGAAACTGCCTGCAAAGCATTTTGATACCAAAAATAGCCTCCAAATATTCCAGATAGAGCTACAATAAGAAAAATCGCAATAATTAACAAATACTTCGTTCTACTTGTCTTGGAGACCCATTTATAATCCAATTCTTTCTCTAACCCTCCTTATTTTGTAAATATTCCGTTAGTAAAATAGATGCTGCTACAGAATCTTCAGGCACTTTTTTTATTTTCAATTTTGCCAGGTTTGCGACCGCAATTTGCGAGGTCATTGTTTCATCAATAAATTCTATTGGTACATTTATTGTTTTCGAAAGTCTCTGACCAAACACTTCTGCTTCAATATTGTCAGGATAAGGAACACCAAAAATTATAATTTCAACTTTATTTTTTTCACAAATAGAAGTTAGTAGACTTAAAGCTTGATTTGGGTTTTTTACTTTTAACACGGGTAGTGGTCTTGCTAATAACCCAGAACTAATTGCTAAACCAATTTTAGATCTTCCATAATCAATTGCAAGGATACTCATTGCCCTTTAACTACTGTTTTTACTTCTATGCGAGCTGGGTTTGGGGGAAGAATGCCAAAAATTTTAAAGACCCCCGGTCTGACTGATATTTCTGAACCGCTAACATTACCTAGGTTCTCTAAGTAAAACTTTCCAGTTCCGAATCTTCGGCGAGCTAAATCGTGTTTTACCTTTTCAAGATCAAGTTTGGGCTTCAAAACGCTTTTTATCTTTCCTAGAATTTTCAATGAATCTGGAGACTGTTTTTCTAGTACCTCAGACTCAATTTCAATATCTTCTTCACTAATAACAAATCCTTCTGGAATAGATGGCTCCAAAACTTTTTTCATAACCTCCTTTATGTCGTTGGCTTCAAATATCTTAGCAGTTGTTTTAACCTCTAGGCTCAATGAAAATTCCTTTGTTTCTTCACCAACAGCTTTATCGAAGGTTTGCTTAATCACTTCTGTTTCTACACCTCCTTCGGGTATATTAATATCGCCCAATTTTGCTTTTAGTTCTTCTTCGCTTTCATTCTTTAGTTTTTCTGTTAAAGATTCTAAGAGTTTCTTCTGATCGTCCTCGGAAACTACTATCGCTTCATGACTATTACCGCCACTGAAGTCGACATCGTTCACAGATTCAAGAAATTCTCGATTATAATCCCCCACCTTTAATTTAGTCCCAGCGGTTACATTTCCTTTTTCGCCAATCTTTACAGCAGTAACATTAGCTCCTTTTTCTCCAACAATTATTTTTAAGTCGGCTGATTTTGTAGCAACAGGTATAAACACATCACTCTCAAGTGCAAACTGTAATCCTGCGGCTGACCCTTCTACAACTGTAAGCTTTGTGCCTTTTTTGACATTAGCATTCAAACTGAGGCTAAAGTTTACAATTCTAACTCGTCCTTTTGCCGGGTCTCCAACAGTTTTTTTACCGGTCGCTTTCGCATTTTCTAAACCTGTTTTAGTTATACTTTCAGTTTTTAAGGGTATAACATTTCCTTCAGCATCTATCTCGCTGACTTGGGCGGAAGCAATAATCACCGCGTCTGTTTCAATCGGTTTATTTTCTACTAAAATATTAACCGTGGCGGAGGGTATAAACCACAATAATATAGCCGGAAAAATAATAAACGTTAAAACAATAGCTGCTGACCAAACAAAAAGTGGAACCTTTAAAAATCTTTTAGCGGCTATTTTTTTAGCTTTTGCCAAAAAACCAACTTTTTTAACGATTGTGGAAATAGGCTGATGAGATATATTTTTAATAACCTGTTCTGCTACATCTTTTCCTTCAACAAAATCTTCCTGTGTTGTTTTTTCTTCAAGCTCATCTGCAGCACTCGGTGTAGTCTCCGGTATAGATATCGTTATACTTTTACCAAATTGTACTGAGGCTTGCTCAATTATTTTTTTATTGTATGGTTTTTTTAAAACAACTGCATCGGATGGTAGCTTTATAAGTAATTGGTCTTCCGCCTCTTCTTTAATATTTTGTAATATCTGCTCTAGTGAGACATCTGTTTCAAACTCTATTTGCTTCATCAGACTCCTCTCGTGCTAGTGCAAAAAGACTAGCATCTGATTGATTAACACCGTGCGGTAAAGGTAGATTATTTATAGTTGGGATTTGACCAAACCCAAACTTCTCCCGCCACGGAAATTCTGAGAAAAATTCCTTTATCTCTTCTAGTGGTGACTCTTCTCCTTCAGAATAAAGCCAAATAGGTGAGCCTTCTGAAAATCTTCCTTCTTTCAACAAGATTTCTTGTGCTATTTTCCAAAACTCAATTTTTCTTAAACCCAGATCTAAATTATACACTTCATTTATATGACCCTCCGTCAAAAAGGTTTCTTCGCTAGAATCTTCCGCCAAACGTATAATCAATCCATCAGACACGTTCTTATCAGATTTTGTTATTAGTTGGAAAACCGCAAAAGACGTTGGTAAGATTTTATTTATTTTTAGATCCATCTGATTTGCAATTTGATTTACAGCGGAAAGTTCTGTCTCATCTTGAAAAGCGACAAAACATGAGATCTCAGCATCTGAACCTTTCAGGTTAACTGGATTAGTAACCTTCACACCATCTATTTTCGCACTTGAGATCGCAGTGAAAAAAAGTTTCTTATTTTTTTCTTCCAAGCCGGTGGAGACCTGGTCTAAAACACCTTCTAACTCCTTTTTGTGAATGGGTTCGTCTTCCTTTGGTCTTTTATATTTTGCTAATGTTGTAATAGTCTTTAAACCTTGCCCCGAAATACCTACTATCGTATCTTTGGGTATCTCTTCCACAATAGATGAAAGAGCATCCATCGCCTCCAAGCTTGCATCTAACAATCCTTGGTAATTTGTAAAACTTTTTCTACCAATTCCAATTCTTTCTAAGCTGGTATCTTTTTTGTATACAGCAAGGCTTACTTTTTCTAACCCGATTTCTAGTGTAAGAAATCTGTTCTCTTTGGTTTTTTTAGAAGAAAAAAATTTTGGCAGTGCCATTTGATTCACTAAGATTATAAACTCATAAAGCTACTTTATTCAACGGTGGCTCTAATTCTCCTCTGCCCGGAACCTAATGCTTCTTCCTTTAGAATTTTAAATTTTTTTAACTCTCCAGTATGACCAACGTGCGGTCCGCCGCAATATTCCACCGAGTAATTACCAATTTGGTATATACTCACCTTGTCACCATATTTTTCCCTGAATAAACCAATGGCACTAATTTTTTCTGCTTCTTCTTGTGTCATAAACTCCTTCTTAACCGGAAGGTCCTCTTCTATTTTTAAATTAACTATATCCTCCACCTTTTTCAGTTGTTCTTCCGTCAGTTTTTCCCCGTATGAGAAATCAAAGCGAATTCGCTCCGGGGTGATATTGCTACCGGTTTGGTTAACATGGCTTCCCAATACATCACGAAGCGCTTGATGAAGCAAATGAGTAGCGGTATGCCCCCGGATTACGATTTCTGAATGATCAGCCAAACCTCCAGCAAATCTCTGCTCAGCGCCAGCCCGAGATATTTCTTGATGGTTACTAAACTCTCTTTCGAAACCCTTTTCATCAACAGTAAAACCATCCTCCCTAGCGAAATCTTTAACTATATCAATTGTTAAACCATGGGTGGCGTGAAGATAAAATGCGTCTTCCGCTGAAATAATTTTGTCACTTTTGGTTTTAATTTTTTCAAATTCTTTCATTCCTTGCTCTAATGTCCTGTGAAATCTAGCAACTTCCCTTGCGATTTCCAATGAGATTTCATTTTTCTTATCTTCTATTTCCGGATATTCTTCCTTGTAGATATTTAGATAAGCTCCTAGAATCAAGTCATAAGGAGGATCACTAATATCCAAAGAATAGGCTGCCTTTGATTCAGATCTTCTAATTAAACGACGAAGAACATACCCTTGATCTTTATTTGATGGTTTTACACCTTCTGACAAAATAAATATTGCTGCTTTCATATGATCCGCGATTATCCTAGCGTCCCTCTGATTGAAATTTTTTGATTTTTCTTTAAGCAGCTCCATAACTTCCTTGAAAAGCTCCGTGTCATAAACATTGTCTTTTCCTTCGAGAATCGCTAAGGTGCGCTCAACCCCCATACCTGTATCAACATTTTTTTGTTTTAGTGGTTCGTATTTTCCACCAGCGGTTTTGTTGAATTCCATAAAGACATCGTTCCAGATTTCCGCATATTTCCCGCAAGTCTCTCCGGGACGGCAATTCTCACCGTGTTTTGAGGTACCAGTATCGTAAAACATCTCCGTGTCTGGTCCGCACGGCCCGGTCTGCCCAACCGGACCCCACCAATTATCATTTTTACCAAGTTTATAGATTTTGTTTTCAGGAATACCAAGACTTTTCCAGATTTCGATTGCTTCTTTATCTTCCCCGACACCTGGAATCTCTTTATCACCGCCAAAAACGGTGACGTAAATCTTTTTTGGATCTAACTCCAACTCACGGGTTAAAAATTCAAACGACCATCCTATCGCCTCTTTTTTCCAATAATTTCCAAACGACCAATTGCCTAGCATTTCAAAAAAAGTATTGTGCCAAGCATCACCAACATCATCGATGTCATCTGTCCTCATACTTTTTTGAACATTTACCAATCTTTTTCCAGCTGGGTGAGTCTCTCCTAATAAAAATGGTATGAGGGGGTGCATTCCAGCTGTTGTGAATAAAACTGTTGGATCGTGTTCTGGTATTAATGAAGCAGAGGGAACAATTACGTGATCTTTTTTCTTAAAAAACTCAAGATATTTTGTGCGAAGCTCTTTAGCCGTCATAGGTTTCAATTATAGTTAGAGGCATCTTTTTTTTCAATTAAATTAACGGCCATAAAATATTACACCTTATACTTTAGAGGTCTCTTACTGGCTAAGAACTGATTCCTCTAGTTCTCGTGCAAGCAGAAACTTGAAGGATTTTATTCAGTAATATTTATTTTATCTGGGTTTATTCGGAAAATTTGATCATCGGCTGCTACTGGGCTGCCTCGTCCGTCTCGATTACTTGTTAGAACGTATAAAAACCCATCTGGGCTAACTACCACATCACGAAGTCGACCAAACTTACCTTTGAAATGTTCCTTTAATATCGCCGCCTTGTTTTTTATTATTGCTTCATACAGTGTTATTCCTCTCAAACCAGCAAAAAATATCGAACCTTTGTAAAAGGCTGATCCAGAAGGTGCCCAAGTTATGTTTGACCCAGAGTTTACTATGGGAGTTTCCATCCCTAACGTCTGCTCGCTACCTTGGATAATCGGCCAGCCATAATTTTTTCCTTTCTCAATTAAATTGAGTTCGTCTAATCCGCTTTTTAAACCTGAGCGACCGTGCTCAGTCTCCCAAAGTCTGTTTTTGTCATCCCAAGCCAATCCTTGAGGATTACGGTGTCCGTATGAATAAACCGCATTACTGAAAGGATTATCCTTTGGAATAGAACCATCGTCTTTCAATCGTAATATTTTTCCGGCTAAAGAACTTTTATCTTGGGCAAACGATTCATTTTGAGCATCGCCAGTAGTTATGTACAAAAATCCATCTGGACCAAACTTTATTCTACCGCCGTTGTGGAAAAGATTCCCTGGAATATTTTCAATTATTATCTTGCGATCAGAAAAACTCTTTCTTTTAAAAGTATATTTAACTACCCTATTTAAAATCTTTCCCTTTTCTTTGTAAGTATAGTAAAAATAAACCAGATTATTTTTTTCAAAATCTGGGTGTACTGTCACCCCAAGTAAACCTCCTTCACCGGAGTGGTAAGAATCACCTAACTCTAATAACGGCTTTGAATCAAGAACGCCGTTTTGATCTATAAAACGAATTCTCCCAAGGCGTTCAGTAACAATAATTGATTTGTCTGGTAAAAAGGTTATGCTCCAAGGTATTTCAAGTTTGGTGGCAATAGTAGTGATGGCTGGTAACTCAGTCTTTGTTTTAGCGGAAGGTGTTGTTATAGGTGTTGCTTCTGGTAAATTCTGCAATCGTTTTGATTGAGTTTCAAGCTGGTTAAAAACTGCAACGGCAATTGCTACTAAAATTGCTACCGCTATAATTATGAAAAACGCCTTTTTGTACCGGACAAACATAGAAAATGATTATACAACAGCTTACTGTTATTATTAAGGTGAGATACTTGATTCTGAAGATAGCTAATTTATTTTCTTAAAGAAGCGTTTTCTGAGTGAGGGTTTTTTTTCTTTCTCTAATTCATCTTCGTCAAGCTCATCTTCAATAAATTCCTCACCTAAAGCGGCGTCGATTTTGCGCTTTAAATTCTCAGACATATCATCGCCTTGTTTTTGTAATTTATCTTTTAATTTCTTCCCGGTCTCTGTTCTCATAAACCAAACGGCACCAATGCCAAGCAACAAACCAAAGAACAGACCTTTATAAAAATGGCTTTCATTTGTTTCATGATTGTTATTATTGCTCACCATTTTTCTCCGCCACCGTTTTCTCTTTTTTAGTAAATTCTCGGATAATAGTTAATAAATCTTTCGCAACAGAAAACACACCTGATATCGTTGTTGCTGGCCGAACTAGCTTGCTATCAATGATCTCTGTTATAGAATCAACTCTATCAAGAATTCTATTTGCTCGCTGCAAACTTTGTCTTGCTTCATGCAACACTAAAATTACATAAATGCCTACAGCAAGCAAAATCAAAGCGATCAAAACTACTATAATGATCAGGAAGGTTGTTGTATCCATAAACAGAGCCTACTAGGCAAAGGGCTTGCCCGGCGGGGGCAGCTCTTTCAACGCTAGGGGGCTTAATATAACATACGGGTAATAAGCGGTCAAGGGAGTCAGATTATAACGTATTGGCTCTTTTTAACGAGTATATTCTTTTTGAACTTTTTCACCTTCTCCACCTAAAAGTTCCTCTTTTGAATCGGTCAAAACCCTAGTTGAGCCTCCATTACTTGTAGTAATTTTAATTTTCTTTGTTCCTTCAAATTTTCTACTAACTCCAGCGAGTAACACACCTTCAAAACTCCTGTTCCCATCAATCTCAACTCTAAGATTTGCCGATCCTGGACCAATTTTTACTAAAATCTCAAGTTTATTAGCTTTTTCAGCTGAAGCTGTGGCTTCCCCATCACCAAATTCTGTACTAGTCTCAACCATTACTGTTCGGTTTTTTGTAGTAATTTTCCCAAATCGATTAGCAGAACTAATAGTTATTACGTTGGCTCCGGGATTTAGATTTACAGCCACAGAAAATGTCCCACCTGGAGAAAGCTCAATATCCTGACCATTTATTTTTAGTATTGCATCTGGCCAGGTACGACCAACAACGTTAACCTCAGAGGTTGTCACCTTTATATTATCTTTTGGTTCTTCTATCTCAAGCAAGGGTGCTGCTGTTAATGATCTGTACTGTGTAAAAAGATACGCAGAAACGCCAACAACTAAAATCGCTATTACCAAGCCTACAACTATTTGAGGGGTGAGTCTAAATATTGGTTTTTTTAGTTGTTGAGGATGAGTCTTTGAAGAAGATTTTCTTTCATCAAATTCTCGTCTATAAAATGCCACTAGTGAATTAACATTCAAACCTAAATAACTACCGTAATTTTTAATTAAACCTTTGACAAAGGGGTTCGAAGGGAGAGATTTCCAATTACCATTCTCCAAATCTTCAAGCGTCTTTTTGCGAATCTTTGTGTTTCGTTCGATATCTTCTAAACTAAGATTCTTTTTGGCTCTTTCTTCTTTTAATATCTGCCCGACTGTTTTCATACCGACAAGTGGTATGGAATAATATACGGGAACGGTCTAGTGTTAGCAAGAGGAATCAATTTTCTTCCTCAGCGCCACCTAAAACGCGGGCAGGATCCTTTACTAATACATCTCGTGCTTTTGAACCATCTTGTACACCAACAACACCGGCAGTTTCTAATTCATCAAGAAGACGAGCGGCTCTGGCATAACCTACTCTCAGTCTTCTCTGCAGTAAAGACGCGCTGGCCCTGTCGTACTGGCAGACAACCCTAACAGCTTCATCAAATAGCTCATCTTGGTTTTCAGTTTTTCCAGATACTCTGCCAACCGGCATGCTAATAACCTCTTCTGTGTACTGTGGTTCAACCCCACTTTTTGTTAAAAAGTCGATTAATTTTTTTATTTCAGGTTCTGAGACGAACACCCCTTGTATCCGTTGTGGTTTAGAGGCATCCGGTGGAACATAAAGCATATCACCTCTACCAAGTAGCTTTTCCGCTCCTGGTTGATCTATTATTACTTGTGAATCAACTCTACTCGTAACATTAAACGCTAGTCGGCAAGGAACGTTTGCTTTTATTAATCCAGTTATTACATCTACGCTTGGTCTTTGTGTCGCCAATATCATGTGAATCCCAGTAGCTCTGGACATTTGAGCTAATTTTGTTACAGCATCTTCCACCTCAACTGGAGCAAAATGCATTAGATGAGCAAACTCATCAATAATAATTACTATATACGGCATAGTTTGAAAGCCAGCCGCTTCATTGTACAAGTTAATATTTCTTACCCCAACTTCTTTAAAAAGTTTATATCTCCTATCCATCTCAGAAATAGCCCATTTCAGCGCGGAAAGAACTTTTTCGGGTTCGGTGATAACCGGGGTGAGAAGGTGTGGGATCCCAGCCCATTGGGAAAGTTCTACCAGCTTCGGATCAACTAAAATAAATTTAACTTCTTCTGGTGTTGATCTAAAAAGTAGCGTTGTTATAAAGGAATTAATTGCTACACTCTTACCAGAACCGGTTGAACCAGCAACTAGCATATGTGGCATTCTACCTAAATCATCGATAATGGGCGAACCAGAAACATCTAACCCAAGGGTCAAGGAAAGTTTGGATTCTGATTTTTGCATCTGAGACGAGGTTAGAATGGATTTCAGCGGCACGGTTTCAGGAGCAATATTCGGAACTTCAATGCCGACTAAAGATTTACCAGGAATCGGTGCTTCAATTCTCACCATACCATTCGGTGAGGAAAGAGCTAATGCAATATCGTTGGAAAGGGCCGTTATTTTAGTCAATTTTGTACCTAAAGCAATCTCCAAAGCATATTGAGTTACAGCAGGACCCATATTAACTTCAACCACCCTTGCCTGAATACCGAAATTATCAAGGGTTCTTTCGATAATTCCCGCATTTTGTTTAACATCCCCTCTATTAGCCTTTGATCCCAAAGAATCACTCAAAATTGAAAGTGGTGGGTATTCCCAAACCTCGTTCGGGCCTGAAATGCTACTTGTAACAGGCCCTATTTCTTTATCAGCTTTTTCCTCAGCACCAGAATCTTCACTTATACCCCGGGTTGTAAAAACTGGCTCCTCCTTTTTTGATCCCTCTTTCTTTTCTTCTCGAGAAAAAACTTGTTTTATAACAGCAACAAAAACCTTATTCACCTGCTGAATGAAAGCAATTAATCCTTCCAAGGAAGTGTTGAACATAATAATAATTGAAACAATTGAAGCAATTAGCAAAACAAAAATTGCCCCAAATATTGACAGAAGGGAAGACAAAACATCCGAAACGGTTCTGCCAACAACCCCGGACGAATCATCAGAAATAAAGGCACTCAAACTAATCAATGAAACTAGCAAAGCAGCAGAACCAGCAGCTGAATTGGAAGATACGAATGGTAAGGAAAAATTAAGCAGTAGAAGACCAGATAAAAGAAACACAACCGGGAGAAGGACATTACCCCAACCCAAAAAATAATAAATAAATTCTCTCAATCTCACCACAGGATCGCTGACCCCAAACAAGGAAATTAAGCTAATCCCAGCCAAAAGAAGCAAAAAAAGACCAACTAGAGATTGAACGGTATTTTTCTTTAGTTTCAATTTAAGATGACCTCTTTTATACGGCTTTCGAAGTCTCATCAAAGCTAATTATATCTGTATATGGTCTTGCTTAGCAAACAATTTTATATATCAATGATTACCGGGAGTACCATTGGACGACGTTGTGTTTTTTTGAAGAGGAATTTTTCTAGATCGCTTGTTATCTTTTCTTTTACAGCCAACCAATTTTTAACTCTTCTATCCGGACCAATCGAATCTACAACCATTTTTGTTGCTTCTTTAATTAAATCAGCGGATTCTTTCATATAAACAAACCCTCTGGAGATAATTTCTGGCTCATCTAACAGACGTCCTTGTCTCTTGCTAACCGTAACAACAACAACAACAATTCCCTCCTCCGCCATAACCTTTCGATCTCTTAAAACTATTGACCCGACATCGCCAACCCCAAGACCATCAACAAAAATATTAGTTGTATCAATCTTGCCTTTTAACCGGCCGTTTTGTTTGTCAAATTCCACAATATCGCCTTCGTCAGCTATGATTATATTTCCAGGATTAAATCCCTCAGAAGCAGCAATGTTTGCATATTGTCGCATTTGTCTATACATCCCTGATATCGGAACTAAGTAGCGAGGCTTAACAAGAGATATCATTCGTAATAACTCCTCTTGTGCACCATGTCCGCTAACATGGAAGTCGCTAGTAATATCTGAATAGGTAATACTTGCCCCCAAACGAGTCAGACCATCAATCGTTTCATAGACGGCATCTTGATTACCTGGGATTGGATCAGCCGAAAATATTACCTGGTCATTATGTTGAATTGAAATATGGGAATGGTCGGCATTGGCAATTCTTGATAAGGCACTGCCTGGCTGCCCTTGGCTTCCAGAAACGATTAGTGTCAATAATCGATTGGGATATTTACCTATATCTTGGTTTTTTATTAAGACCTCCTTTGGCACGCTTAGATAACCCAGCCTACTGGCGGTCAGAACATTATTTTCCATTGCTCGACCCACCACAGCTACTTTTCGGTGAAATTTTATGGAAGCGTTAATTGCTTGTTGAATTCTAGATATATTTGAAGAAAATGTTGTGATTAATATTCTACCCGGTGCAGTTTCAAATGCCTTATCAAATTTTTCTTGAATAGTGGCCTCTGAAAGAGTGCTCCCTGGTTTTTCACTGCGCAAACAATCGCTCATTAAGGCCAAGACACCTTTATTTGCAATTCTATTTAATTTATTGAAATCAGTTTTTTTACCATCAAGAGGCGAGGAATCTAATTTAAAATCCCCCGTATGTACTGTTGTGCCGATTGGTGTACTAATTGAGAAACCA
>Ga0209431_10003848_pt1 | contig 11832 bp, 10 predicted proteins | sample RifCSP13_3_FD_184021 | JGI IMG/M metagenome (GOLD analysis project Ga0209431, IMG submission 184021) | Soil microbial communities from Rifle, Colorado - Rifle CSP2_sed 13_3 (SPAdes) (version 2) | ecosystem: Environmental > Terrestrial > Deep subsurface > Rock core/Sediment | place: Rifle...
TGAATTTAGCATTTTGATCCCTGTATTAACTCAATAGAAAACCTGACTATAGGAGAGATATAATAATCTTAATCTTCTGAGTAATATATTGACGTAATAGTACTGGATCTAAGGTTTTGTAGAAAGAGGTTAATTGTTCTTTTTTTTCTGGAGAAACTTCTGGACATTCCAAGACACGCTGGTAGGGCGTCCTTGCCGATTCGTAGGTACGTTTAATCTTTGATCCATGACGAGTTTTGGAGGCGAGCTTAAGGGTTGGTTGGAAGAAATTCAGGAAAAGACGAAGCTCATGGTCATACAAATCATTGATGAGTCTTAGCTGGTAACTGGTATCGAAACGGGCATAGCCAAGGATCTTACGAACAAGTGGCCAGTTTTTCTGCTCAATATGAGCATTATCTTTGCTCATATATGGCCGTGATCTGGTGAACTGAATCTTTTCATCTTTACAGTACTTCCAAAGCTGGTGATTAATGAATTCGCCTCCGTTATCCGAATCGATGCCGAGCAGTTGAAAAGGCAGTTGAGATCGGATCTTCTTTATTCCCTCAAATACCCGTCCTTGGGCTTTCCCCATGACGGCGACTCGTTCCGTCCATGTGGTTTTAATATCCACTGCCTGAAGCGTATTGATGAAGTCTCCTGAGGCACTATCTCCGCAGTGGGCGACAAGATCAATTTCACAAAATCCGGGTTTCGACGTATCCCAGCAACTTGTTTGAATGGGTATATGTTTCTTCAACAAGTACCCAGGCTTCGTCGTAGATATCAATACACGGCAATTGAGTTCCTTGTGCTTAGTTATCCTCCTACCAATACTCGCACGGCTCATTGCAAGCAGTTCCCCTTTGGTTTGAATCCCAATCTTTACATAGCCGAACCGTTCAAGAACAGAAATCGCCTCCGGAAGATAGGGATGCAGCCGTTCCGCACAGATACCGTCAAAATACTTCCAGATAGCAATGAGGGCAGTGTCTGTCTCATAGGAGTATTTTCTCTTGCGACCACGTTTTCTTATCTCTTTTCCTTCACCAGAGGAATCCTTCAGTTTACTGATAGCATATTTCCGGTTCAGCCCGGTATTCTGACAATACTCATCGAGTATTCTCGTCTTTCCCTTCTTTTCCGCTTTGAGATATCTTTTGGCAACTATCTTCGTTAATTCCATAACTGTTTTGGGTGACATAGAGATCAGATTCAATCCTCTATTCTACAGTCAGGTTCTTTATGAGTTAACGTTGACCGCTTCGGTCAGGTTTTTTGTGAGTTAATTCAAGGCCTTGATTATTCTCATAACCCTGAGTTACCCTGCCAGGGTACTAACTGACATATTATGCAATACACTGAACTCCGCAAGGGAACCAAGATTACCATCGACGGCGAACCATGGATCGTTACCGAATACGAATTTATGCGTATGCAACAACGTAAAGCAACGGTAAAATGCACGCTCAAAAATCTCATTACCGGACGAACATTGCATAAGACTTTCCAACCCTCTGACAATCCCGAGGAGGCACAATTGGAAAATCATCGATCACAGTATCTTTATCGTGATGGGGACAGATTTGCTTTCATGGATCAAAAAAGTTTTGACCAATTTGAAATGACCAAAGAGCAATTAGGAGATGCCACAGACTACCTTTTAGAAGGCGCCGATGTCGACATCATGTACTTCCAAGGCAAACCTATTACTTTACAGTTACCACCCAAAGTTACTTTGAAAGTTATTGATACTCCACCTGGGGTAAAAGGCAATACAGCCACTGGCGGTACCAAGAAGGCCAAACTCGAAACCGGCATCTCCATTACTGTTCCTCTCTATGTCGAAGAAGGAGAATCAATCAGAATCAACACCGAGAATGGAGAATTTATTGAAAGAGTGAAAGAAGGGAAGTAGTTAACAATTAACGATTATCAATTAGAACTCAGAACATCCGAAATGAGTCTTGAGCTCATTGTTAATTATTAATTTTCAATTGATAATTTTTATGAGTGTGTTCCTCTCTTCCAGAGTGACCATGGACGAGTGTCGACACGATCACCGATAAATTCGATGAAATTATTAAGGATTTTGGCGTTTTCACCGCGATTGATCCATTGTTTGGGAGCATATTCTTTTATGCCATAAGGCGAAACAAAACCATTGATTACTCCTATTTCTGTCGAGTATTCGATGAAACGGACAAAGACATTGCTTAGTCCGACATCACTGTAAACCGTACCTTTGGCTTGGAAATTTTCAGGAATAATTAAACCGCTCGCATTGAGGGCAATCTTGATTGCCTCTTCACGATTGATGTTTTGGACTATACGGAAATACTGGTCGTCATATCCATGGACTATGCCATAATATGCAGCGCTATACACATAGCGGAAGATTTCATCGTTCTTGATATTGTGTTCCCAAGTAACAGGTAAGTCTTTGAATTCGGGTATCAAGCCTGCTTGAATTTGCCCTTCAAGATAAGCACGGTCGAAGATATAGAGACAATTGGAATTGAGTGCCTGACGAACAAATTCCCAACGAAGCATCGGACGATCTGCTTGTGCGGGAGAAAGATACTCAAAAGTATTAAATTCATTTCGGCCATTGCTGTAAACCCAATCATTGTACTCAACTATTGGCGCTATCCAGTATTGAGCGAGAGCATAGAAATTACCACGCATGAGTCTGCGTAAAGAATTTTCTTGCCATCTATTAGCAAATTCACTCACAGGAAGGATCTTTATCAGTGAGCGATCCAAAGAGAATGAACCGTCAGGATTTTGTTTGAGCGGTTCTGTGGACACGCCCTGTCTTTGTTGCAACAAAGGACTATTCGGCCCGCTTAATGTGTCAGTAAACATGTCAGGAAAATCGAGCGTCGTTACGGTTCCATGGAGATTCTCGATATAGCTCTTTGCCCAATGGTTTGAAGGCACATCAAAGAATTCATGTACAGATAGCGGTGCTAGACAGCTGATGCTTGGCTCATGGACGACCGGTTTCTGTATACGAGCTCTTTTTCTTTCTTCCTTGGGTGGAGTTGTTGGTGTCGGCGTAGGTGTAGGAGTGATCGTTGGTGTGGGTGTAGGGGTAGGAGTTGGTGTAGGCGTAGAAGATGGAACCTGTTTAGAGAATTCCACATTACTAAACTGACTCTGTCCAGCTGCACAATCTCCCTCTGTACGAACACGATAATAATACGTGACATTCAGCGTCAGGTTGATAAACGTATAAGAAAACTGCGTAATCGGGCCGATAGTTTGTAAGATAGTGCTAAAATCAGGCTTATCAGAAAGCTGAATAGTAAATTTAGGGTTTGTAGCACAACAGCTCTGAGGATCACTCGGGATCAAAGCCCAGGAAATAGTATTGCTTGTGCCAATGGTTTCTGGAGGTTCGAGTGCCAAGATCGGTGCATCAATAGCCCCCTGCTTATCGCAGACAAAAAGAGTCAACACGGTACGATCCTGGCCAGTGCGCGCACGAATCTGTGCCCAAATTACCTCACAGGCCTTGTCTGCTAGCGGAGTCAGCAAAACCAAAATGATCGGTATTACTAATTTAATGATTTTTTTGAGGTGAACCCCTCCAAACATGTTTTTTTTGTTTTATAATCTCTTTATATTTTAACAATAAAGCAGGGTCCTTGTCTATAGAAGAGGGCTTGTGCTTGCCATGGTTTTTACCAACCAATATTCATGAAAATCCTTTCTCCATTTGAGCCAGTCAAGACACTATTTTTGGGTTGTAAAAAATTGCAAAAATGCGATGATAATTTCAAAGTTCTCAATTTTTGAGTTAGGTGTTATTTAGAATTTAGAACTTAGAATTTAGAACTTTCAAATGGAGTTTTCCTTATTTACTGACGGTGGTGCACGAGGTAATCCCGGCCCCGCAGCTTGGGCTTTTGTCCTCTATGATGCTCAGACAATAGTTGCAGAACAAAGCGGCTATCTTGGTACCACAACCAACAATGTTGCCGAATACAGCGCATGTCTGGAAGGGCTTCGGTATATAGCGAAGCAGTTCGGTGGAGGAAATATCATCACCTGTTATGCCGACAGTGAACTCTTAGTTGAACAAATGAGCGGAAGGTATAAAATAAAATCTCCCCATCTCAAAGTTTTGGTGGGAAAAATGCGGGAATTGGTCGAACTGCAAAAAAAAGTGACATATCAGCACATTGTTCGAGAACACAACAAAGAGGCGGACAGGTTGGTAAACAGAGAGCTTGATAACTCAACATAACGATTCGGGCTTGAGTTGAAATTCCATTGTTAATTGTTAATTGATAATTTTAAATTATTAGTTCATGTCACATACAGTCTTCTATAGAAAATATCGGCCCAATGCCTTTGAACAAATAGTCGGTCAGGAAGCGATTGTAGCCACGCTCTTACAAGCATTGAAAGAGAGTACCGTAAGTCATGCGTATCTCTTTTGTGGACCACGAGGAACCGGAAAAACCACATTGGCGAGACTTATTGCAAAAGGAGTAAATTGCTTACAACTGGGGGTGAACGGTGAACCATGTAACAACTGTTCTACCTGTACTGACATCAAAAACAACGCCTTTCCTGACATCATAGAAATCGATGCAGCATCCAATCGCAGCATTGATGATATCCGTGAACTGAAAGACAAAGTACAATTCATGCCCTTACAAGGAAAGAAGAAAGTCTACATCATCGATGAAGTCCATATGCTCACCAAAGAAGCATTCAATGCGCTCCTAAAGACTCTTGAGGAGCCTCCTGCGCATGTGCACTTCATCTTGGCAACAACCGAACGACATAAGGTACCTGCAACAATAGTCTCGCGCACACAAAACTTCTCACTTCGTCCTCTGACTGAGAGCAAGATCATCACATTACTTACGCATGTAACACAACAAGAAGGAATTGAGGCAGAGGAAAATGCCTTGCAAATGGTGGCACGAGTTGCTGAGGGAGGGCTACGTGACGCTCTCACTCTCCTGGAACAATGTGTCATCGACAAGAAACTTACAACGACCCTTATCGAACAGCAACTAGGTTTCGTACGTCAGGAGATTCTAGAAAAATTTTTTGATCTCTGGGAAGGAGGTGATGTAAATGAGAAGCTTAATTATTTAAAACAATTGTACGAGCAGGGAATTCACGTTGATCAATTTGTGAAACAAGCAATTCTGTTTGCCCGTGATTTACTTCACGATGCCGTCATCAACCATAGAGCAAATAAAACCTGGTACATTGGATGTTTGAATGCTCTTATGGCTTGTGAAAAACGCCTAGCCCTAACTCCCCTGCCAATATTGGCACTGGAATTGGCATACTTGGACTTAACACATTCTTCGGACATTGAGAGGAATAAGCTTCCACCACCTAATATTACTGTGAAAGAAGTTGCTACGACACCAAAAAAAATCGAAGTCAAACCTATAGTCACAGGAAATAATCAAAACTGGCAGAGCATGGTGAGAAGTATTACAAATCCTACACTTAGACTTGCTCTTCTCCATACGGAAATTTCTCGAGAAGGAAATCTCATGAGTATACATTTCAATTCCACTTTTGAATTGGAAAAAGTAAACAACAACTCTGGCGTTCAAGCGATCAGAGAGGCTTTAAAAAACGGTTTCAATGAAAATCTTGACGTTAGCTTCAAAGTAAAGGATGATCAAAGCCAGTCCCCAGAAGTGTTGAAAAAAATACAGACAATTTTTGGGACCCAGACCAACCCGATTTAAGCCTATTTTTGTCTTCTATGAGCGAGTTTCTTCCACCACAAAATCACGAAGCTGAGCAGAGTGTTTTAGGCTCAATCCTCATAGACAAAGATGCTTTTATCCGTATATCTGACTTTTTGCTCGTTGATGATTTTTATGAAGAGAAACATCGTCATATTTATAGTGCAATTTTGGAACTGTTTCATCGTTATCAACCCATCGATGTTCTCACCGCAGCCAATATCCTGGAAGAAAAAGAGAAGCTGGAAGATATAGGTGGTAGTGATTATCTTATTGAGCTAACCCAGACTGTTCCTACTTCTAGCCATGTCTACAACTATGCTCAGATAGTGAAACAGAAATCCACTCTTCGCAAGTTAATTGTGGCTGGGCAGCAAATTTCAGCGCTGGGATACGATGAAAAAACCGACACCAAAGAGGTGCTCGAGCAAGCAGAGAAATTTTTGTTCTCCGTGTCACAGACCTTCATCAAAACAAAGTTTATTCATATCAAGGACGTTCTTGATGAATCATACGACCGCATCGCAGAGCTACACGCCACCATGGAGCGTGATGGAGAGGCTTTCCGCGGAATAGTAACCGGATTTACGGACCTCGACAAAACCCTCTCCGGTTTACAGCCTGCAGATCTCATCATCTTGGCTGCTCGTCCTTCAATGGGTAAAACAGCCCTTGCTCTGAATATTGCTCAAAATGTTGCCCGTCATGGGAAAAAAACTGTGGGCATTTTCTCACTTGAAATGTCCAAAGATCAATTGGTGGAACGCATGTTCTGTTCGATTATGGGACTTGATTCATGGAAATTGCGCACCGGAAAATTGACCGATCAGGACCTCCGAAATATCGGTATTGTTATGCAAGATCTGAACAATATTAATATTTTCATCGATGATGCAGCCGACTGTAGCATTGTTGATCTGCGCACCAAGGCTCGCCGCCTACAGCAGGAACATGGTCTGGACCTGCTTGTTATCGATTATCTCCAATTGATGAATAGCTCTCGTCCAAATTTTACAAATAGAGTACAAGAAATATCAGAAATTTCTCGCTCACTCAAACTCTTGGCACGTGAGTTACAGGTACCAATTATTGCCTTATCTCAGCTCTCCAGAGCGGTTGAATCCAGGCAGGAAAAGATTCCTCAACTATCTGACCTTCGCGACTCTGGCTCTATCGAGCAGGATGCTGATGTTGTTCTCTTCATATATCGTGATGACCATTATAATCCCGACACCAGCAATCGTCCTGGTAAAGCTGATATTATTATAGCCAAGCATCGTTCCGGTCCGACTGGAAAGATCGAACTCGGCTTCAAAAAAGAACAAGTGCTTTTTGTTAGCCTTGATAGGGCACATGAATTGCCTCCGGAAATGACTGAAGCATCGCCACAGAAGACAAAGGCGAAGTGGCGCAACTAATACAGTTCTGAGTGCGGAGCGCTGAGTGCTGAGTTGATTTCCTTTCCATTGGGTGTTATCTTCCTTTTTGCGAATAATAATCATTCTCATAGAGAGATATTTGCGCATAAGAATCATTCTTAAAAAATGGACGACAGCGTTAAGTTACTCGGTGACAAAAAAATCTCCCTCACTCTTCAAAGAAGAGTGATTCTTGAAGAACTTATGAAAAGAAGCGATCATCCCAGCGCAGAAGAGCTTTTTAATTGTTTACGCGGCAAGACACGCAAATTAAGCCTTGCTACGATTTACAGAACCCTAGAAACGCTCCTGGAAAACAACCTTATAGTCGAGCATACCCAGGGCAAAAATGCCGCCCGCTTTGAAATAGCAAAGGGACAACATTATCATGTTATTTGCCTTAAATGTCAGAAAATGGAAGATATTTTTGGCGTTACCATTCAATCTTTAGAAGATGAGATCGCCAAAATGACCTCATATCGCATTGAAAAACACAGATTGGATGTTTATGGCTTGTGCCCTGACTGTAGGGTGAGCCAGATTCCTATCCAAGCAGAAGGATAATTGTATGAACATCGTCGAAAAAGTTACAAATATTCATCTAGTAGGTATCAAAGGAGTTGGTATGACTGCCCTTGCGCAAGTCCTCAAAAGTATGGGCAAAAATATCACCGGCTCGGATAAGCCTGAAGTTTTTTTTACTGATGCTATTTTACGGAAGCTAGGTATCTTAGTGCATGAAGAATTTTCTGCTGATCATATTCATGCCAACACTGAGCTTATCATTGCCTCTTCAGCTTATGGTGATGACAATCCTGAAATCGCAGAGGCAAAAAGACGGGAAACTCCTATCTTAAATTACCCTCAAGTATTGGGGATTTTATCAGAAAAGAGAAAAAGTATCGGTGTCGCCGGTACCCATGGCAAAACTACTACTACTGCTTTGCTGGGGCTAGCCATGACAGATTTAAGTCTGGATCCAATGATTATTGTGGGCTCACAGGTGCCGCAATTTGGAGATACCAATGCTCGTATCGGCAAGGGAGACTATTTTGTTGCAGAGACATGCGAATATCGCCGCCACTTTTTAAATTTTCATCCTCAGGCAATCATAATTACCAATATTGAGGAGGATCACTTGGATTATTTTAAAGATATCGATGATATTCTCCTTGCCTTCAAAGAATACGTTGATCGGCTACCTGCTGGAGGTACTGTTGTTTGTTGTGTTGATGATAATGGCGTACGGAAGATGTTGGATATAGTTGCTCGCACAGATATACATATTGTTACTTATGGAGAAAGCAAAGAAGCGAACATTCGCATGAGCAAACACACGGTGAATAATGAAGAACAGGCTTTTGAAATAACCATAGGGGAAAAATTCTATGACTTTCAGATGCTGATCCCCGGCAAACATAATTGTCTTAATGCTACGGCTGTGATTGCTTTGACATGGTCACTTTTTCACAAAACCATGGCTAATAATCAACTTATCCATTCCCTGCAAAAGACCGTACGAGAGTTTGCATCTACTACTCGGCGATTACAAAAAGTCGGGAATTTCAATGACATGATCATTTTTGATGACTATGGCCATCATCCCACTGAGATCAGAGCAACTCTTAAGGCTTTAAAAGATTTTTATCCTGATCGTTATTTGGTCGTTGATTTTATGCCTCATACATATACGAGAACAAAATCTCTCTTTGATGAGTTTTCCCGGTCCTTTGAAGATGCTGACATGGTAATTATCAATGAAATTTATGCTTCAGCACGAGAGCAACCTATACCTGGGATTAGCGGAGAAAAACTTGCCGAGTCAATCAAGTCTCACAAGTCCAATGTTCACTATTTGCCCAAGCAAGAAGTAGGAAGTAATATTCGAAAGAAAGACCTTTCCAAAAGTATATTTCTTACCATCGGCGCCGGGGACAATTGGAAAATTGGTCAAGAATTACTTTAATCATCATGAATGCTATTACTGTTTTTGATACTCTCTTTCATCACATAGAAGGCGTATCATTTTGTGTAAAATATTGGGACAAAAAGACAATAAACTATGGCATTGATAAGCCTGCTTTTACAATTATTTTCAAAAAACCGGAGGCACTAGACGAAGTTCTAACCCATTTAAGCCTGGGATTTGGCGAGGCCTATACCAGAGGTGATATTGAGATCGAAGGAGATATACAAAGAGCTCTTGGCTTACTTTTCGATCCCCATCTTAAAATTCGCCCTAGTATTAGAGCCATTCTCCATATCGGATGGTTGCAATTGGTCCACAAAAATCATCTGAAACAAGCAAGGAAAAATATAAGCCACCACTATGACGTAAGCAATGAATTTTATGATCAGTGGCTCGGAAAAGAAAGAATATATTCATGTGCATATTTCAAAAATGAAGATGACGATATCGATACTGCCCAAGAAAATAAATTGGACTATATTTGTCGCAAGCTGTTACTAAAACCAGGACAAACTCTTCTGGATATTGGTTGTGGTTGGGGGGCTTTGGTCCTTTATGCGGCAAAGAAATACGACGTGAAAGTTATGGGAATTACTTTGAGTAAGAACCAATTGGAACGTGCCAGGAAGCGAGCTAAACAAGAAGGGTTAAGTGACAAAGTAACTCTAGAGCTTTGTGATTATCGTGAGCTGGCAACCAGAAATGTTAGTTTCGATCGCATAGTCAGCGTGGGTATGATGGAGCATGTAGGGAAAAATCACATTCATGAGTATATGGCAGCCAATAATAAACTTCTCAAAGAAAATGGCGTGGGATTACTTCATACCATTGGTAAAATGAAAAGCGGCCGGATCGATGCATGGATGGAAAAATATATTTTCCCGGGAGCATATTTGCCTGAACCAGGAGAGTTAATTGACGGGTTTCGCGACGCTGGTCTGGAAGTGTATCATTTAGAAAACTTACGCCCTCATTATGCACTCACTCTTAAGTCTTGGGTCAAAAACTTTGAAAAGAATATTGAAACGATACAAAAACTTGTAAGCCCTGAACTTGTCCGTATTTATCGACTGTATCTCAATGGATGCGTAGCCGCGTTTACGTATGGGGATATCAACCTTTATCAGATCAGTTTTTGTAAAGGGTACACCAATCAGGTACCGGTCCCACTGACCAATCATTATTTGTATGTTTAAAGGTTTCTGGGAAGAGCTCCCTCGTCCGATTATTGGTTTGTCGCCTATGGACGGTGTCACCGACGCCGCTTTTCGTTTCATAGTCTCAAAATATGGCAAACCACTTCTTCACATTACTGAGTTTGTTTCGGTAGAGGGCATGAATGTTGGTAATCCGGCAAAAGTCTTTGAACCTTTCAAGTACAGCGAAGTAGAAAGGCCGGTCATCGCGCAATTGTTTGGCACCGATACAGAAGCCTTTTACAATGCGGCAATTATGGTCGGTGAAATGGGCTTTGATGGCATAGATATCAATATGGGTTGCCCGGCAAAGAATATTTCTGCTCGAGGGGCCGGGGCCGGTCTTATTCAAAATCCCAAACTTGCGAAGGAAATTATTCGCTCCGTAAAGAGAGGCGCCAAAGATTTTGCAGAAGGTAAAAGCAGTCGGGATTTGGATTTACCCCAAACAACAAAAAAATTTATGGCTCAGAAATGGCAGCAGTCTGCACAGAAAAGACGATTATTGCCAGTTTCAGTTAAAACCAGAATAGGTTTTGACGATATTGTCATTGAAGATTGGGTTCGTTATTTACTTGAGGAAGAGCCCGTAAATATTTCCGTGCATGGACGCACACTAAAGCAAATGTATACAGGAGAGGCGAATTGGGAGGCAATTGGTAAAGCTGCAGAAATTGTAAAAAAAACCGAAACAAGCATTTTGGGAAATGGCGACATCAAGAGCGTTGCCGATGCGCATACAAAGTTGCAACAATATCACTTAGATGGAGTTCTGATCGGTCGTGCCAGCTTTGGTAATCCATGGATTTTCCAAGGACATTATCCAACGCTTCCAGAGCGCCTAAAAACGGCACTTGAACATGCTTATAAATATGAGGAACTCTACGGCACAACCTTTTTTCATCCTATGAGAAAACATTTAGCATGGTATATGCATGACTTCCCAGGAGCCAAGGAATTACGGGTGGAATTGATAAAAACCAACAGTGCATCTGAAGTTGAAAAGATATTATCTTTAATAACAAAATAGAACAAAAGCCTTAATGATCAATCATTACTCCTTAATGATTAATCGCTTTATGCTAGAATGTAGTGGATCTAATTTGTTTATGAAACCACTTCACATTCGCCTTTCATTGCTGTTTGGTTTTTTAGCGCTATTTCCCTTCATATCTAACACTCAAGCTGCAACAAGTATCGATATATCTTCTACACAGGACATTATTAAACCTGTAATTGACAGTGCCGATTCTGTAGAGGTCAATAAAAACATTCTTTTTGATGGTAGCAGATCGATAGAAGATAAAAGTGTGACAAATATCCGATTTCTTTGGGATTTCGGTGACAATACAGTGGATAGTGGCGTTGAGATAGCACATACATATGAAGAACCCGGCGAATATAACGTAACACTGAGCATTCAATATGCTGGACAAACACAGCAAGTTCAAAAGTCTGTCTTTGTCTTTAAGCAAGCACAAAGCATTTTGATAACACAAGATTATGAGAAATCAGACCTCGAGAAGCTGATA
>Ga0209431_10003852_pt1 | contig 11829 bp, 17 predicted proteins | sample RifCSP13_3_FD_184021 | JGI IMG/M metagenome (GOLD analysis project Ga0209431, IMG submission 184021) | Soil microbial communities from Rifle, Colorado - Rifle CSP2_sed 13_3 (SPAdes) (version 2) | ecosystem: Environmental > Terrestrial > Deep subsurface > Rock core/Sediment | place: Rifle...
TCAAGGCATGATTCCTCCCAAGGCGAGGGAAAAGCCAAAATTTCAAGGGAGGTTATCCCAATACTTGCCGAAATTGAGGATAAAATTGTCCAAGCCCACTACATAAGTCTTGTTGCCAAAAAACTGGGAGTTGCGATTGATGCCGTTTCCGAACAAATAGCCAAAGTTGCCCAAAAAGAGGGGGTGGCTCCTTCCTCAAAAGGGGAAGAAGAGGAGAAGAAAAGGGACAGAAGAGAACTTTTAGAAGAAAGATTCCTGGCTTTGGCATTCCAAACCGATCCGGAGGTAATTCTCAAGGCGGGGATTGCGGATTTGGTTAAGTCCCCCTTGTATCAAAGAATCTTGGAAGAATACAAGAAGTACGCTTCCAAAAACAAAGTATTCAACCCCACCGATTTCTCGGAAAAGCTTCCTCCCGAACTTTTTGACGGCTTTGCGACCTTAGTTTTGAAGGAGGAAAAATCGGACGTTTCCGCAAAAGAGCTTGATTTAGTTCTAAAAGAGCTTAAAATACTTAATATCAGGCAAAAACTAAACGACCTGAGCTCAGAAATTAAAAGATTAGAGGAAGCAGGCGAAAAAGAAAAGCTTCTTAAAGCTCAAAACAAATTTAATGCACTCGCCGCAACTCTCTCCGAAATTGAAAAAAAGGATGCTGATATGTTTGTCTGGCATTTAGGGGTAGAAGATGATTAGAAAACAAGTACTGGATTTAATTAAAAAAGGCAGAGACCAGGGTTTTTTGACCCAGGAGGAGATAATGGAGGTTTTCCCCGATGCCGAGGAGAGAATCTATGAGCTTGACGAGCTTTACGAGAAGCTTCTTGCCGAGGGGGTTGATGTCTTTGAGTCGGTTACCCCAGAAGAGATCGAAAGCGATGAAAAAGCCAAAGAAAAGCTTGACAGGGAAATTGAACTTCTTACAAAACTTGAAGGAATTGAGTCCACAGACCCCGTCAGACAATACTTAAGGGAAATTGGAAGAGTACCCCTTTTGGGAGCGGAGGAGGAGGTTGAACTTGCCAAGCGCTACGAAAAAGCAGACAGACGCGCAAAAGACAAACTTACAGAAAGCAATTTAAGACTGGTGGTTTCGATTGCCAAAAAATACATAGGTAGGGGACTTTCCTTACTTGACCTTATTCAGGAAGGGAACCAGGGACTTATAAGAGCAGTTGAAAAATACGATTGGAGGAAAGGGTTTAAGTTTTCAACCTATGCAACCTGGTGGATTAGGCAGGCCATTACAAGGGCAATTGCCGACCAGGCCCGAACCATCAGAATTCCGGTTCATATGGTTGAAACCATCAATAAGCTTTACAGAACCTCAAGGAGATTAATGCAGGAGCTGGGAAGAGAGCCCTCTCCGGAGGAGATTGGGGAGGAACTGGAAATTGATGCGGATCGGGTTAGAGAGATATTCAAAATTGCCCAGGAGACCACCTCGCTTGAAGCACCAGTCGGGGAGGATCAGGAAAGCTTCCTGGGGGATTTTATTCCTGATGAAAATACCCTTTCTCCGGTTGACCAAGCCAGTAAACAGCTTTTAAAGGACCACTTAGAAGAAGTTTTAGCAACCCTTTCCGAAAGAGAAGCAAAAGTCTTAAAGCTCAGATTCGGGCTTGAGGGCCAAAAGGCAATGACACTTGAGGAGGTAGGGAGAGAATTTGGAGTTACAAGGGAGAGGATAAGACAAATTGAGGCCAAAGCCTTAAGGAAGCTAAAGCATCCATCAAGAAGGAAAAAGCTTCAGGACTATTTGGACTAGCTTTGGATTATTTTAAAATGGAGAAAGACGGTAATATGCGAATAGAAATTAGAAGAGTTGACGGTTTGGACAGAAACGGGTTACTAGACGAAATTTTAAGGGTTGAAGAAGAGGCTTGGCCGGAGGAAGTTAGGGCAAGCCGTGAGAAATTTGCTTCCCGTTTAGATACCTTTCCGGAGGGCATCTTTTTGGCCTATTTGGACGGGAGATTAATGGGTGTTTTAACTTCAGAAATAATTAGATTTGATATTGATAACCCCCCGGTTTCCTGGGAAAAGACAACGGATAATGGTTTCATTAAAAACACGCACAATAAAGATGGAAATGCGCTGTATGTTGTTTCATTGGGGGTTTCAGGACTAGCCCAGGGTCAAGGTTTAGGTTCGCGCCTTTTGACAGAAGCTAAAGCTTTTGTCCAGGAAAGGGGTTTGACTTCCCTTGTTTTAGGAGCCAGAATTCCGGGATATCACCAATTTCACCAAGAACATCCGGATGTTGATATTGACGAGTATTTAAAAACAACAAAAGACCAAGAGCCGATTGATCCGGAAATCCGTTTTTACATGCGCAATGGATTAAGAGTTGTTAAAGTTGTGCCGAATTATATGGAAGATGACCCCCAAAGCGAGAACTATGGTGCAGTAATGATTTGGGAGAGAAATATATGAAAAAGTGCGACTGCGTCCTTTGTAAATTCGAGAACCCAAAATTTGCCACTGCGGCAATTATTATTAAAGATCAGAAACTTCTGGTTGCCAAGAGAATTGAAGAACCGTTTAAGGATGAGTGGGACTTTTTTGGTGGCTATGTCCATAAAAATGAGATCCCGGAGGCTGCCCATAATAGGGAGATAAAAGAAGAACTTGGGGTAGACTCTGAAGTTACATTCCTGGGCGCTTTTCCGGGTACGGCAAGCTATGGGGAATACGGGTTTCCGGTTGTGAACATGGCCTATCTTACGGAGCTTAAAGGTAAACCCAAACTTGATACAACTGAAAATAGCGAACTTAAGTGGATTCCTTTTGGAGAACTTAAAAGTGTGGCTTTTGATTCAGGGAAGGATATTCTCAAATTTGTTAAGGAAAAGTTCACTTTTGATTTGGAGAAGGTTAGAAACCTCGTCAAACAGCTTGATTCCACAGCCACGGTTGACGAACAGTCTCTTTATAAAGCCATGATGGACGGATATGTGAGCAAAATTGAGGAAAACGGGGAACTTCTTGGGATGGGTTGGATTTTTTCCCGTCAAACCATGTTAAGAAACCAGGCTGTAGTTGAGGACATGATAGTTGATGAAAGCCAGAGAGGAAAAGGCTTGGGAGAAAAGATTCTTTTGGATTTAATTGCTTGGGCCAAAAAACAAGGAGTTGAGGTTGTCGAATTGACCACAAACCCCAAAAGAGTTGCTGCAAATAGTCTTTACCAAAAGGTTGGTTTCAAACTCCACCCAACCAACCACTATCTTCTGAATCTGAAGTAAATTTGCCATAATCGAAGCTCACATATTAGTATTTCCCAGTAGCTCTTCGCAAGTGAAAATATCCTTCCCACAGCAAGAAACCTCAGGATTATATGGATCGCATATCACTTGACACCCATCTGTAATAAATGTAAGCTGGATTGTGACGAATAAAACCCGAAAGAAGGAGACTAGGACCTATAGAGACAGGGCAAAATATCTTAGTTATGCCACTACAAAAAGAAGGAGGCGTATTAAACTTTTTGCAATCGAGTATAAAGGTGGAAAGTGTATGGTTTGTGGATACAGTCGTTATGTAGGAGCTCTCGATTTACACCACATTAAAGGAAAGAAAGAATTTCTCATATCCACTGACGCTTATTTACACACATGGGAGGAAATAAAGGCGGAGTTAAATAAGTGTGTTCTGCTTTGCTCCAATTGTCACAGAGAGATGCATGGTGGGTTTGTCGAGCTTCCGTCAAGCGTGCACATTTGATATAATTGGCATTGTTAGTAAGTTGTACGTTCCGGCGTAGCTCAGCGGTAGCAGCGGTCCCCTGTTAAGGGAAAGGTCGGAGGTTCGAATCCTCCCGCCGGAGCCAACAAATTCAGCTTCGATTTTTGCTACTTCTCAATGAACAGTTCGGACCTTTTGATATAATAACCTTATGACTGTAAGTACTTCTTGGTTTGAAATTTCTGTGGCTGACTTAAAAAGAGCTATGAATTTTTATAGTCATGTCTTTGGTGTTAAGTTTCAAGTCGAAAGTATCCATGGAAATGATATGGCCATATTTCCAAATAGAGTTGGTGCTCTTGCGAAAGGGGATAGCTATAAACCTTCAAAATATGGAACAAGGATCTACCTTAATGTTGAAAGTGTTGACGAGGTTATAAAAAAGGCCATGGAAAAAGATGGTAAAGTGCTATTTCCTAAAACTTCTGTTGGAATTTATGGATTTGTTGCAGAGATCGAAGATTCAGAGGGAAATTGTATTGCACTAAGCTCTATGCATTAAATATGTTCTAGTATTTTCTGACAGGTGGGGGATTTTCTACGGACTTCTTCGATTTTCTTCGGACTTGAGTTAAAATACAAGCCATATGATTAAAGAAGTTGAACTGGTTGATTTGGTAGATGCTTCAGGCAAAATTCAGAAAAAAAGTGTGCCACGAACCGAAATAGAACAGAATCCCGACTTACATTTGCAAATTGTTATAGCAGTGATTTTTGACGATGATGGAAGAGTGTTGGCACAAAAGAGGGCGTTAACAAAAAGTACTTGTCCTGGAGATGTGGACCATGTTTGTGGGGCAATTATGGCGGGAGAAACACCCGAAACGGCAACTGCTCGTGAATCTTTGGAAGAAACTGGATTAAGGATTCATGACTTAAAAATTGTCGAACAAGGAGTAAATTCATATAAACGATTTCGTTATCTTTTGGCTGGGGTGGCTGAAGGGGAGCCTAATTCGTTGGATCCCGCTGAGGTCGAATGGGTTAGGTTTATTCCTCCCGAAGAGCTGAAAGCTAAAAATCAGTCTGGTGAATTAACCTTTGTGGGAGAATTTTTTGAAGATATGGAGCTGGCACTAAAAAGTAGATCCTAGGGCGTTATTTTCAAACTTCTTAATTTCCTCCCACCTAGTTTTGACAACTCCAATTTCAATCGGATTACTAAACACTTCGACAATCCTATTTAATGCCTTTATAATATCGACAGAGCTTGGGAGCATTTTTTACGGATTTCTTCGGATTTTGAAATCACCGTTCCCTCGGAAAAATTGACAAGTTCAAAAATCTTGTTAAAATAGCCGCGTATGTCAGCAGAAGCTCGTGATCAGTTCTATCAGCCCCAGAGAGAGCGTTTGGAGCATATGGCCTTTCGTGCCCTAAAGAACGGCCTAAAACCCACCGAGTTCGTGGCTGTAGCTGTCGATGTGGATGACCCGAATTGGAAAGGGGTTGTGGAAGCTTTAATGCCAGATAAAACCGAAGCTTATTGGCAAGAATTTCGCGATAAAGGTGAAACTCCAGTTGCAAGAGGAACCGCTATGGCAGAGGGATTGTTAGAATATCTATCGGAAGTCTGTCCTGATATAGCTCCCGCGCTAACAAGTGAGCTTCCAACAGGGGTCGTCCGGGCGATTGTTTTAGCGGACGGCGGGGCATCAGTCTACCACATTCAACCATATCCTCATTTTAGAGATGGTTGAGATTTGCTTCGAGCTTTTTGATTTCCACCCATCTTGCTCTGATAACTTCAATTTCAATTAATCGCACATTTGAAACTTTAACCTGATGTTATAATCCGCTTTATGGAAGAACGTAGTGGTGGGTCCACCAGGGATCGTTCCAAGGAAGAGTTACCGGCAATACCGGAGACGTTTATTATCGACCCCTCTGAGGCTGTGACAATTCAAATGAGAATTGAATCTTTTTTCTTGGGTATCGTAGACTTCATTGGTTATGATCAAAATACCAGGGATGATTTTGTAAAGATAAAGTCTCATGAGCTCCATACGTCTACGACAGAAACCGACGACCGTATTACTTCGCTTATTGCAAGGGATCGCCTGATTGCTTCAGTTTATGCACGAAGAACTGATTTTAACTTTGTTGAGGTTTCATTCGCTCTCTACCTCACGCCTGAACTAGTCAGCCTGTTAAGGCAAGGAATTGCTGCTCCATAATAAGTTCTGTCGTTGTCCATCGGGTGGAGCTAAAGTAGTATAATGCCCTTATGTCAAAGAACCCGATTATTAATGCTTTGAGTGCTTCAGCCTACATCATCCTCGGTGTTACGATTATGACCTTCGTGACACAGCCATTAAGGAATAAGCCCGATACCTTTTTTGCTCCGATTGTATTTCTTTCTCTGTTGACTTTATCTGTTGCTGTAATGGCGTTTCTATTTTTCTATCAACCACTACTGCTTTTTATTGAGGGGAAGAAGAAAGATGCGGTAAACTTATTTATTAAAACCGTTAGTATTTTTGCTGCAATTACATCTGTATTATTAGTTCTTCTTTTTTCTGGTCTAATTTAGATCCGTTGCATTATCCAAATCCGAGTATCGTCTATCTCTCGGAGTGGATGGCTTCAAAAACTAATTATTGTCCCCATTTGTAGAATGGGTATTGCTAATTATTAAACTCGGAATTAACATAAACGTATGGCGATTTATGTCGCCTCGGAAGCCCACGAAGAATCCGAGCATGATAGTAAGGTTAAAGAGGTAGAAAGTTTCCGGTCGCCGTTAAAAGATGTGACTTTCTACTCAAGTTGCTTTAAAGGTGGCCCACACCGTTCTTTTATTATTATTCATGCACACTCCATGGATGAGGCCAAAAGCGGAGTTCCTGAAGGGTTTAAAGATAGTCTGGTCGAGGTAGAAGAGATGGACTGGGGCCCCCAAAATTAACGGCACTTCTTGTTTTTATTCATAAATGTCGGTTATAGTATCTTAAATGGAAGGGGGTGAATGGAATGTTTGGCGGATTTTTAGATTCAATGCCGTCATGGTTGTTTATTTTTGCTCACCTCGTATTTTTAGGAGTTGGTCTTTGGGCAGTAAAAACAGCAATGGACAAGAAAGTGAAGTACGCAAAAGCTTTTTGGCTTTATCCATTGGTCCATCTAGGGTTCCTTTCCTTTTTCCTATTAGGAGCAATAACTTTTAAAATGGCCGTTTTTGTTGAGCAAATGCTCGTAGTAATAATGGTGGTTTGGATAGCAAAAGAGGCATAGTCGTGTTTTAAGCAACTGAGGTATAATTATTTCAGGTTGGTGAGCAAAAGATCTACAAAGCTGCGCTCCGCTTGTAATAAGCTTCGTTTTGGTGCATGATTTACTAAGCGTTTGACGTAACGTAAGGAGGTGATAAATATGGCAACCATCAATAAAAAAAGTTTAGATTCACCTGACGAGACAATGAAACCTACTGACAATGTCAAGGCTGAGGTTGTTAAAATGGGTGAATTAACGTTTCAAAGGGTAACCGTACAGCCTGGATGGCGATGGTCAAAAGATTTAAAGCCTGTTGTAAAGACCGATAGCTGTCAAAAAGACCATCTCATGTACATCATTTCTGGTAAAGTGAGTGCCCAAATGAATGATGGGAAAGTGGAAGAATTTAGCGCAGGCGATGTCGCATCTGTTCCCCCTGGACACGACGGATGGAATGATGGAGAGGAACCTGCAGTTTGGCTTGAAATCCCGCACTAAATTTAGAAATTACTTACCGTTTAAAGATTCAGCAAGTGCTGGGTTTTTTGTATTGTTGTCTCGGGGTCTACAATAAGGTCAGCCCAGTCAGCAGTACGAAACGCATCCACTGGGTGAGACAATCATTTTAGCCTCAAACTTTGACACCCTTTGTTGGACAGTAGAGCATTTGTTAAAATAATCCTATGACTAAAAAAGATATTTCAAGCGGTGTAGTCCACAGGGTTCCCGCGGATTTACGTGAAGCTTTAACCTCTGACCCGAAAGCGCTTAAGGTGTGGGAGGATCTTACACCTCTTGCACGCAATGAGTGGATATGCTGGGTTACCTTTGTCAAGAAAGAAGAGACGAGAAAGAATCATATTAAAAGAACGACCAGTGAACTTAAGGAAGGGATGCGTCGGCCTTGTTGTTGGGGCGGCTGTATCCACCGCACGGATAAGCCGATTAGCCCTTCGGTGCAAAGTAGACTATAATGCAGATAGGAAAGGAGGCAAAATATATGAAGGGTACAATTAAAACAAAAACAGACAGAGGATTTGGTTTTATTTCTCGGGATGGAGAAACAAAAGATCTCTTTTTTCACTCTAATGATTTAGTCGGGGTTACTTTTGAAGAGCTTCAGGTTGGAGCAGCCGTTACATTTGAAGTTGTGGAAGGAGACAAAGGTCCAAGTGCAAAGAACGTAAAACTTGCCTAAGACTGAAAAACTTATTTATTTAAAGTGGCGCGGTAGATACCCTTTTGGTGATAGCCGTAGTACATGTTCCAAGTGCCGTTAATTTTTGCCAGCGTAGGATCCCCCGGAGGATCGGAGGGGAATAACATTTTCTCGTCAAAATTTGGTCCGTAAAAAACGAATTTGGGTTCTGAAAAGCTTTCTTTTTCAAAAACACTCTCGAATACGCCGAAATATCCCCAGAAGAAAAGCTTAGTGGTACCATCATTCCAGACCACAAGCTCGGGCCCGTCAACCCAGCCTTTGAATGTAGTGTTCCTGCTGTCAAGGGCAATTCCCATCTTTTCAAAAGTCAATCCGTCAGAGGATTTCGCCCACATAAAAAGATGGGTTTCTTGATTGGGGACTTTTTCTTCCGAATACGGTTTATCTATTGCTCCTGCATAAACAATTAGATATTCATTTCCTACTTTCATCACCGTGGGCGCCAAGACCCTTGCAAAGACAAGTCCGGCTGGATTTGAAGTATCAACTCTGGTTCCATCTTCAGTTTTCCAAGAAAGGCCGTCTTCCGATAGGGCGCTTTTTATGACTTGGTCCTTTTGAAAGTACATTCTGTATTTGCCGTCGGGAAGCTTGATAACCGAAGGGAATGTTGCCGATGTTATCCTTGTTCCGCTTTCTTTCTCCCAACTTATGCCGTCTTTGCTTACAGATGAATACACTTGTCCATTGAAATCGGGGGTCTCCGGCTCGGCGCTATAATACATTCGGAATTTGTCGTCTTCAACTTCCACAATATCGGCATCTGCAAATTTGCCCGATATTGCCACACCCGTTTCTTCCCATTTAGACCCTGATTGTGTCGCAGGGGCTGATTTTTGCTTGGGGTAAAAGATAAAAACTGCGGTGGCTGCCAAAACCAGAACGAGAATTAGCACAATTGGAGTGAATCCTTTTTCCCTCATTATCTAAATATAGCATAAATATTGACCTTGGATTTGGCAGCGTGTTATTGTTAGAAGAGTGGAATTGTGTCGACAAAGACGGCGTTAATCTTAACTTGGGTGATGATTGGGCTTCTGGTTGCTGGAGCGGTTGGATTTTATGTCGGAAGAAATAATACTTTCCAAAATCAACGAAGTCCCCAGGGGGAGATTCAACAGCTGGATGGGCAACAACAAAAGTTACCTCCCGGACAACCTCAAGGTTCACCAGCGGGTGGCGCCCAACCCCCTCAACAAAGGTAAGATTTTCAGAGCTTCTTGTGAATATTTTCAAGAGTTGGTATAGTGCAATTCTAGTTCTAAGGAACTTTTTGGGAGGGGGTGAGTAAATTATGACCAATAAACAAGGAGCGATTGACCATCTTAAAACTCATCAGAGCTATCCGGCAACAAAAGCCGAGCTTCTAGCTGAGTGCGACGGACTATCTGATTTTTCTAAGGAAGATAAAGAGGAGTTTACAGCCGGTTTGACTAAAGAAACATACGATTCAGCTGATGCCGTTATTGCTGATTTAGGTTGGCTCTAAAATAGACTTTCGGTCTCATCTTGGGGCTGGGATTCCCCGATTTCTTCCAGGCGAGCCTTTATCTGCTCGACGTTCAGTCTGGATAAGTCAACGTTCTCTTTTTTGGCCTCGCAAAGCCCCATGATGTATTTTTTAGCAAGTGATGCCTCACTTGGCTTTAGGAATGTAATGGGACGGGGATTTGCTGATCTTTTAACATTAAAATCCATTGCGGCAAATAGTATTCCTCTGTTGACGCTTACCGTTAAAATGTCGGCGTACATTATTGAATAAACCCGCTTGAAGAATATCTCCTTTCTCACAACTGTAAGCTTATTTTCGTCGATTACCAGCTTATCGGGGAATAGTTGAAAGGGAAACACCGATGAAGTCTCATAAATTATGTGACTGGACTCGCGGGCCAGCTTCCTGAGCTTTGCTTCTTCGTCCACGCTAATATATATTATACTTGTTCTAGACAACTTTTATGTCGATGAAAAATACCGACGAGGATTTTTACGGCCGCCAGGAGGGTGAGAAGATTCTTTACGTAGTCAGGCCCCATTCACTAGCTACACTTATTAGAATTGCAAAGGTATATTTGGTGGCAGCGATTGTCTTTCTTACCCTAATCTTAATAGGGGGACAGCTCCCCGTCGTGTCTTCACTTTTTGTCTTTTTGGGAACCACTCTGGGTCTTGTTATTGCCGTTGTCGGGACAAAAGTCACATCCGATTATCAGAAAAGAAACATAAGCTACATTACCGACAGAAGAATAGTTCACTTTGAACCTACCACTCTTTTTGCCACCAATTCAAGATCTCTTTCCTGGGATGAAGCCGTTAAGGTTAAGACCTACCCACCAAATGTTCTCTGGAAACAAATGGCGATTGGGAATGTCGTTGTTCATGCAAGAACCCCAGCAAGAGGGGGAGAGGTAGATGGAGTATATGAGTCAAGTGTTGATGATATAGAGTTAAGGGACGTTTATTATTACAGGGACTTGGGAAATTATATAGACAAGATTCTTTTTACTTACAAGCAAAAGCCCAGGGAGGTAACCGAAATCAGACCCTTCGTTTTAAAACCCAGAGGGGAAAGATATTAAATTTTTGCTTCGCAGGGCTTGCAAATATTGCAGGGTCCAACCCAGGTGGACGCCTGGCATATTCTACAAGTTCCGCTGTGCCAGCCTTCCGTGTTGTAACCAAGCATTGACGTAATGGTTTCAGAATAGGAAGAGCCTTGGGTCGTATCTGTGGGTGCGCAGCCGATTGGATTTTGCCCTAAAAATTCAGACTGATTCATCTGTTGAAACACCTCTCTTGGGTCTGTCCCTGATTTTAAAAGCGTAGCATAATAAAAAGCTTGCTCTCTTTTTTTTCCCAGATTGTTGGCCGCAGGCTCAACCTTTTTTTGAGAAATAGTTGTTAGCCAGTCAATTATTTCAAAGACAGCTTCTTCGTTGTCTTCCTCCGTAAATAGAAATTGGCGTATTTCTTCGGGGTTTTTGAAATTGAAGCTAAATTGATGAAAAGCACAGAAAAGAACTTTACGCACTTTATCAAGCTTCCCGTCAATAAGCTCGTAAGCTATTCGGTAGATTTGGATTTGATTGTCCGGATGTTGGTACATTCCACCATTTGGACTAATCCCTACGGCAATTCCCGAATCCTTAGTAAGAAACCAGTCTTGGAGTTCTTTATTAAAATTTTTTTGTGCCTCATCTCCACCGTAAGCGCTAATAATCGACCCTCTTTCCGCTTCAAGGAGTATGCCATCTCTTTCTTCGTAGTAGCATGAGAACCACTCTAGTTTTGATTCTGCTCTTGAGACGAGGAGGTCTCCCGCAAGCGCCTCTAATGAGGATTCAACTATCCAGTCGGTGGTTTGAGTAAGTCTGGTGAGAGTTTCGACTGGTGATTCAATACGGCTCATATTCCTGCTCGGGTTTAACTGGGCTCTGGATTTTACAGTAGCGGCACTTCCACGGAGTTTCACCGTGATTCACCAATTGTTGTCAATTTAACCAGCCAAACCAACTTGTGTCAAGGGTCGTCTTGGGAGTAGTATGGAACTGCTATGAATTCACTCTCCTTAAGGGAGCGCGCTTCATTTTTGAGGGATTTTGTCTTTGCCGCGGATGACGGGATTATCACCACATTTGCGGTCGTGGCAG
>Ga0209431_10003858_pt1 | contig 11823 bp, 17 predicted proteins | sample RifCSP13_3_FD_184021 | JGI IMG/M metagenome (GOLD analysis project Ga0209431, IMG submission 184021) | Soil microbial communities from Rifle, Colorado - Rifle CSP2_sed 13_3 (SPAdes) (version 2) | ecosystem: Environmental > Terrestrial > Deep subsurface > Rock core/Sediment | place: Rifle...
GACTGTGACGTGTAATAAATGCACGGCGAATTCAATCGTGATCTGCACGGTCTTGACCAACGACACAACTGCGACAGTCAAGAATGTCGTGCCCGCTGCGGGGTCGTTCGTGATTACCCTGGGGGCCGCTGCAACCGCCGAAACACGAGTAGGATTTTGGGTTTTGAACCAATGAAGATTTCTTTCAAACAACTAAACGATTCATTCGGCGCTTTGCAGACACTCGCAGGGCAAAAACTGCCGGCAGGGAAGCTCGGATACAAGCTTTCGAAAATCGTCAAACTCTGCAACGAAGAGATGGAATCTCTTCGAAAAGAATTGGGCTGCCTGCTCGATGAGTACGGCGCAACAGATCTGATGATCGATGACCAGCCCACGGGCCAGAAAATCATCAGGGACGCAGACCGGCGCAAGGCGTTCAACGAAGCCGCTGAGGAGTTCCTGAAAGGCCTCGAGGTTTCGATCTATGACGGGCAAGCCTGGGGAGAACTGTTGAAGCTCGAAGAGATCGAAAGGCTGAAGATCGAAATCTCTCCGGCAGATTTAGCCGCGCTCGATTGGTTGATTATCGATTCGGAATTTCCAGCGTCCATCCCGGCTGAACAAAAAGTTGACAGATAAATAGAGAAGGGAATTAGCTATGCCATATTTGGGAACGCCCTACATTGCCCGCGTCGCCACACAGTTCGACGTGGCGGCATCGACCACGCTGGCGAATATTACGGACCTGGTGATTCCGGTTTCCGACGAGCAAGGGCCTGTCATCCAAGGCGGCGGGGTCTACGACCTCTATGCTGAGATCTTGACCACATCAGCAGTGGATGCCGGGGTCAAGGCCGCGTTCGGCGGAAGCGCTACAGCGGTCGCCAGCAGCTTTCGTAGCCAAATCCTGATCATCGATGGCGCCGCCGCCGTCCCGGTGACGAATGCCAGATCGACAACCCTCGGCTCAGGCGGAGGAGTCACCGCCGTCACCGTCGCGCTGATCAGGCTTTACGGCCAGATCACGATTGCGACGCCGGGAACGCTGGCTGTGATGTTCGCGCAGAACGCATCACAGGCGTCCACTGCGTCGGTTCTGACCAAGTCCAAGTTTCAGATTTCCAGGATCTACAACACGCTGCAACAGCCGTGGGAATCTCCTGCGTCGTCTTGATTTTGCGGTTGTGCTCAGCGCACAATTCGAACGTGGCGGGCAAGCGCTACAAAGCTGCGCCAGGTCAGTATCAGGGAGAACCGGCTCGGTGCAGTTGAATTAAATGGGTTACACAAAGGAACAATTGGTCGAATATCTCTACCAGGTCGCCGACTCTTACGGCATTGATAGGGATATTGCCTATCGCCAGATCGACCAGGAATCTCGGTTCAATCCCGATACATGTTCTCCCGCCGGCGCCTGCGGGATCGCCCAGTTCGTTCCCGACACTGCCCGCAGATTCGGGTTGGTCGACCGCTATGATCCAATCGCGTCCCTCGACGCCTGGGGAGCCTACATGTGGGCGCTGCTCGATCAGTTCGGCTGGCGCTACGACCTGGCGCTGGCTGGGTACAACTCAGGCGAGAATCGGAGCGAGTACCGAAATGCTTTTGCCGAAGAACGGGGAATCAATTGGGCGGTGATGCCCGGCAACATCCCGGTCGAAACCCGAAACTATTTAAAGACCATCCTGGGTGATTCCGATCGCCCTACTATGCCTCCGGCGAGACGATCACCGGGGGCGAAAGAGCGGATGGCGGGTTTCAGATTTTCAATTACGAGAGCGGTGACAGCTCTGCCACCGCTTCGAAAGGCAATCTCATTTTGCTGGCCGTCGCAGGAATCGGAATCCTGCTGATTGTGCTGGCAAGCGGGGAATCAAGGAGATAATTTCATGGCATTTGGATTTCAATCGATTGCCCCCTATCTTGGCGCAGTCGGAAACGAGTTGGTGAATCTCGACGAAGATATCGAGGGCGCCGACGATTACGCCGGCCAGGTGCTGATTTATGTGGCCGAAGTGGGAGCGGCAATTCAGGCGGGTGAAGATATTCCCGAAATTCCTGAATTGATCTCGAAGGGCATCACTGGGAAAATCAACGCCGGTTTGAAGGCGACACTACGGATCGCTTCAGCGGCGCTGACGATCGCTCAGTTTCAAGTGAGCGGCAAAGCTGCAACCGTGCTGAAATATCTGAATCAGGTCTTGCGGGCGCTCATCGCTGGCAGACCGGTTCCACCAACGCCCGCGGGTATCATTGGAGTTTCCAAGATTCGTCCCCTCTCCGTACTTGAATCCCGCCTGACTCAGATCGAGAGCCAGATTTCATCTCTCCAAAAAACTCCTGCCACGCCCTGACCGTCTCACACCGTTCCAGATCCCGGAGAGCCTTCCCTCCGGGATTCTCTTTTTAAAGGGTCGAATTCTGCGCAGGGTTGACCGCTGTGCGTTCGGAAGGGAATTGAGCAGGCAGAGAATCAGGCAGGATTCAGTGGAGGGCATTTAAACGCAAAAATGGCGCAACCGATCCCCACTTAGTCTGTCGGTTGCGCCTATAATGACTTTCATAAGGGGTAATCGCTTGACTACCCAGTAAGATTATTGATCAGATCGTTCTTTGGAATCAAGCCTTCGGAGAACAGAAATCCTTCAGCCGTAGGATTACATCCGAAGACGTGTGCCCATCGTGAGCTGGCGGCCTATCAAGGTCCACCCCCCGAAATGAACTCCAGTATTCCATCTGCATGTGATAGGAAACTTGGCCTGCATCGAGATGGATGCAGGCGACAAACCACCCGTCATGGCAGGGCTTGACCTCGCCATCGATCCAGTGATTTTTAGACTTCCAGCACCATTCCGAATTGACTTGCGATAAGGCGCAGAAAAGTAGGCTTCTATGTTCGTAGAGTTCGTTGAACGTGTGATAGCCATCTGAGACTGTACCGACAATGCATTCGATTGCTCCGACTCCAGGGATATAAATATTGTCGCCCAACCCGGCCACCACCTGGTCGATCTCATCCCCCGAAAGCGGCGGTGGGAAATGGATCGAGTCTCGATCCGGCAGATTGCAGACTTCACACCAGCGATCAAGTCGACCCTGAAATCGATGCGATTGGGGGTTATAGATATCACTCATTTTCCTCTTCCTCCTCTTCCTCCTCACACTCGTGTTCACAAACCTCAGACGATTCATCGAACCACATATCTTCTGAATCGCAGTCGCAAGCCTCTCCACATTCGGGACATTCGTGCATCGCTTGTACACCTCCTGAGTTTCTAATCTCTCTTCTGAAAACGCAAACAAATGTTTCTTAGGGTGCGTTATTTCTCGGCAAAAATTTCACCAAATGCACGCCGATCCACCAGGTATACACCTTGGCGACAATCCTTGAGTTGTCAAGGATTCCTTGATAACTCGATCATGTTAGTCCTACTCGAATAATCCAACCTGGCGGCAATCCAAGCACTGCCCATTCCCCGACGCGAGGTTGCTCGGATCGCGCAGGGGCAGACACCCGCAGCAGCAATCCTGCCCGCACTCCTGACAAAAATGTAGATCATCCTGGCGCTCGACGGAACGGTTGCAACGCTCACAAGCTGACTGCTCACAAGCCGGGCAATATACTCCCCACTCGCAGAGACAGCCACGGCTACCGCTAAAGTCAACCGGCACAGGATTCCACATTGCAATTTCCCCTTCATTTGATTTTTAGGTAGCTACTACTGCTCTCGTTCGGCCTCGCGTGAGCATACCGCGAAGTCGTTTGAAGGCTGGAATGCCCGGCAGTCTCTTTTACGAGATTCATCGGCGCCCCGTTGTCCAGGGCGTGCGAGATATGTGCATGCCGAAACCAGTGCGGCGAGACACTGCGAGCAATCCCTGCCCTCACGGCAGCTGCGCGAACGATCCGCCACGCCTGGCTTTTTGAGAGCTGGCTTCCCTTTTGAGATTTGAATACCGGATCATCATCGGGATGCAGCCCCAGGGATTGAATCTCGCTCCATACCTTCTCGGGAATCAAGACAACGCGCGTCTTCCCGCCTTTCCCGAAAAACGTGATTTGACCGCCCGACTCCCTTGATTGCAGGTTACGCCATTGGAGGGCGACGGTTTCAGATACACGCCCGGCGCTGACGTAAAAAACCTTCAACAGAAGAAGGTTTCGGGGATTCGTCTCCAGGGCGAGGATTCTAAACAGATCTTCCTCGCTCAAGATTCGCTCTGATAATTTATTTTCGATGATCGGCAGTGAGACGACCTGGCCAACGTCGATAGGCAGGTAGCCGATCTTGTGACCGAATGCGAGCAGGCTCTTCACGCTGGCGATATATCGAGCCTGGGTAGATGAAGAAAAATGCTGAATGGTCCGTTGGTAATCAATCAGCATCTGGACCGTCGCAGATCGAAATCCGCCACGAGGCAACATCTGCTCTTCGAAGCGGGCGATGTCCCTGCGATATTCTTCGCGAGTCCGCTCCGAGCGGCGCCCCTCGGAATGGAGCCATAACTCCACCATTTGCAGATCGGAATCGACCTGCGCGATGGATGACGGTTGTAGCAGGATCAAAGAATCAGACATTTTTCATCCCAGCAGCATCGTGACCAGTGTCAGGATGCCGGGTTTTTCTTTCCCGTCCCATTCGATATCGATCTGCAGACGAGACCGGGGCGACAGAATCCACCCGCATGGCCATAAATCTCGGAGATTACCGGACCATTCGGCAACCGCAATGGACGACATCGGAACCATGTTTACCCGGATAAGATTTGAGGTGTCCACCACGCGGACAAGAGAGTCCCGAACATCCGCGCAGACCATCCCTAGAATCATTTTCCCATCGTCTGACCAAGCCGGAAAGACCGTACCGGTCAAACCTTTCTCCGGGGTTGCCGATCTGTACATGTACGACCCTAAATCTACTCGCTCGAAGCGGAGACAGTTTTTTCGAGCCAGTAGCTCGATGCACATGCTGTGGACCATAACCGTCTTGCCATAAACATCCTGTTCGTCTTGATTATATTCCATAAGTCTTTCTGGCTGTTTCGCGCGCCCAGGCTGCGACAATTTCTTTGCCACTCATATGAAGATGCTTCAGTGCTTGAGCTTCCAAAAGATTTTGCCCATAATCATAAATGGCCTGGATTAAATCTTCCAAGTCGCCATTTGGGACAGTGATAGACCCTATTAAGTCAATTATTTCCATCCTCTCGATCGTGCTCATTGTCATCTCATTTCCCTCGTTTCAATATCGATCAACTAAATCAGATCACCCCTGGGTTGAAATCTGACGATCTTCGCCCTTACAGAACTCAGTTAGCTCGTTTTCGGCAAGTCCGCACTTTTTACATAGCGCGAGAACGACTTCACCGTCGCGATCCAGGGTTCCATCCGGCGCGGCTTCCCCGGTTTTATATAAATCGTGACTTTGATAGTTGTAGACGACGTCAACCAGACCTTTGAAGTCGGTCCTACTCAGCCTCCAATACGAGCCGCTCTCCCACATTTCTTCAGCTATCCGCTTCTTGTCTTTCATCGCATTTCCCTTTCCTGCTGCTCCAGATCAGGCTTCTTCGCAGTCGGCGTATATTGCAAGCTTGCCTCGATATCGTTGAACCTGAAATCGACCTGGTGCGACTGCTCCGAATGCTCTTCGAAGCATTCGGAGCACAATTGAATATTCTGCAATCGCCATGCGCCGTCACGCGCCCTGATTATCGTTTTACAGTTTGAGCAGCGCATCTTTTCTTTCTCAGGATCTTTCTCAGGATAATGGCAGCTCTCCATGGCGACCCCATACGAACCCACTCGTCATGGCAGGCACGATAAGAGCCACTGAAAACCACTTCTCCATGGCCCCTTGAATAATCCATCAGATCGAATTTAATCATTATTTCCTCTTCCTCATCGCCGGCGACCATATCGGTTTCGATTCGTCCACCGTCGCCCCTGCCAGGTCCGCGATGATCTCGTTGATCATTTTTTGCAAGCCCGACCAATTCTCTTTCGACATTGCGTTTACAAGCGATTCGAGAAAATCGGTGGGATCCACGGCCCTCAGAGTCGGCTTCTTGAATCCCACTCGAATCACCTCATTCCACTGATCCCGCCAAATCCCCTCAGTCAGCTCGCAATTGAACGCCTCAGCCAGACCGGGAAGATTCACGCCGCCGCGCAGGTAGAATTTCTGCCAAAAGAATCCATACTCGGATTCTTCCGACAGCATCTTTTTCGATTTGCGATGATCTAGGCCATCCTGCCGAGCTGCCCGGATTTTCTCATCGATCCGGCCAATCAAGTCCTGCCACTCCCTGGCGAGTATGCCGGCGTAGGCATCCATGCCGGGATTAATCGTGAGCCGATCGCCCAGACATTCGCGCGCCCAGGCTGTGATAATTTCTTTGCCATTCATATGCGCCGACCTACAGGCCGAATCGATTCCATAATGCCTGCCTAAAAATTTCTTCTTTTACTTCAAATGTCCTGCCGGAGAAGAGTGAGAAACGGACAACTCCCTTTAAAGAAAGCCTTTCCCACGTCTCGACCATTTCCATGTTGATGGTTATCGTTTTCAGACGGACGCGGAACATGTCGCCTTCCTCGGTTTCGTATTTATACACGAAATCCAAAGGCGCATTTGGTATAAGCGTTTTAACCATCTCCACAACGTCTAGCTCAGCAAATCTTGTCATCCTACAGAAGCTCCTTATAAGACTCGAAAGATTCGGCCAACGCCATTAAGAGAGCGTCTGCGTCCTTTTTCGATTTAGATTTACCGCGAATCATCGGCAGAGCCTTGCGCATCCTTTCCACGTCATCCGAACAACCATCGGAGGCTGCTAACTTAATATGCAGTCGGTAGACACCGTCTTCCATTTCGAAGAGATACGAACCGATGTGAAACAAATCCGACATTTTCTTATTCCTTTCTCCGTAAAGGTTAAACGATCTGCGCACCCCTCGCCGCCTGCATATCGCTCCGGCTTGCCCTGTGTTGGCACAGAGGGAGGGGTGCGCAGGTGATAACTAGAACTGGCCCTTGAACTCGTCTTTCTCGACAGGCTGTGATTGCCGATTGTCGCGGGCAGCTCGCCGTTCCTCGATCTGCCGCATGCGGTCCTCATACGGCGTGTAATCAGCGGAGATCACAAGACTCTCCTTCCCCGGCAGCGGCGACATTACGGTTTCGATCGCTGCGTAGTCTCGGCCAGTGGTCATATTTGTCCCGTGTATAACTTGGAGCGTACACGGTGAACCGACGAGAGAATCAGGATTGCGTTGACCATTTTCGAGAAACATCGGGGCAGTCAAGTACCCGACCCACATCTGCTCTTCCTCTTTCGAGAAAGACTTCTTATTCGCCCAGGAGAGGCAGACCTTGTAGAGCTTCTGTTTCGGGTTACTGAAAGTTGGATAGGTATCCATCGTAATGATTACCCGGCGTCCGAAAAATTCGGATTCCGGATCTTGATAGGTCGCTTCAAGTTCGAAACTGAGGATAACCTTGTCCGACATTTTCATCTTGTCGGTTGGTCGCCCAGCTCGATCTCGCACCGGTTCCTCGACCTGGATCATGTTGATCTCAGCGAGCACGGCAGGCTGATGACCAGCGGGCGCCCTTTCGAAGATCCGCCTCTCAGTGTTGAGAGTAATCCCTTTTGATTGTGAAGATTGCGCCTGTTGTTTGCCCTGTGACGGGCCTGATGGTAATGGCATGTTTTCTCCTTTGATAAGTTACTTGGCCGGTACTCGATCTCTGATTCCTCGCGTTTTCCTGGAAACCCAAATCAGACTTTCTTTCCCGGTCTTTTGAACGGGACCTGGTACCGCCTGCTTGAGCAATGTCCCGCTGTTGCCCACTCGGTCGCGTGGCGGCTTGCGCCTGAAGGTTGTCTGATCCCTTCAGGAATCCCTTTTGAGATCAGAACCCGACATGTCGGACATGAGGCATTCTTCACTCAGTGCAGACGGGATCAGATCGAACAACTGAAATCTTCCGGCCACAACGGGACCGGTTGATTATTCTCGACTCGCATCAGGGGGGTAAAGAGTTCCCCGGTGACGCAATCGACATGAGGCAGAACGTGAGATCCGAGGACCTCACGATGCGCACAATTCGGACATCTTGTTTCCATATTCTCCTTTATTTATCGACTCCCGCGTAGAACGCGAGAACGACAATTGCGACAAAAATCAGACCCTTGATAAGCCTCATTCTTTCTCCTGAATACAATCACTGACGAAGTACAGCTCCTGCTGCGCCCGCGTGACTGCGACATACCTTAGATTCCATTCCTGCCGGTTCTGCTCCGGGGTCTGGCCTTTCCAAATGAGAGGCAGCTTTTCGGGGTGGAGAATGAAAACGCGAGGATTCTCCAGCCCCTTCGCGCGATGGACGGTACTCAGTGTAATCGCTGCCCGCTGATCGGAAAAGAGTGATTCAATATCAGAAATGAAACCTTCTTTCGTTACCGGCTGAAACGATTGATAGCAGACTTCCAGCGCGTCACAGCGATCATTCAGTACTTCTTGCTGTGACTCACTGCCGATCTTCTGTTCGAGAACCTCCAACTGCTTCATCCGATACCCCTGAAGCAGAACAGAAAACGATTCGAACGGCTGACGATTGCAAATCTGTTTGACGGCATTCACTAGGGATGCCGCCACGTCCCTGCCTTTGATTCGGGCCTGCTTGCGCTGACCAATCAATTCGAAGCAAAGCTTAATCAAAGGCGCGGTGGTACGACACAGCACCATGTCGCCAGATGCGATCATCTCGCGGAACTTCTTATCAGAAATCGTATCCACGATTCCCGGTTCTGCACCGGGGGCACATTCGATCTGTGGGACAATTTTCCGTGCCTCTGCAATTACGGATGACGGGCAGCGATAGCAGATCGAAAGAGGCAACTGCTGCGCATCGAAGTGTCGAACGATCTGATGGAATGAATCGGATTCGGCGCCTGCGAATGAATTCCCCGTGACGATTCCATTGGCCACATAGGTGTGATATTTATCGATTTCGAGAGAATGGACTTCCAAGTTGTAAACTCTCTCCGAAGTGACGGTCACTTGTTCCCATTCTGGATTTTTTGTCTTCCCCGTCCATACGGGGACCTTCATCAGACCACCGCTAAGTAAATTACAAGCCCTAACCTCGAAAAGCGTCGTTCGACCGCGCTTTGCATTGTCCGGTTGATAGAAAGGCCAGTCGATCGATCGGGCGAAATCCTTCAAGCAATTCTCGGCATTTGTCTGAAGATTGACATCTTCAATCAAATCAAAAAACCTATCAATGGCTCCCTGTGTCAGATGCTGCGCACCATTTACGGCCGTAAAAGGAATTGTCGGCAACTGATAACGAAGAGCGATCTCACTCTCATGCAAGCTGGCAGAAGTCTTATCCCTGTGAACACCGAGAATCCAGACAGCATCAGCCCTTTCAATTCTCGCCCTCTGTCCGAGATGAAGACATCCATGTCCATCGTCGTCCTTGCCAAAAAGCTGGCACCATCCGACTCGAAATCGATTTCCCCGGCGCATCAAATAAGTCACATTCAGATCAATCGACCGCTCCGTCCATCGAACGATCCATCGATGGTTGTCCGTACATTCAGTTTCAGACTCTAAAACTGCGACCTTGAAAAGATCACCCGTATACTTGCGCGAGCCAGCGGCCAACACCGCTTTCCCTTTATAAAAAGCCGCATCTTCACGCGCGTATGCAACAACGGTATCACCAACCGCGATTTCCTCAATCGGCACAGTTCGATAACCCGTAACATGCTTACCGCCTTCAATTCGTTCACCAGCCAAAACCATGGTCCCTTTTGGCTGGCAATAGATGGCCTGCCGGGGATCTCCCACGGCGATCACTCTGCCCGATCCATTCGCCGCCCGCTGAATCAGAGTCATCTGCGCCTTGCTCAAATCCTGCGCTTCATCGACGCAAACCAGCCCGTACGTAGCCGGCTGCATTCCGAGAAACCCCGGCATCCACACCATATCGCCATATGATGTTTTGCCGGTTTTCTCCGTCTGGCTAATTCCCTCTTTCAGAAAGAGAGAGACGGTTTCAGCCAGCGGCTCGATGCCGCACGGTGGAACTTCGACATTGAATCGATCCGCAATATCAGCAAGCGATTCGGAATCGATCGGACAAAGAGTAGCTTGCGCGAATCGGAGCAACGATAAGGCGGCATCACGGAATACATGCGGATCGCCATAGCTGGAGTCCAGATTGAGCCGCTTGGCTATAATTTTGTACTTCGCGTCATCGACCTCCAACTTGGGGGTGTTACGCATCCCATTGCGCAGGGTCGCATATCCGAGTGAGTGAATCGTCCTGCAATCCACGCCTGCCGGCAGCCGCCGAAGCAATTCCTCCACGATTGACTTATTGAATGCCGCAAAAAGGACATGGGAAGAATTAAAGTGAATCGATTGCGGGGCCTGATGAAGACCTTGGACGATCGTGGTCGTCTTCCCCGATCCGGCAACGGCGGAAACGGCGATACAGCCAGAACCAGATTGGAACCAATCGTAAATCTTCTGCTGATAGACGGACGGTGTAAATTCAGACATTAAGCCACTTTTCTCCTTTACTCAGACCGGTCCTCGCCTTTAAAACTGCTTTCCTGAACTTTTCGACGCCGACCGACTCCAACCGGAAAGACGCAGCATTAATAGCCATCTTTCGCGTTCGACCTTGCGCTATTAGGTACCCCGTGCTCGCCTCGCTGACGCCGAACGCGAGCACGTCGAAGCAGCGATGGGAAAAAAACTCGAACCCGTCGAAGCCGGGAAATTCCACCGATTCCCCTTCGACTTCCCGCGTTTCGTTTTCTGAAATTGCAATTCTATATTTCATAGCGTTCCCCTGCGGAATGATTTTTATATCAGATTGATCACCGAGTCAAGTTTAAAATGGAACATCACTGTCTTTTTTTTCTGCCCGCAAGCTGATCGGGACTGAAACTTCCCGAAAATACTGGCAGTCCTGGTCTAATTCGAACGCCGCTTTGCCATCCTCTGCCCCGGTGAAACGATCACGGAGCTTTTGCAGGTGGACGACGGTGATTTTCGATCCTTTTTCGCGCGATATTACAATTCCAAAATCCGCCTTGCGCTCGAAATCCCCGCTGCCGTTTATATCCGCCAAAGTCATCTCACTACTCCGAGATGATCCTTGTTTTGTAGGGTGGCAGACGAGATGGGTTATCAAATCTTTTTCCTCAGTCATCGCTTTCAGTTTGCTCAATTGTTGCCCCGCAAAATCGGTGTATTTGCCCAGCAACCGATCTGCCGGCTGTAACTCCGTAAATGGATCGAGATAGAAAACACCCATCCCATTTTCGGCAATCTCCTGCTCTACCAGCGGCTCGATGCCGTCCACCGATCGCTGATTGAAATCGAGAGAAAATACCGTACAGATATTCTTCAGATCGGAAACGATTTGGCACACTCGTGCGTCATCCATCGAATCATCGAAAGGATTGCACTTGCCGAAAATGGCGACCAGTTCGAGTAGCAATCGTTCAGGCGGATTTAATTCAAATGAGCAGAGACCAGCACGGATATTGTTTCGAATAGCAAAGTCGAGGAGGTAGCTGAGAATGAACGTAGACTTGCCCGCCCCCGGCTTCCCGGTCCACACGGAGAGCAAGCCAGGCCGTGGTCGATAAATCTTATTCAGATTTTGATACTGGCATTGCAGCCCGTAGATATCGGATCGCTTCCGATATACCAGGGCCGCAGCCTGCAATTCACTGAGCATATAGCGATTCTTCTTTTCCAGCGGTCGATTATCTAACGGGGTAATAATTGCCGGCGCTGTATAAAAC
>Ga0209431_10003859_pt1 | contig 11822 bp, 15 predicted proteins | sample RifCSP13_3_FD_184021 | JGI IMG/M metagenome (GOLD analysis project Ga0209431, IMG submission 184021) | Soil microbial communities from Rifle, Colorado - Rifle CSP2_sed 13_3 (SPAdes) (version 2) | ecosystem: Environmental > Terrestrial > Deep subsurface > Rock core/Sediment | place: Rifle...
CTTCACCTGCACCTTCAGCCTCGCCTTCACAATCCCCGTCGCCCACTCCACAGCCAACAGCAACGCCTTCACCCATAGCAACACCCAACAACTCAACACTTGCCCTCCCAACCGAAGCAACAATCGCCATAGCTGCCATAATGGCATTCGTAGCAATAGTCGCTGTCGTCCTAATCCTAAAGAAACGCGCGAAATAGAACAAGAATAAAACCCGTAACACTTCACCCTCCCTTTTTTCATTACCTTTTCATTGCCATAAAATCGAAAACGAAAACCGAGAATCACGATTAATTTTCGTTTCTGCTGCCGTGGCGGATTTTGATAGCGACCCCAGTTTTGAACGCCTTCATCTCTGAACATGATAGCAACGCCCGCCCAACCGCTAAAACCCTCCTGTTTTCATCAACGGCGATGACTTCGTCTTTCGCGTGAATCTCGTCATCAACTTTAACTACGTGTGCAGCAAAAACGTCGCCTCCATCCGCCACAAACTTTGCTACGTCCTGTTTGACGGTGACGAAGCAATTGGCAGAAGCCACATTTTCAGCCATAAAATGCGCTGCCTCAATGCTCATGGATAACAAGCCGTCTGTGGGACGAAGAGTGGCAAGTCTTTTCCCATCTAAAATCACGTAGCGTATCCTGCCTGTGTTATGGGAAAACTGAATCTCAACGTCATCTGGAAAAAGCTTGGCGCCGACGCCTTGTCCGAACTGGTAATCCGCGATGCTTCTAACTCGCCTAAGCGCGTCTTCCACTTGTTTTCACCATGAACTTCTTTTTTTGTTTCGACAACTATAAACATGCGGCATGCAATAAAAACAATCTGTGTGAACACCAATGCGATGCGAAGTTTGCGGACGCAAAATCCACGAGAACCCAAACAGAGTAGTGATCGAAGGCGCCAAATTGTATGCGTGCAATGAATGCGCGAAACATGGAAAATCAACCTGGGAGGAGCCGCCTAAGATCAAATTCGCTGAACTATCAAAGCAGTCCACATCAGGAGCCGCACCAACAAAAGGACCGATCCAAATCAAAAAGAAGGTTATAAAAGCAAAAGTGGATACGAGTCAAGAAATAGTTGAAGGCTACAGCGAAATAATCAGGCAGGCTAGAGAAAAACTTGGGCTTTCCCACGAAGACCTCGGCATGAAAATAAACGAAAAAGAATCAGTCCTGCGGAAAATCGAAACGGGAAAAATCTCACCCGACAACCTACTTGTTTCCAGACTCGAGCACACACTAAAAATCAAGCTTCTTGTTCCAGTAGAAGAAGAAAGAACCCCCCAGAACCTTCCAAAATCAGCAAGCCAAGAGCTGACGCTTGGAGATATCATTAAAGTCGACAAGAAAGAAAAGGGAGAGTAACTTTCCGAACGAAAGCCATCATAGTGCAGCGCCGACTAAACCGTGAAGCCTCAAACCTTGAGGAACTCAAAAGCCTAGCTGAATCAGCCGGATACACAATTGTAGCACAGATGGAGCAGACCCGAACACCCGACGCCCGCTACCAGTTAGGCGCGGGAAAAGTGGAAGAACTCGCAGCACTCGTCAAGGAAAATGGCGCTGAAAAAGTAATTTTCGACAATTCTTTGAGGACAATTCAAGCTTACAACTTGGCGAAAGCCACAAAGGTTGAAACCATCGATCGTTTTCAGCTGATTCTTGAAATCTTCACCAAAAGAGCCACGACCACGGAAGCTAACCTCCAGATTCAGCTCGCAACACTTAAAAATGAGCTCAAGCACGCGAAAGAAAAAGTGAGACTTTCCAAGAGGGGAGAGCAGCCAGGATTCATGGGTATTGGTGTGTACGCAGCAGACGTTTACAAGGAGGCAATAAAACGGCAAGTTCACACCATCCAAAAAAAACTTAAAGACGTCCGAGGAAAACGAGTTTTACATCGCGATAGAAGAACTGAGCTTGGTTTTTTTTCTATTTCTATGGCGGGATACACGAACGCGGGAAAAAGTTTGTTGTTTAACGCCTTGGCAGAAGCAACAGCCCAAGTGAACAATGCGCTTTTCACTACGCTTTCCACAACCACGAGGCTTATTGAATTTTCTAACAGAAAATTTCTGCTAACTGACACTGTGGGCTTCATAGAACGATTGCCTTTATCGCTAATAGAAGCCTTTCACTCCACGTTGGAAGAAACAATCTACTCCGACCTCATAATCTTAGTAATAGACATAAACGAACCATTAGAAACTATTGAGAAAAAGAACAAAACTTGCCAGGAAACGATAGATCGCATAGGAGCTTCAGGTGTACCAGTAATAACAGTGCTCAACAAAATAGATAAGCTATCAGAGGCAGAAGCAACACAAAGATTTGAAGAACTCAAAGACAAAACCCAAAATCCCCTTCTGATATCCGCACTGAAACGCACAAACCTTGACCTGCTAAGACACGAAATACTGAAAAAACTCGAAGGCTACATTCAAGCCTCATTCACTGTGCCACTGACAAATCAGGTGATGCCCTTCATGTCTTGGGTACACACCAAAACAGACGTGAAAAAGGTAGATTACACGGAAAAGTCTGTGCAAGTAGTTTTTGAAGCTGATCCAGAATTGGTGCAGAGAGTGAAAAAACGAGTGGAAGAGCTCAATGGACAATTCGAAGCAACCACCAACCCGCAGTAGCGGGAAAACGGAAACGCCGGCACCATGTGTCGTTATTTTAAGGTGGGGGCACAGATACCAAAGGGATGCAAGACTCACAACCCACGTTGCTCTAACGGCACGGGCTTTAGGTGCGGCAGGCTTCGTGCTTTCCGACACGGTTGACGAGAAAATCAAGGAAACAGTAGAAAAGATTACTAAAAGTTGGGGAGGCAACTTCTTTTTTGAAATGGCTACGCCGTGGAAAAGAGTAGTCAAAGATTGGAAAGACAATGGCGGAGTTGTCGTTCATTTAACAGCTTACGGAGAAAACATACAATCAAGCCACGTTTTGGAGGAAATACGTGACTCCCGAAAAGACGTTTTGGTTATTGTTGGAAGCCAGAAAGTGCCAAGAGACTTTTATATGAGCGAGGTTTCAGATTTCAACGTGGCAGTGGGAAACCAGCCGCATTCGGAGTGTGCTGCTCTTGCTATTTTTCTTGACAGGTTTTTTAAGGGAAAAACATTAGAGAAACCGTTTGAAAATGCGAAAACAAGGATAATTCCTCAGAAAAGAGGCAAGAAAATAGAGTAGCATGGTTAAATTGGGCATTCTTTCAAGAAGAGTTTTATGGAAGGATAGTGCATTAATAGAATGTTTAAGGAACCAGACTATGTTATCGACCATTGACGACGCAACATTGATGAAGGTGGCTTCTTCGCTCGGGGAAGAAGCAGCTGCAACGCTAATTGAGAACCTTAAGAATTTGGATGAAATCACGGACGATGAGATAGCTAACAAAACGGGCATAAGGCTCAATACAGTCCGCAAAATCCTCTACAAGCTTTACGACCATTCCCTCGTGAGCTTGAGGCGGACAAGGGACCCTAAAACAGGCTGGTTTATTTTCCATTGGAGACTTCAACCTGATCAACTTGAAGGCTTTATTTTAAGTCAGAAACGCCGGGTTCTTGAAAAACTTAACGTCCGGTTGGAATATGAGTCAAATCATGACTTCTACTATTGTAACACCCCTGGGTGTAGACGAGTTACTTTTGAAGAAGCAGTGGAGGCAGTTTTTCACTGCAACTCTTGCGGTAAATCATTAGCTCATTCTGAAAATGGAAAAATGATAGAGAAACTGACTGGGAAAGTTGAGCAGCTAAGGAAGGAACTCGGTGAGTAACAAGCTTCCCTCAAGGGAGCAGGCACTGCAACTTCTCCGTGAAAGCAACTGCTCAGCGAAGGTCGTAGAACACTGCGAAGCCGTTGCGAAACTTGCAGCAGAAACTGCCAAGATTATCCAGGGGAAGGGCTTGAAAGTTAATGTGGAACTTGTGGAAATTGGAGCTCTTGTACACGATATTGGTCGTTCAAAGACTCATTCTGTCAGCCACGCAGTTGCTGGAGCCAAGATAGCTGAGAGCGCTGGTTTACCCGAACCTGTGGTCGCAATAATTAAGCGGCATGTCGGAGGAGGCATAACGGCTGCTGAAGCGGAAGCGTTGGGTTGGCCAAGAGACAATTATGTTCCTATAACTCTTGAAGAGAAAATAGTGTCGTACGCCGACAAGCTAATTGAGACCTCTGGGCGGGTGCCAATCGAAATGACAATCAACAAGCTTAAAGAAGAAAAGTTGGATACTGCTGCTGACAGAGTTCGATTGCTTCATGATGAAATAGAATCTCTTTTTGGAGAACGTCCATGATCAAGTTGACATTGCTGGCTAAAATCTACGGCGCTAACCAGAGGAAGCAAATTGACGAAACCGTAAAGAACTTGTTTGAAGGTCTGAGCGTAGAAGCTACGGTCAGTGGTGCCCCAACAGAGAATTGGGTTCAAGTAGCACTTTCAGGGGAAGACGAAGAAATAGCCAAAAACCTCCTGTCAAAGGAGTTTGGATTTTGCCCTTCAGGTTTGGAAAGCGTTGAGAAATTATCCGTGTTGAAGGGCTTCGTGACTGGCCTTGAAAAAAACAGCAAGGAATTATTAGTGGACGTTGGAGTAATCAAGCCAAAAACACTCTACGCAACTGTGCCGCTTAGCCATTTGCAAGACAAACTCGCATCCGGAAAAAAAACGCCGCTTAGCACAATAGCAGAACTTTGGGGTATATGCAAGAATTTGCCCGTAAGCATCAAGATTGTCAACGTAAATTCAGAAGCGACACAAATGGACGCTGAGCTATCAGATGAGCAAATTGAGAAATTCACGTTTTGGCGAGAGTCCTTGCTGGATAGGCTGTTAATTCTTGGGGCACCTCTTAACCAAGTGAAAATGGCTGTGGAACAAGCAGAAATAGGCAGAGATGTCATAGACATAGAATCGCTAGGTATGTTTGAGCACGCATTAGTGTGCAAACTTGGAACGGATGCCGCTGGTTTGGTGTCCTCAATTGGCAGAAGGCTCAGAAAGGCTAAATTCACAATCTTTAATCCCAAGAAAGCCACGGCGTTCCTAGAAAAACGTCAAGATTCATAACGAAGCAGTTTGTTTCTAACCGTTTAGGTATTTCCGCTGTTTTTTCATGTGACAAGGTAGACTCCAACGAAAATCAGAACTGCGCCTGCGGGGACGAACGGACGGAGTGATTCTCCGACGAAAGCGACGGCGAAAAGAGCGGTTACTGCTTATGTTTTATTTTTTGTGTGCTGCTTTGGTTTGCTATTTTTTGGAGGTTAGGGTTACTATCGAGTAGTTGTTGTTTTGCAGGTATTGGTTTGCTGCTTCGATTAGGTCTTGGTTCGTTGTGGTTTGAATTTTCTTGGTGTATTCAAGTAAGGCATTTTCGTTTTTGTATTGTATTTCCACTTCTGCTATTAGGCGGGGCAGTTCCGTGGGGCTATCAAAATCTCTGTAAAGGGATGCGAGCGTTTGGTTTTTGGCTTTGTTTAGTTCGATTTCTGTGACTTTTTCGGTTTTGATTTTTTCCAGTTCTTTTCGAATGAGCTTTTCTGTTTGTTCCAAAGATTTTGGTTTAACTGAGCAATCAATAGCAAAATATCCAAAATCTAAACCGGAGATGTGTGTTGATCCAACGTCATATGTGAGGGCTTTTTTTTCTCGCAATTCCACAAACAGTCTTGAGCTTTCTCCTATTCCTAAAATTACTGATAGTAGGTCTAACGCGGAGGTTGCGTTGTCCTTTGATGGAACCGTTCTAGCGCCTATGGTCAAGTAGGCTTGGGCTATTCCCATTTTTTCTATTTTTGCCCCTTTTTTAGGTTTGGTTTTTTCGATTTCGTGTGGTTTTTTCAAGATTATGTTCTTATTTTCTTTGTCCTGGAAGTTTCTAAGCGCCTTTTCAACGTCTTCGTCTGAAAAACTTCCTGTTAGTATTATAATCATGTTTTGGGGTGCGTATCGTGAACGATGAGTTCCCTCTAGCTGATTCAGTGTCGTTTGACTCACAGTCTGTTTTGTTCCTGAAATCGGCCTTCTAATTGGATGCGACTTGAAAAGGCATTTGGCAAGCGTCTCGTCGATTTTGCTGGTTGGATCATCCGCGATATCTGCAATCTCGTTAAGGATTACTTTCCGTTCTATCTCAAGTTTCTCTTTGTCAAATGAAGAATCAAAAAGCAGCCCCGATAGAACCTTTGAAGCTTCAGCCAATTTCTCAGGAAAAATATTCACAGCACAGTAAGTGAATTCAGGGGTTGTCTCAAAAATGGAGCATCCACCCAACATCTCGATTTCATTGTGAAGGTTTATTCGTCCTTGAGAACCCCCAACTAACATATGCTCAAGAAAATGAGCGGTGCCCGAATTTTCTTTTGAATCATCATTTGATCCATACTTAATTGCAACGGACAATTGCGCCGTCATTCCCGATATACGGGGATACAGTAATACTGTTAACCCATTTGAGAGGACTTTTCTTTCCCAAGAAATGCGATTGTTCATATTAGCAAAATAAGCCCAGAGCCTAAAAAGTCTGATTCTTACATTGTTGTTATTGTTGAGCAGAGGTTTGTTTTGTGAGGTGCATCAATAGAGGAGAGGGAGTCGTAATATGTAATTTAGAATTTAGAAAATTAGAAATTTAATGGATAGTTGATCAATAACCAAACATACAACAAAGAACATCCATTCGCATGCCCTCTAGTGCGAATGCAAATGGCAAAAAAGGGAAATGCTGTGTTGTACTTGTCGCGCGCGGTTATGAAAGAAGCTTTATGGCTTCTTCCCTTGGGATAGCTACCATTGTCTCTGAGGCTACGAAATCTGCAACTGCAAGCGACGTCTTGAGTGCTTCTTTTTCATTTGCAGCTTCAAAAATAACAGCAGTATCATAGCGACCAAGAGTCCAATACCAGCCAATGATTTTTATTCCCCTATTTTTGAGTTCATCCACTACCTTGGTTGCCTGCTCGGCTAATTCTTTGCCTGGTTTTTTCCTCATCTTACCCAAACTTATGAAGATCAAACTAATTTTCACCTCCATCGAGAAAATTGAGCATAATCTAATCTCACCTACGCCTTATTACTCTGCGTTCAGTGCTGAATTTAAGGCATTGTGATTGCCTGTGCGCAGTCACAGAAAGATTTCTTATGGTTGGGAAGAACATTCGAAAGGACTAGCATTTTCTCTTTGAAATTAGAGAATCAGTAAGTATTGAATCAAAGACCCGATTTATGACATTGAGCTTCCCTTCGCATCCGCTCGGGTGCGCTTCATTAATATTCAGGTTGAAAAAAGTTAGAGGGTACTGGTTTAGAAACCCAGTAGTATTATGCCTATTCCGATAAATGCCAGTATTGCAACTATGATTACGAAGATTATGACAGCAATTACTGCTATTACGAATGCTTTTAGCCATCCGCAATCGAAAAAGTGCTTTATCAACGCAAGCCAAACAATAAACATTATTACTGCTGATACCAAGCTCCCCACAAAGGCTCCAACAACAGCACCTATGATTGTTCCTAGGACAACTATCCAGATGGCGTCTGTAAATTTCGCTTTATCTTTTCCCGCTAATGCTCTTCCAACTAGCCAAAGTATCGGTGCAATTACTATTATTCCTACGACAATTTGTATTAATAAGGCAACTAAATCCATGTTGATTCTCCCTGTTTCTTATTTGGTAGCTTTGCCTTTTAAGCTTACTGTGCTAGTAAATTCCCTTAAAAACCAAAAAAGAGGAAAATTGTTGCTCTCTTGACGCTTTTCCTTTGCTTGTCAGCAATCTTCTTTTGCTTCTTCGTCAGCTCTCGCGCGTCAGTCCGTTGCTGAATTCAGATTTTAATAGATTTTGTTTCGGTTTCATGGTTAGAGGGTAGTTTTGCGTCGCACAAGTTTCCCTTGCGGGTTTACAGTATCCGCTTTTCTCGTATCTGCAAGCTCTTTTGAGCTTTGAAAACTCCGGCATAACGATGCTCGGCTGAGGAGCCATCTTAGAATGGGAAGTTTCTGGTGGGTGATAGATGAATTCAGGTCTTCCACGGCTTTTTGCTGGGCTTTTTCTCTTTCAAAACGAGTTCTGCGGGAGCCAAGTCGTTCAAGATGGATTATTACTGTTGAACGGGCGAAATCTGAATTGCTAACCAACTCAGCGAGTGCCATGGGCTCATGATTCCTGCTCAGCAAATCGAATATCTTTTTATTAAAAAATCTAAGTACATGCGGATAAAGGAGCAAGAACCTATTAAAATCTATTTTTGTCTGAATTATGCAACAAGCTGGCGCGCTAGTGAATAGTGTTGCTTTCGATCTTTACGCCTTAAAAGACTTTCATCTGTGAATACACACTTTTGTATTTGCTTCCGTCGTCCGCAAAGATAATTACTCCCAATCCTTTGTTCTGCTTTGATAGGAATTGGTGAGCAGCGAACATGACAGCTCCTGACGAGGGTCCAACCAACAAACCTTCGTTGAGGTGCAATTTTTTAACCGTTGAGAAAGCGTCTTTATCAGAAACCTCAATCCACTCGTCAATTAGGTTTATTCCGTCGGCTTGAGCTTTGTTTAATCCGTCTTGTAAAACCTTTGGTCTGCTGGAAACATTAAAATTTCTCAGTCCCTGAAGCCTGTGCTTTTCATCTTTTGGGGTTATAGCGATCACTTTTACTTCGGGATTTCTTTGTTTTAAGTAAAGGCCTGTTCCGGTGATTGTTCCTCCAGTTCCCACACCAGTGAAGAAATGTGTGAGTTTCCCTTCGGTTTCACGCCATATTTCTGGTCCAGTGGAACAATAGTGAGCTAAGGCGTTTGCATCGTTTTCATATTGATTCAGCATGAAATACTTCCCCTTTCCCCCTTTCACAATAGAAGTTGCTAACGCTATAGATTGATCTGTCCCTGGACCCACTCTGGGGCATAGGTCATCTGTTGTTTCAAGAACTTCAGCTCCGAGAGCACGAAGGGTATCTTTAGTTTCTTCACTAATCTTCTCGGGAACCGTGACCTCAACTTTGTAACCCATCAATTTAGCCATTCCTGCAAGAGCTATTCCTGTGTTTCCTGAGGTAGGTTCGATGAGTACTGTTTCGTTTTTCCTTATTTTGCCTTCTTCTTCAGCTTTCTTTATCATCCAGTATGCTGCTCTGTCCTTGACAGAACCAAAAGGATTTTTGTATTCCAGTTTTGCGAATAGTTTGACGTTGCCTTCACCTGGGTTCTTTATTGGGACGAGCGGGGTGTTTCCGATTTTTACTTCTTTGAAGGTCAAACAAATTCACCGGATACGACGCTTTGTCAGTTTTTTTAGGTTTTTATAGCACTGTTATAAAATCCAATTGCAAGGGGCGTATTTATTCTTTCTCAGCCATGCGTTATAGTCGAATTATACAAGACTGCACCAGACAAAACCGGACTAAACATTACTCCTCAAAAGCTGCGTCAATGGGTCTGCTTAGAAATGCTTCTTCTAAATGTGTCTGAGACCTACATTAATGCTTTCTGTGGAAGAGTGCCTAAGTCTATCGAAATTTCACTTAGTCTTTGTCTAGCAACATGAGAAACTGTTTCGGCATTTCAGCTTTTATTTGGATAGAAGTATCGACAACCCTTAACAGCCTATAACCAGTAAACAAGTCACTGGTGAAAAAATGGCAAGAAATATTCATAGAACCAAACCCTGCCAACGAGCTGCCAATGTGTCCTTCAGTAATCGTTATTTGGCGCTTGAGGAAAGCTGTAAACTCACAGGTTTGTCTTCTGGCGAGTTCTTTTCGGTTATGAAGGCATTCACCAAATGTTCTGAGGCGCATATGGCGTTCTTTCTTGGAGACCTAACTTTATGTTTTGAAGCACGTGATAACGAAATTAAGTTAAATTTTGAGGTGGAAAACAAGAAAACCACGAAGACAGTACAACACAGGTTCAATTCTAATGAGGTCAAGATGCTTTACACAAAGTATGCGAAAACATAATTTTTGAAATTGTTCAACCTGGAAAGTGAAAAAGACAGAACCACTCGGAACACTCAACATACGCGCCTTTTTTCTTTTAATAATTTCTTACATGGAACTTAAATAAGAAAAAATTGAAAGATAGAATTCTTTTCGTACTTTTTGTCCGAGAACGCCAAAATCAGTCTCAGCAAAATATAGTATCAGCTCGCGTTTTAGGGCCGAAGTGTGTTGCTTGAAAAGTTGATATGCTGATTACACGCACATAGTTGGTTGTTACACCTGTGCAGGAGGAAATGGTTTGAAACTAGCTGCTCTTTTTGATGAAGGGATTGCTTTGGCTAAAGCTGGGAAGCTTTCTGAAGCGCTCAATTGTTTTGATCGAGCCATCAAAATTGACCCAAAAAGTTTCTGTGCTTGGTAATGCAGGGGATTTATTTTGGAGCAGTAGAAGTCATGCCCGTCAAGATTTACGTGGGCAATAAAGCCGTTAGGTTTCAAGACGGAGTTTTACCGAGTCAACGATTTGTTCTGTTTGGCAATCTTTTTGGTAGTGGGTTGAAGTCTCAAGTCCCTGATCGGGAGTTTCCATCTTCGGGTTTCTGTGTTGTGCGTTCTGGAAGTTGTGAGTAGTTGCCATCAGCGGTTCTGTAAGCAGCCAACCTTCCAACTGTCTCCCAAATGTCTCCGTTGAGATGACGTATCTGCAGGGTAATTACCTCCGCTTTTGGATCAGATTTTCCTGCCCAAATAGTTAAGGTCAAGAAGTCCCCGTTATCCAGTCGATTTCTGAAGCTCGCTTTAGGCTGTGATGGAACAGACATAGAACTTGCACTTACCTCTTCTTCTTTCTTTTACTACTAGCTTTAGCCAAGTCCTCCATTAAGCCTTCATTAAATGCCACAGTGAACATGTTGTTTATGAGGGGAGATATGAAGGAACAGATTCGTTGGCGCTCCTCTGCAGACGACGTTGGAAATTGCTGCTCCACTTCAACCCACACTGCCCTGTACATGCTAACTACTTCTTTAGCCACCATATCCCACTCGCCCAAACATTCGTCATCACTCATACTTCATCATCCTAACCGATTCTACGGGGTTTTACGCTTTTAATTTTTGCTAGAAGCTCTCTAGAGCTCTGCGGAGGAAGCGTTGCAGAAATACTTTAGATATTATGGATCATCAGTTAAAACACGTTAATTGGGACAGTGCTAAATTTCTATTTTGTATTTTCTAAATTAATAAAAGTCTTAGAAATTCTTTAGCTTATTTCTTTCTTGTTTAAAAATTTAGAGAATTAGAAACCTTGTTGATATTGAGCAAAGACCAGATATATAACAAAGAACTTCCCTTCGCATGCGCTCGGGTGCATTCGCAATGGGAACTAAAGGAAACGTTGTATTGTACTTGGATAAGAAATTAATTGCGCCAATCAATGCAAGAAATAATAGATAGTTACACGTATGATATCTTGGAGAGTTTAAGAAATGGCGGTTGTAAAAATTATTGAGCTAATAGGTAGCTCACCAAAAGGCTGGGAAGAGGCTACTAAGAATGCATTGGCAGACGCGGCAAAGACAATCAAGAACATCAAATCTATTTACGTGAAACGCTGCAATGCAAAAGTGGAAAACAACAAGATCGTTGAATATAGGGCGGTAGTCAAAATCGCTTTCGTTGTGCAAAGAGAATAATTAGCTATCGTTGCCAACCTTCTATAGCCTCCACTTTTTTTTGAATTCCAAGTTGTTACCGTAACTCGCTATTTGTAACCCATAGGGTTGAAGAATTACTTTTAGGAATGTTTGTAATGGACGTATTTGTGCGTTTGAGGCTTGATTTGGGCAGTT
>Ga0209431_10003860_pt1 | contig 11822 bp, 10 predicted proteins | sample RifCSP13_3_FD_184021 | JGI IMG/M metagenome (GOLD analysis project Ga0209431, IMG submission 184021) | Soil microbial communities from Rifle, Colorado - Rifle CSP2_sed 13_3 (SPAdes) (version 2) | ecosystem: Environmental > Terrestrial > Deep subsurface > Rock core/Sediment | place: Rifle...
TTTGGTGTCGAGGTATTTTTCGAAAAGTTTCCTGTCGACCTTTTCGGGAGCTACTCCGTCCCTGATCATTCCCCGTGTTGCCCGGATAATATCGTCCTGCCCTCCGTAATCAATGGCAATATTCATTACATAGCTTCCGTTTCCTGCCGTTTCCCTCTCTGCTTTTTCTATTTTTGCCAGAAGGGAGGCAGGAAGCCTGTCTTTTCTGCCCAAATGGATTATCTTTACGTCGTCCTCCTTTGCTTCCTTAAGGTAGTTATCAACCAGTTTTTCGTAAAGCTTCATAAGGTAGCCTATCTCCGCCTTTGTCCTGTCCCAGTTTTCGGTGGAGAATCCCCAGAGGGTTACTGTATGGATCCCCCATTCCCTGGCGGTCCTGGCGAGCTTTACCGCCATGTCAAATCCTCTTTTATGTCCTTCGAACGTATGAAGGCCGCGGGATCTTGCCCAGCGGCGGTTTCCGTCGGGAATAATGGCAATGTGATTCGGGATCACGGTGTCGGCAGGAAGGGTAATTTTTCCGGACATAGGCATATTATATCTTACCTTACTAGTTATTGCGGTCCGTCTTCGGCTCGGGGAATACGTCAAAGGGTCTTGAAGTTATTTGCTCCCCGTCGGGTCCAAAAACCGGAATGGAAACGTTAATTTTGCGCTCTTTATCCTCAAGGGTAACCTGGTCTGATGCGATGAAAGTAATCCGGCACTCTTCTCCCGAGTTTACGCAACCGGCAGCTTTCACCAGCTCAAATACATCCATGACGCACTTTTTCCAGATATATATCGCAACCGGATCGCCCGCAAGAACACCCTCGTTTAACTTAATTAAGGCATCTTTTGGAACTTTGGTTGTAACGAATACTTTTTCCTTCACTTCCGGTGAGTATACAGCTTTTTGAAAATCAACTTGAACCAGGGCGTGTATTTTTTGGGATTTAATCTCATATCCTTTTTTAAGCTTGGCAAGGGTGCCCATTCATACCCCGATATTTCCCTGTAATCTGCCAAGATCTTTCCTTTGTACTTTCCCACGAATACATAATCTAGCTCGTGCTCCCCCCACCCTCCTTTTTCCATTTCGGCCTTGTAGATAAACTTGAAAACTTCTTTAAGCGGAGTCACTATCCCGAGCTCCTCTTTCAGCCTTCTTCGGGCTGCTTGTTTGTTTGATTCGCCGGGGGTCTGGTGGCTGCAAACCGCATTGCTCCAGGTTGAAGGCCAAGTTTTTTTCGCAGGCGATCTTTTGGTTATCAGCATCTCCGTTCTTTTGGGGTTAAAAATGACGATGGAAATTGCTCTATGGAGAGGAACGGGGATCCTGTGGGCACTTGTCTTATTTTTAAACCCCAAAACCCGGTCGCTAGCATCAACCAGAATTACACTTTGGGAAGTTTTGGGCATCAGGTTAAAAGTCCACGCTAAAGCGGTCGGTTACGGCTTCAACGTTATCATCCGCGTCCCTAAAAACTTGCGTGACTTCTACTTCCCTGCCGACCGTTCCTGCCTGAAGCTTGGGGTCAAAACTGGGAACGTAGGTTACAGTCTCTCCTTTTTTTATTATTCCTTTTTCTTTCAGGCCGCGGTCAAGCCTTGCAATTTGCCCCCTTGTTCCTCTTGTGATTCCATTAGAAACATCGTCTCCGGTTGTTAGATGTATTAATCTTTCCATGTTCCCGATTATACTACCACTTTCTTTCAAGTGGTATACTTTCTGTTAGTCTCGCAAATGACAAAAAACACACGCAACAAGACATTCACCGAGGAATTCGAGAAGCTTGCGGTGCCTTTAACCAAGTTTGTAATAAAAAGGGTCTCCGGGGATTCCAGGGCAACCGAGGAGGTCTTAAGTGCGACCATGATAGCCGCCTGGAAAGGCTGGAATACTTTCAAGCACAAAAGCAGCTATTTTACCTGGATATGCAGGATCGCCTTAAATAAAATTGCCGATTACTATCACGACCAGGTCAACCAAAATTCCAGGATCGTTGTTCCTTTAATCGATGCGCTGACGGGTGTCGACACCAAGTCCCTCTCCCCCGAAGAGTCCATGGCCTTAAAAGAATTAAGAAAATCGGTTAACGACTGTCTTGATCTTTTGCCTCCGGAAAAAAGGAGACTTTTGCAGTTCAGGTACTGGCATGATCTTTCATACACTGAAATTGCCAAACTGACCGGAACAAGCGTGAGGTCGGTTGAAGGAAAGCTATATAGAGCCAGGCACGATTTCGCAAGAGTCTGGGGGAAAACCCACTAATTTCTTCCGCTTTCGTATTCTTCCCTTGTTTCTTTGAAAATTCTCATTTCTTCAGGTGTGAGTATCTGCACTTCGGCTATATCAAAAAGGGAGGATCCTTCACGCAGGAAAACGATGTTTATATGCATTGCGCTATGCCTGCTTGATATCCCGGGGTTGAAGTTGGATCTGACAAAATCACGAACTTTGGGATCGGCATAATCTCGAACAGAAGGCATTCCGTCCGGGAAGCTCTCCGGGGTAAAAGGAAACGCGTCTTGAACGATTTTTGCAATCTTCAGCCTGTCTTTCTCTTCGGTTATAAATCTCACCCCGTAAATGTCCCTCATGAGGGAGGCTCCTCCCCTTCTTGTCAGCTTTTCTTTTATCTTATCGTCCGTTTTGGGACGGAAGGAGACAATCGAATACTCAATTCCGTTGGTCTCAAGAACGAGGGAAAGTTTCCGGGCTAAATCTACACAAACCCCCGCCCGGTCACAGAAGTCGGGAAGATTAATTATCTGCTCGGCAACACTCGAAGGCAATCTCGGTCCGGGAACATTTTCTCTCTCGCTCATAGCCCGGGAATTTTAACACAAAAATATTCTATCGTGTGCGCGGTTTGTAGCGAAGAACTTTAATGGGGAAAATAACAACCGCCTTAAACACCCTGACGACTCTCCTGGGCTCCGTAATAAGCCTCCAGAGCCACTCTAAGCCCGCTTTCTCCATGAATGAGGGCGGAAGGCTGCTCATGCCGGCAATGTAGCGGAAAGTCCCGCCTACCGCCATGGCACCGCCCACTCTTAACTTGCCGATATTCTTGTATATCCAGATTTCCTGTTTGGGATTGCTGAAAGCCACAAAAAGAAGGTCCGGAACAAATCTGTTAATCCTTTGTGCGGCCTCTTTCTCAAGGCGTTCACCGATTTCCCCGATAGGCTCGGCACTTTTGCTTAGTTTGGGGCCACCAAAAGAGTCAATTATTACTTTTTTGTATTTCTCCTTAAGCTTATCCGCGGCGACTCCCGCCTCCCCAGATTCCCCGCCGAGAAGGAATATTTTCCAACCGTTTTCATCCGCCATCTTAATAAGTTCTATAAAAAGCTTTCTGCCGGGAATAATGTTTAAAGGTTCCTTGTCGATGAATTTGGAGGCAAAGTTTAAGCCGACGCCGTCGGGAACCGGGAACTCCGAACTATTGAGCGCCCGTTTTAAGTCCGGGTTGTTTTGGGCCATCAAAATGAGCTCGGGATTGGGGGTAACTATGTAAAAATGAACATTATGGGTTAAATATTTCTTTACTCGTGTTAGCACACTTGACATGGAAGTGCTAATTACATTAATTCCAAGGATATTCCCCTGTTTCTGGGCCGTTTCGACTGTTTTTTTCATAGTTTTTTTCATGAGAGTTTGCTGATTACCTTATAATTTTTCAATTTTTCGTCATTAGCTTCATTTTTACCGCACATGAATGCATCCTATACTATATATGCCGGCTTGTTTATAGTATGGGTACTGTCGGGTTTGTGTACCTTCTTACTAAAGGACTATTTTGATTATAGATCAACCGCTTCTATACCACAAGTTTGAACAAATTATCACCCCTATTTGCAAGCGTGTGTAAAAAACTTTATCCTCAATTCATACCCATGTATTATCACCTACTCTTTAGATACTATAAGTTTTACACACTTGGTATCGAATCGGTTAAAAATCCTCCTTTGTTGAGTGTTGTATAAGTGCGGATTGTGTATAAACAGAAACCCTATAAGGTGTGTCTCTCTGGTTTTATCCTATTACCCTATAAGTATAAATATCAGCGTTTTGTCGTGATACTTCTTTTCCAAAGTTCAATGTTTTCCAGAACAAGCCCGGTTCCCCTGACGACACACAAAAGGGGTTCGTCGGCAACGTGTGCGGGTACTCCGGTTTCCTCCGTCATCAGTTTATCAAAATTCCGCAGCAAACTCGTTCCCCCGCTCATAACTATCCCTTTATCAATAATATCAGCTGCAAGTTCAGGGGGTGTATCTTCCAAAACCCCCTTAACCGCGCCAATTATCTGCATAAGAATCGGTTTTATGGCTTCCGTAACCTCGGATGAGGTAATAAGCACAGTTCTGGGAAGACCAAAGACCAGATCCCTGCCTGAAATTTCCAGCTTTTCCTCTTTGGCAAGAACTTTGGCCGAGCCTATTTTAAGCTTAATGTCTTCAGCCGTTTGGTCCCCTACAATTAGGTTGTGCTTCTTTTTAAGGTAGCTTTGAATAGCCTCGTCAATTTTGTTTCCTGCTACCCTTACCGACTTATGAGACACTACACCCCCTAAGGATATAACTGCTGCCTCGGTTGAGCCTCCGCCAATGTCTATGATCATGTGCCCGGAAGGCGCGGAAACGGGTATCTGGGCCCCTATAGCGGCTGCTAAAGGCTCATCGAGTAGGTAAGCATGTCCCGCACCGGCGGAGAGGGTGGCGTCCAAAGCGGCCCTTCTTTCGACCTGGGTACAACCCGCAGGCACGCAGACCATGACGTCGGGTCTAAACAGCTGGAATCTGCCTGTCACCTTGCTTATAAAATACTTAAGCATTGCCTCGGTCACCTGGTAGTCGGCAATCACTCCCTCCCGCATGGGGCGGCTTGCGATGAGGGCCTCCGGGGTTCTGCCTAGCATTCTTTTGGCCTCCTCCCCTACCGCAACCACTCTATTGTCATCGGCCGAGATGGCAACAACGGTAGGCTCATTAACAATCAGGCCTTCACCCGCAACCCAGACAAGCGTGTTTGCCGTACCTAAATCGATTGCGATGTTTTTGCGGAGCATTTCACCGCATTATATCAGATTCGATTAATTGCGGAACAGGATGTATAATAGCCTCACCATGACAAAAATCAGGGTTTTTCTTTTCCTGCTTACCCTCGTATTCGTGGGTGTTTTCGGAGTGTTCGTTTCCTATTACGCACGAGGTTACAGGCCGGATTTTAAGGCCTTGGAAAAAGGCACATTCAGGTTTCAGCCCAACGGCATTCTGGTAATACAATCCGAGCCTACGGGGGCATCCGTTTATATTGACGGTGAGCTTAAGACTGCAACCAACGCAAATATGTCCATCGCCCCGGGTACTTACGATGTCGAGGTTAAAAAGGAAGGCTACTACCGCTGGTACAAGAGGCTGACTATTGAAAAAGAGGTTGTTACCCAGGCTACCGTTTCCCTTTTCAAAAATGTTCCCTCGCTTTCCCCCGTCACTTTCTCCGGGGCAGTTAATCCGGTTTCAGCACTGGATGGGACAAAGATTGCTTTTTCGGTTCTTCCTTCAAAGGACGTCGGAAACGACAAAATAGGCCTTTGGGAAATGGACACTTTTACCCTTCCTTTGGGGTTTTCCAATGAACCGAAAAGAATTACCGACGGGGATATTACAGGCTCGGTTTACGAGTTTTCCCCCGACGGCAGGCAGGTTCTTTTAACTATGTCAAACGGTATATTTCTACTTGATTCCGGATCATTTACTTCCCAGGCTGAAATGGTCAATGTCGCTTCTCAAAAAGCCGCAATTTTAAGCGAATGGGAAAAAGAAAGGAACGTCAAAAGCCAAAGTCAATTAAGAAGCTTGCCCCAGGAGTTGGCAGATTACCTTACCCGAAAAAGCGCGGACTTTGTCTTTTCGCCTGACGGAAACATGATTCTTTATACTGCAAGCGTATCGGCGAATCTGTCTGACAACTTAACTTCTTCCCTTCCGGGGGCTTCGACCCAGAAACAGGAAAGGAATTTAACCGAGAAAAGAAGCTATGTCTATGATATCAAAGAGGACAGAAACTTCCTTATCACAGAGTCCCCCGCTTCCCTTTCAAACAGGCAAACGCCGGCCCTTCGCTGGATGCCCAGTGGAAAACATATTCTTTTCGCTGACGGGGCCCAGGTTGTAATTATGGACTATGACGGTACAAACAGACAGCTTGTCTATTCAGGCTCATACATTGCTCCTTTTGCTTTCCCATATTCCAATTCAACCAAGATCCTCATTTTAACCAATCTGGGAGCAGCAAATACGACCCCAAATTTGTATACCCTCACGGTAAAGTAGCTTTAGATCGTGGTATAATTCTTCCTGATGCCCTCGTAGCTCAACGGACCGAGCAGACCCGTCCTAAGGGTAAGATGACAGTTCAATTCCGTCCGAGGGCACAAAAAACCGGGGTGTAGGTCATCGGTAGACCGCTTGTTTCGGGTACAAGAAGTAGACGGTTCAATTCCGTCCACCCCGACATTTCCTGAAGCGTGCACGACGTTCTGGGTAGTTCTTTTCTGAAGGTTCGTTTATTTTTTGCTACAATTGACTCATGTCGGAAAGCCAAGAAGCCACCAATGTCGTTGAGGCTCGAACACGGTTTTTGGCTGAGCTAAAACAGCAGGTTGATGTTGCTTATCAAAACCGTAGTGTGGAAACGTATCTGCCTGAAGAAAAAAATACGGCCGAGGCAATAGCAAGAGCTCACGATCTACAAGCAAAGATCAGAGGTCATCTTGTCGCTAAAAAGACAGATAATCAAAAAAAAGAAGGTGACGGTGTATTACCTGATAAGCAAGCTAAAAGCGAAGATGTATTTATTGACACTGGCGAGTTCGAGCCACATCCTAGCGCTGCCTATGTATCCAATTCTCATGACTATCCCGATTTAATACGTGCGTCGCTCGAAAAACTGGCAGATGAAGGACATTATGACAGAAAGGACATTCCGGAAAAGGTACAGGAAATCTTAGAGCATGAGTACGAACATCATGTTCCAGCACTTGATCAAGAGGGAATGCAAGTTAGGTATCTGATAGATTTTGTTGAGGATAGAAAAAAACGCATTGTTGGTATGAGACCAGCTATTGTTTTGACTGGTCACTTCTCGGTAAAACTTCAACAGGAAATCGTAAATGCCGCAAAGAACCCCTCAGCAACAGATAAAATTGGAGGAGAGTTGTTACCAAGCAAGCCCATTTAGTCACAAGGCGCATCCCAATCACGTCTTCTGTCACAGGATCGGTCCGGCTTCTTTACGTCAAAAAGGCCAGGCATTGGACACATTGGAGTTTATGCTAATATTCGTAGATCTCTTCTTCTTTAAACCAGAGTTTCCTTTCGAACTCGGCTTCCTCAACGTTTCCTGAAGCGTGTACTACATTCTGGGTGGTTCTTTTCTGAAGGTTGGAAAGATATGCGCTATCGAGGGCAAAATCCCCTCTTACGGTCCCAGGAAGGGCCTCCGCCGGGAAAGTGTGGCCCACAATCTTTCTTATCAATGCAACTGCACCTGGGCCTTCAAGTAGCATTGCAAAAACGGGGCCCGAGCTTAAAAACTCCATGTTCCAGTCTCTGACCATCTTGCCTATCTCAACCGGGTCTTTGGTTCCCAGATTTTCTGCGGGGTCCATGCCGTATTTCTGGTAGTTTTCCAGGGTTTTTTCACCTACTGTCCTGTGGTATGCGTCGTCGTCCTTGTAATGTTTGCCCACGAAGGTTTTATCCACCCAAATCATTTTTGAGGCTGTGAGTTTAAGCCCCACCCTCTCGAATCTCTCAAGTACCTGGCCGATTATTCCCTTTCTCACCCCGTCGGGCTTAATAAGGACTACCGATTGTTCCATTCCTTTCTTCATGACAATAGTTTTTTGAATTTCTCCCCGTCAGTATAGGGCCCAATGATGGCCATGTTCAAGCGGTTCTTGGCAAAAAGCTTCTTGGCTTCACTTATTACCTCATCTATGCTTACTTTATCGATCTTTTGATAAATTTCCTCCGGGGTTAATATTTCCTTAAGGAAAAGTACCTGCTCGGCAAAAAAGTCCCCCGCCGCCATTGTGTCCTCAAGCGAGAGTGCAATGTGTCCTTTGATGTATTCTTTTGTTTTTTCAAGCTCTTTCGGGGAGACAGGATATTTGCCGCTGGCCAGGCCGTGCACCTGATCAAGTATCACCCGAATAGCTTCTTCTGCTTTTTTGGGATCAACACCGGCATAAACTCCCAGGTAGCCCGTTTCCTCAAATTTGTCCAAAGAGGGTTTAACTGCATAGGCAAGGCCGCGCCTTTCCCTGACCTCGATAAATAACCTTGAGCTCATGGGGCCGGCAAGAATCGTTGAAAGAATACCCTGGGCAAATCTTCCTTCATAACCTCTGCCCTCAGAGATAAATCCCAGAATTATGTGTGCCTGTTCTAATTTCTTCGTCTTGAGCACGAATTTTGGATCTTTCCTGCCTAATTTAAAGTTTTCTGTCTTTGTTTCCTTGCTTTCTGAATTAACCGAGGAAAAATACTTTTTGGATAGCGCAAGAACGTCGTCTTCGTTTATTCCCCCGGAAACGGAGATGAGCATTTTATCCGGGTGGTAATGCAAGGCACGGTAATTAAGGAAATCCTCCTTTTTTACCCTTGAAACGCTTTCTTTTTCCCCTCCCACATCCCAGGATAGGGAGCTTCCTTCAAAGGCGGAGGCTTCAAAAACATCCTGAATCTTCATAATCGGGGTGTCGTCGTACATGGCGAGCTCCTGGATAATGGTTCCCTTCTCCCTTTCTATCTCCTCTGGGTCAAGGATGGGGTTTAGAACCATATCGCTTAATACGTCCATTGCCGTTTCAAGATGTCCCTTTCTGACTTTAATGTAGAAATTCGTCCAGTCTTTGCTGGTTGCCGCGTTAAACTCCCCGCCTATGGCGTCAACTGCCTCGGAAATCTCTTTGGCGGTTGGGCGTTTTTTACCGCCCTTAAAAACCATGTGTTCCAGAAAATGGGAAATCCCGTTTATTCTTTTTTCCTCAAAGCGGGACCCGGTTTTGACCCAAACCGTTACGGTTGCCGATTCAAGGCCCGGCATTGGGACGGTCAGAATCCGAAGGCCGTTTGCAAGTCTATTCAGTTTATAATCCATTTGCCTGCATTAATTTTATTGGTTTCAAAACGATAATACAAGAAGCCCCATAACATTCCACTAAAAGAGGCTTGACAGAACTTTCGGCATAAGTCTTAATAAATGTTGCGCAAAGTTGTTCATTTGAAGCTGAATTTTGCACAACCTATGCCCGGACCTGCCGAGCCATTTTTGTTATCAATTAGCAAAGCCTCTAGTCTTTTAGGGGTTTCTCCCGATACGCTAAGAAGGCTTGAAGCCAAGGGGCAGATAAAGCCGAAAAGGAGCGCCAACGGCGACAGGCTTTTTTCGGCAGACGATATCACCCTCCTCAGGCAGGTTATTAAAAAGCCCGTGGCGGAAAGATCATATACAATCCAGGAGGCTTCGAATATTCTGAGCGTTTCCCCACAAACCATCCGCAGGTGGGATCGCGAGGGTAAAATCTCCCCTAATAGAACTCCAGGAGGCCAAAGAATATTTACATTAAAAGATATACAAAGCATACAAAATGCATCAAAAGCTGCGGTGCAGCCGAAACAAACGGAAGCCAAACCCCCGGTGACGGCGGCGCCCCCTTCTTCCCCACCCGCAGATATCCTTCCGTTTCCTATGCCGGGTGTTCCCGTTCCGAAACAGGTTCAAACCGTATCGGACTATTCGCCGCCCGAGACTGGAGATTCTGTATCAAACAATGTAATCGTTTTCAAAAAGAAGCGGAAGGCGTCGAAATATGTTCCCTTCCTTCTACTTTTTCTTCTTTTGATTTTTCTTATCGGCCTATTAGGGTCGTTGGGAAGAAGGGTTTTCATTTTTCCCCGGGGCAGGGACATTACAACCATATACCCTACCCCGACTCCCGCGGGTGCACCTTCCGGGCAAGCCCCCGGGGGAATCGGCGGGATCATCAAAAAGTTTACCGAGGGATCGGTTATTTTCCAGGGGGATGATCAGGCCGGCTTTTCCGAAAACAACGAGAACTTCTTTTGGGACAACACAAACTTTTTTCTGGGTATAGGGACAGACTCCCCTTCCGCAGGCATCAATGTCGAAGGCAGGGTCAGCGGCACGGGCTTACTTCTTCTTGAAAGCCAGGGAAACGACTACATAATCAGGGCGACCGATTCGGGACTTAACGTGTTTGAGGTTGATTCCCAAGGCAATGTGGATATAGCCGGGACCATCGGGGACATCAACGACTCAACTTTGAACGTTAAAAGCAACCTGGCAACGGGAGGGGATATATCCGTGGGCGGAGGGGATTTAACTGCATCATCGGCATTAAAACTGTATAGCACTACATCAACCACTCTCGGTCTTTCCTCCTCCCCCACCACGGTTCAGGGCTCCATCGTCTATTTTGACGACACCAACCTGACAAGCACAATCAAGCTTACCAATACCGCAACCGCGCTTCCCAACGGAAATACGGGAATAGTGGATGCAATAGTTGATGCATATAACCACGCGGGAAGTTCCTCGCAGGCTTTTTCCTCCCTGACCTCGGGAACCAACACCCAGGCGGCAATGATTGTCGGTTCGGGAGCTTCACTCACCTACTCTGGAACGGGAACAATAACAGCCTCGGATATAAGCTGTACCGGGTGCATCGCCAACTCCGATCTCGCCAATTCGAGTATTACCTTTGCCGGGGATTCCGGGTCAAGCGCAATTTCTTTGGGCGGAACCCTCAATATAGTAGGGGCCGGGAATGTCACCACCGCCCAATCCGGATCCACCCTGACGATTACGGGTTCTTCAACTATCACGGCCGACTCGCTTGATTTTACCGAGTTTGCCGACGCCATGACGCTGGACGCGGCAACGGATATTGCAACCGCGGGTTTAACTCTTTCCACGAGCGGAACGGGGGCTCTTGACTTCGCCTCAACGGGGCAGGTCACTTTCGCCGGAAACGTGGACCTCGACGCAAATGTGGTTCTGGGAGACGCAATCACGGATACTATCACTTTTACGGGGCGGGTTGCCCAGGACAGTGATTTGATTCCGATAGGTACAACAGGGACAAATACTCTGGGAACGGCACTCCTTCCCTGGGACGAAATATACGGGGTAATCCTCTACCAGGGAGCAAATCAGGTTTGTGATTCAGGGGGTACGGGATGTCCTGCAAGCTTCGGTGTAAATTACTGGCAGCTTAATACTAATGTTGTCTCCCCTTCCATTTCGGCATATGACGTTGCGGTGGGAGGTACGGCAACTGCATCTGCCAAATTCCAGGCATTCGGGGCAGAGACGGCAACAAGCGGGATTGCCAAGATAACTTCAACCGTGACGACAACGGGTGATGTTCTTTCGGCAACTTCTTCTGCAATAACCTCAGGGAACTTGCTCAAACTCGGGACAGGAGGGGACGGGGCTGAATTCACCGGGAACGGGCTCTACATGGACTTCGACAATACGGGGGGAGCATCATTTACAGGAAACTTCCTTAAGTTTGATAATGCACAGACCACAAGGTTCACGATTGACGCATCAGGAAGGTTAACCACAATCGATGCTGTTGCCCACACCGTTGATGATGTATCAGGAGATCTAACTTTAACCTCCAATAGCACTTCTGTTGCTGTAGCGGATGATTTGGCTGTAAATGGGGCAACGAGTGCTGATATAACCACAACTACAACAACGGCCACGGTCTTTAACACAACGGCAACTACTC
>Ga0209431_10003861_pt1 | contig 11822 bp, 10 predicted proteins | sample RifCSP13_3_FD_184021 | JGI IMG/M metagenome (GOLD analysis project Ga0209431, IMG submission 184021) | Soil microbial communities from Rifle, Colorado - Rifle CSP2_sed 13_3 (SPAdes) (version 2) | ecosystem: Environmental > Terrestrial > Deep subsurface > Rock core/Sediment | place: Rifle...
CAGGCTATTGTACGATTTATCCGGATGCTGTACCTGTACGATCTCAACCTTGTCGAACTGATGAAGGCGGTTCAATCCCCTGACATCTTTGCCATATGATCCGGCCTCACGACGGAAACAGGGGGTGTATGCCGTGTTTTTGACCGGCAGTTCACGTGCATCAAGGATCACATCGCGGTAAATGTTAGTGACGGGAACCTCGGCCGTCGGGATGAGGTAGAAATTATCCAGCGTAACATGGTACATCTGGGCATCCTTGTCAGGAAGCTGACCTGTGCCAAATCCCGAATCCTCATTAACCATCAGGGGAGGCATGATTTCGAGATAGCCGGCACGGATGTTTTCTTCGAGGAAAAAGTTTATCAGGGCACGCTGCAGTTTGGAGCCTTTGCCTTTGTATACAGGAAATCCGGCACCCGTAATCTTGTTGCCCAGTTCAAAATCAATAATGTCATATTTCCTGGCCAGGTCCCAATGCGGGGATGCATCGGTGGTTAACTGAGGCATCTCACCACCCTGCCTGACAACAACATTATCCTCAGCTCCTTTCCCGGAGGGTACGGAATGGTGGGGCAAATTGGGCAATTGCACCAGCAGTTTGCTGAGTTTTGATTCATTTTCGGCCAGTTGCTTACCGAAGGATTCAATATCGGCCTTTAGCTCACCGGTAAGTTTTTTTGCATTTTCCGCTTCTGCATTCTTTTTTGCCTGTATCAGCGTCCCGATATTTTTCGAAATGGTGTTCAGCTCACCCTGCATGCTGTCGAGCTTGTTCTGTAGTGAACGGCGGTTTTCATCGAGTTGTATTATTTCATGTACAATTGATTTTGCATCGAAATTTTTCACTTGAAGCCGGCGGATCACTTCGTCGGTATTTTCTCTGATCAGGTTAAGCGTAAGCATTTTTGTGAGGGATTTCTACAAAAATAAAAAAATCCCCTGAACATTAAGCTGAAATACAGTTAATGTGCAGGAGATCCCCGGGAATTCCGTAAAGATACCGTTATTCGGTTGCCGGGTTTGCTGTAACTACCGGAACTATTGAAACATACGAACGATCATCTTTTTTCCGCTGAAATTTTACATGGCCATCGGTAAGGGCAAATAATGTATGATCCTTACCTATTCCAACATTCAGACCTGGATGATGAACGGTGCCTCGTTGCCGTACCAGAATATTGCCCGCTTTAACCTGTTCGCCGCCAAATATTTTAACACCCAACCGCTGGCTGTGTGATTCACGTCCATTTCTCGAACTTCCGGCTCCTTTTTTATGTGCCATGGGTAATTCCTTTTAAATGTAGATTGATCTTATGCTTACTTTTTTTCGCCCTTGCTTTTTGCCGGAGCTTTTTTTTGTGCAGGCTTTTCAGTTTTTTCAACCGATTTTTTTGCCGTTGCCTTTTTGGGTTTCTCAACCGCCGGCTTGTCCGTTGTTGCTTTTGGAGCAGCCTTTTTGGCGGCTGCTTTTACAGTTTTTACGGTTGCAGGAGCAACTTCAACACTGGCTTCAACCCTGGTTTCTACCTTAGCTTCAACCTTGGTTTCAGCTGTTTTCTTTTTCTCTGTCTTTGCCGGAGCACCTGATTCGGAAATATCCTGGACAAGGATCTGAGTAAAATCCTGCCGGTGGCCATTCAGTTTCTGGTAGGATTTCCTTCTTTTTTTCTTGAAAACCAATACCTTGTCACCACGGTTGTGTGAAAGGATCTCTGCCAGAACAACAGCCTGGTCAAGATAGGGAGCACCTACATTAACCTTATCGTCATTACTGATGAGCAATACCTTGTCGAAGCTTACTTCGTCTCCCACATTCCCGGGAAGCCGGTGTACAAACACCTTTTTCCCTTTTTCAACCTTGAATTGTTGTCCGGCTATACTAACTATTGCGTACATCGAATATAAAATTTCAGTTTTATTTTGGGACTGCAAAAATATAAAAGTTTGATCACTCTACAAATATTATTCCTCTTTTATTTTACTCTATTACATTTTCTACGGAGAAATAATGAAATTACTATATTTGTCCTCTTAAACTAATGTTACCAAGCCAGGGATAATGAATAAGGTTAAAATCAATGTGTTGGGCATTTCATACAGTCAAACTCAAACAGGTGCCTATGCTTTGGTATTGGCAGAGGAGAATGGCCGGAGAAGAATTCCTATTATTGTCGGAGGATTTGAAGCACAGGCTATTGCCATTCAGCTCGAAGGATTGAAACCGCCAAGGCCCCTGACCCATGATCTGTTTCTGAATTTTGCCCATACATTCAATATCGACCTCCTGGAAGTTACGGTATACAAACTGGAGGAAGGGGTTTTTTTCTCGAAATTAACCTGCGATGACGGTCAGCGAATCATAGAAATTGATGCAAGGACCTCGGATGCCATTGCCCTTGCCCTGCGCTTCAAGTGCCCGATTTATACAACGGAGGAAATTATGCGGAAAGCAGGCATAATCCTGGATTTTGAAAAGGAAGCAGCTGTTCAGGCGGGCAATGACCCCATTACACCACCCAGAAAAATACATATTCAGGATACAACTTTCACGGAGGAACTTAAAAAAAACAACCTGCAGGAATTGAAGGAATTGCTGGATAAAGCGATAACCAATGAAGATTATGAAAGGGCTTCGCTAATCCGCGATGAGATGAACAGGAGGAAAAGTGAATAAGACAGGGAATATGCATGGAAGAACTGAACGTAAATAATCTGCATCAGACAATCCTGGATAATGTTCCGTACCATGCCTGGCTTAAAGGTATAGATGGCCGGTATATTATTGTCAACCGGGTATTTGCCAGAAATTATAATCTCCGGCCCGAAGATATTGTGGGTAAAACCGATTTTGATTTCTGTCCCAAGGAATTGGCGCTGGAATATCAAAAAAGTGACGAGGAGATCAGACGTAAGGGAAAGGGGAAGATCCTGGAACAGATTGAGCATTTGTCCACGGGGCGGATGATTTTCGAAACCTATAAGGCCCCTTTGATTGGCGCCGATGGTAAGGTAATTGGGATAACCGGGATTTCCAGGGAAATATCGGATCATGCCCTGGTAGAAAAAACGCTTCATGCAAAGGAAGAGCAATTAAGGGCTTTGTTGCAGAATTCGTCGGATGCCATTTCAATAATCGATCGCAAGGGAAAAATAATATTTGAAAGTTCCAAAAGAAACAAGATCCTTGATTTTGACATTGATGAATTGTTGGATAAACCCTTTCTTGACATTGTTCATCCCGATGATGCAGGTATTATAAATTTAACTTTCAAGGAAGTACTTGCTAATCCCGGCAAGCAGATAAAAAAGGAATTCAGAAGCCTGCATAAGAACAAAAGATGGATTTATGTGGAAAGCATCTTTTCCAATCAACTCGCTAATCCTGTTATTAATGGCATAATTATAAATTCCAGGGATGTATCCGACCGGAAAATGGCCGAGCTTAAGGAAAGGGTCTATCATGACAATCTTATTTTCCTGAGCAATTCGGCACTTGAACTGCTTGGCCTGTCTTCAAAGGATCAGATTTACCGGTATATACCCGAGAAACTGGCTGCATTTCTTGAAAGTGCCCTGGTTGTGGTAACATCATACAGCGAAGACCAGAAGCGAATTATCATTGAAAGCTATTCAGGGTTACATCCATTCGAAGAGCAGGCTGAAAAAATACTGGGACGGCCGATAATTGGTCTGTCTTTCCCGGTCAATGAAAGCCCGGATACCTTTGAAAATTCGGGTACGGTGGTTACCCTGAAAGACAATTTAATCAACTACGACCTGGGAGACCTCGACCCCGACAGATTTGTCAGGTTCCGGGATATTCTGCAGGTACACAAGATTTACAACATCAGGCTTGCACGGGACAACAAGCAACTGGGCAATATAACCATATTTACCCTGAACAAAAGTATCATCAAGTTCAAGCATATTATCGAGACATTTGTTCACCAGGTTTCTGTTGCCCTTCACCGGAGCCAGCTTGAATATGAACTGGTAAAGGCCAAAGACAAGGCTGAAGAATCAGACAAGCTCAAAACCGCGTTCCTTGCCAATATGTCGCATGAGATCCGGACTCCCATGAACGGCATACTCGGTTTTGCAGAAATGCTCAATGACAATTCACTGGGTGCCTCGAACCGTAAAAAATACCTCGAGATCATCAACAGCAACGGCAAGATGCTGATTAACCTGATTGATGATATTATCGATTTTGCGAAGATCGAATCAGATCAGGTAAATATTTTACAGGATGATTTTTCACTGAATAACCTGCTTAACCAGGTTCAGTCGACCTTTCTGACCAGCCGCCTGCGACTGGACAAGCCCAAGGTAAAAATACTGACCAGGAAGCCTTTTCCGGATGAGAAATCCTATATCCGTTCCGATCCGAACAGGCTGCGGCAGATCCTGACCAACCTGGTGGGCAATGCAATAAAGTTTACGCACAAAGGCCACATTGAATTTGGCTACAGCCTGCTGAACAGCAAAACCATTCAGTTTTTTGTAAAGGATACCGGCATTGGGATCCCTTCAGACAAGTTGCAGATCATCTTTGAAAGGTTTATGCAGGCCGACAGTTCACCTTCGCGGAAATACGGGGGATCCGGACTTGGACTTGCGATTTCCAGAGGACTTGTGGAATTGCTTGGAGGAAGGATGTGGGCAGAATCAACCGTGAATGAAGGCTCGTCGTTTTATTTCACCATACCCTTTATTACAGTAAACAGAAAAGTGGAGGAGCGGATTGAAAGCAAACAGCCACGTACCAATTACAATTGGGAAGGAAAATTGTTCCTGATCGCGGAAGACGATAAGTTCAGTTACAAGTTTCTCGAAGGATTTCTTAAGCAGACCAAGGCGGAGGTTATTCGCGCAGCAGATGGACGCGAGGCCGTGGAAATCTGCAAATGCAATAAGGATATTGATTTGATCCTGATGGACATACAAATGCCTGAAATGAATGGTCTGGTAGCAACTGAGGAAATCAAGAAGTTTAACCGGGGAATACCGATAATTGCACAAACAGCCAATGCCATTAGCGAAGAACGGCAGCGATGTATGCAGGCAGGATGTGATGATTTTATAACCAAACCGGTGAATATCTCCGAATTGTACATAAAGATCGACAAATGGCTTTCCGTAAGCACTACATGATGGCTGAATGAGTATTGGTTCATGGCTGGCTTTATTCTGATATCCCTGATTATAGCATTTTTGTATGTGCTCAGGATTTTGAAATATAAGAGCAGCTGGGAGAGCCATCCCGCGTTTGAGGAAACAGGAGCGGGGGAGACCGGAATAAGCGTAATCGCAGCATTCAGAAATGAACGGGAAAACCTGCACTGCTTGCTTGATGCACTTGCAAAACAGAAGTATCCTTCAAGTTGTTACGAGGTCATTCTGGTTGACGATCATTCCGATGATGGATCAACCGGAATTGCCGGGAAATTTTGCATGGAGAATCCGGTTTTCCGCCTCATCAGCAACAACAGGGAAGAATCAGGAAAAAAGGACGCCATTCTGAATGGTGTGAAATGCGCTTCTTTTGGGTTGGTTGTTACCACGGATGCCGATTGTACCATGACGGAAAACTGGCTTTCGGCAATTGCCGGCTTCTATAGTCATCATAAGCCCGCAATGATCATCGGTTTGGTGGATATAATTGAAACAAAGGGATTCTTCGGTAAGTTCAGGGAGATTGAATTCCTGAGTCTGATTGCAGCAGGTGCCGCGGCTGCCGCAGCACACAGACCCCTATACTGCAGCGGGGCCAACCTGGCCTATGATAAAGTAATATTTGCATATCTTGATGATCCGTTAAAAAAATCAGCGGTTTCAGGAGATGATATGCTGTTGATGCTTGACCTGAAAAAAAAAGTCCGGCACGGGATATTGCTGTTGAAATCATTACAGGCAGTGGTCAGTACAAAAGGAGTGACCTCGTGGAAGGATTTCATGGATCAGCGCAAGCGATGGATGTCAAAAAGCAGGTATTACAGTGACCGCGATGTGGTTTATACGGCCTGCCTGGTATTTATCAATTCTCTTTTGCTGATCCTTTCGGGAATACTTTGCATTACAGGACGCCATCTCTGGTTGTTCCCGGTGGTGCTGGCAGGAAAAACACTTGCGGATTATTTTTTTCTAAGGAGTTTTATGAGGTTTTACGGGAAGAAACCACCTCTTCTTACTTTTGTCCTCTATGAGATTATTTACCCGTTTTATATAGTAACCGTCGCGGTATCGGGCATTATAAGCGGGTATTACTGGAAAGAAAGATATCACAGGGTATCTTAAAAAAACCGGTTAATTCCCCAGTTCCGACATGAATTTGATGCGCATGAGACGTATTTCCTCCTCGGTGTAATTGTCCTCACCAAGTTCTTTCAGGGCAATTTCAACCGATTCGTTCTCCGCTTCTTCCATAAAATAGTCGTAGATATCCTGCTGGTGATCAAGGTCTACAATATTATTGATATAATAGTCGATATTGATCTTGGTTCCTGAATTTACGATGGCCTCTACTTCCTCGAGCAAGGTATTCATTTCAATGTTTTTGGCTGAGGCAATGTCCTCAAAATCCAGTTTCCGGTCAATGCTCTGGATAATAAATACCTTCAGGTTTGATTTATTGATAACCGATTTTACAACCATATCCTGCGGACGGATAATATCTTTTTCTTCCACATAGCTTTTGATCAGTTTAATAAATTCGGATCCGTACCTTTTGGCTTTGCCGGCTCCAACCCCTGTAATATTCTGGAGTTCATCGAGGGTAATCGGGTACTGGATGGCCATGTCTTCGAGCGAAGGATCCTGAAAAAGTACAAACGGAGGAAGACTGAGTAGTTTGGACATCTTTTTGCGCAGGCCCTTGAGAATGTTGAACAGTTCTTCATCAACGGTACCGGGTCGTTCAGGACCGGCAAGGTTTTCTTCTTCCTCATCCGTATCGGAATAGTCATGGTCTTCGGATAAGGGGAAGGAGTATGGGTTTCTAATGAACTCCAGGCCTTTTTCGTCCAGTTTCAGCAGGCCATAATTCTCAATATCCTTTTGGATGAACCTCACGATCAGCGCCTGGCGTATCACCATACCCCAATAATTTACGCTCCTGGATTTCCCGGCACCGAAAACATTAAGCATCTGATGGTTGTATGATTTCACCATACCGGATTTAATACCGGCAAGAACATTCGCAACATGATCGGCTTTGAATTTTTCTTTTACCTCCTGGATGGCTTTCAGCACAAGAACTACATCGTCTTTGCCTTCGAACTGGGTTTTGGGATGCAGGCAGTTATCACAGTTATCGCAGTTCTCAGCCATTTCCTCACCAAAGTAGTTAAGAAGCTGTTTTGGCCGGCAAACCGATGATTCGGCGTAAGCCACGGTTTCAAGCAGCAGTTGTTTCCCGATTTCCTGTTCGGCAATGGGTTTTCCCTGCATGAATTTTTCCAGTTTCTGAATATCCTTATAACTGTAAAAAGCGATACACTTTCCTTCACCACCGTCCCTGCCTGCCCTGCCGGTTTCCTGGTAATAACCCTCAAGGCTTTTCGGGATATCATAGTGGATCACGAAACGCACATCGGGCTTGTCAATTCCCATACCAAAGGCAATGGTGGCCACAATAACCTCAGCTTCTTCCATAAGGAACCTGTCCTGGTTCAGCGATCTGGTGGTAGAATCCAGGCCGGCATGATAGGGCAGCGCCTTGATACCGTTAACCTGGAGCGTTTCTGCCAGCTCTTCAACCTTTTTCCGGCTCAGGCAATAGATAATACCCGATTTACCCGAATTGTTCTTAATATATTTTATGATCTCCTTTGAAACGTTTTTTTTCGGCCGCACCTCGTAATATAAATTGTGCCGCCGGAAGGAGGACCGGAACACCGTGGCATCAAGCATGCCCAGGTTTTTTTGAATATCATGCTGCACCTTGGGTGTTGCCGTGGCAGTGAGGGCAATGATGGGAGCCAGCCCTATTTCATTGACAATGGGTCTGATCCGGCGATATTCAGGGCGAAAGTCATGACCCCATTCCGAAATGCAGTGTGCTTCATCGATGGCATAAAAGGCTATTTTGACCTTTTTGAGGAATTGAATGTTTTCCTCCTTGGTGAGTGATTCGGGTGCAACGTAGAGGAGCTTTGTCCTGCCCTCGGTAACGTCGTGCTTGACCCTGGTTATTGCGGCCTTGTTGAGTGATGAGTTCATGAAATGTGCCACACCGTCTTCTTCGCTGAAACTGCGCATGGCATCAACCTGGTTTTTCATGAGTGCTATAAGGGGAGAAATTATAATGGCTGTTCCCTCGAGCAGCAGGGCAGGAAGCTGGTAACACATTGACTTTCCGCCCCCGGTGGGCATTAATACAAAAGTATCATTCCCGGCAAGTACATTGCGGATAATAGGTTCCTGATTTCCTTTAAAACTGGTAAAGCCAAAATGTTCCTTTAATACTTCAACCAGAGCAATCTCAGATCCAACATTCATTTTTTGTAAATTTAACGGCTCACTCCAGATAGCTTGAATGGCCTGCTTGATGGCAATCTTAAAATTATAAATACATTTGTAAACTAAATTAATATTTTTTTTCTTATTTCGCTACCCTGAGAAGGCATTTTAAATATTATTAACATATACAGACGCAAGGACAAAAAAATCGGAAAATGGAACAGAAACCAAAAGGAGAAATGACATTTTTAGAGCATCTTGAAGAATTAAGATGGCATATTATACGATCGGTGCTGGCAATTACCATTTTCGGTATTCTTGCATTTGTATTCAAGGAAATACTTTTTGATGGAATTCTGATGGCTCCCGGTGAAAAAAGCTTCTGGACAAACCGGATGCTTTGCCTGCTGGGTCAGAAATTGGAAATCGCCAAGCTTTGTATCAATACCAATCCGCTGGTATTACAAAATACTGCGGTATCCGGGCAATTCTCAGCCCACATCAAGATCAGTATCATAGCCGGAATGGTGATGTCGTTCCCGTATATATTCTGGGAATTCTGGCGATTTATAGGTCCAGCCCTGCATGAGAATGAAAGACGGCATGCCAACGGGGCCATATTTTATATAACCTTTCTGTTCGTGCTCGGTTTGATGTTCGGGTATTACCTGATCACCCCGCTTTCCATTAATTTTCTGTACAATTATCAGGTGAGTGAGATTGTGAAGAATATTCCCACACTGAGTTCCTATGTTTCCCTCATAACCTCTATTGTGCTGGCAAGCGGTATTTTATTTGAACTTCCGGTGCTTATTTATTTTCTGAGCCGGATTGGCATTGTCACCCCGGCTTTTCTATCCAAGTACCGAAAGCACGCTATCATTGTAATCCTCCTGGTAGCAGGGATTATCACTCCTCCCGATATTTTCAGCCAGATCATGGTTTCGCTGCCTTTACTTGTACTATATGAAATAAGCATCCTGTTGTCGAGGCGCGTTGAGAAACGAAGGAATGCTGAATTTGTTGCCGGGTAGCAGGTTGGTAAAAAAGGATAAAAAATATACACAGATGAAGCTTCGCACTGAAAATCTGGTTAAACGATACCGCACCCGTACCGTGGTGAAGGATGTTTCCTTTCAGGTTGAGCAGGGCGAGATAGCCGGTTTGCTCGGTCCCAATGGTGCCGGCAAGACTACTTCGTTCTACATGATCGTAGGGCTGATACAGCCTAACGAAGGTAAGATCTTTCTGGATGACGAGGAGATAACCCATGAACCTGTTTATCGCAGGGCACAAAAAGGAATTGGTTACCTGTCACAGGAAGCTTCGGTTTTCCGCCGGCTGAGTGTGGAGGATAATATCAGGGCTGTGCTGGAAATGACCGGTTTGCCAAAGGAAGAACAGCGGTTCAGGGTTGAATCGCTGCTTAATGAGTTCGGATTGCAGAAAATTCGGAAAAGCCTGGGTATCCAGTTATCGGGAGGTGAACGGCGAAGAACTGAAATTGCCAGAGCGCTGGCGCTAAAGCCGAATTTTATTTTGCTGGATGAGCCGTTTGCAGGCGTTGACCCTATCGCTGTAGAAGACATCCAGGATATTGTTATTAAGCTGAAGGACAAGAATATTGGCATACTCATTACCGACCACAACGTGCATGAAACCTTATCCATTACTGACCGTGCATACCTGCTGTTCGAGGGAGAGATCCTGAAAGCCGGTACTGCCAAGGAACTTGCAGATGATGAGCAGGTGAGGAGGGTATATCTTGGGAAGAATTTTGAATTGCGTTAACGGCCTTAAACTGATTCTGATTCTGAAGGAAAATTCTATGGAGCAATAAAGTATCTTCCATCAGCATCAGAATCTTCCTTCAGCATCAGCATTATTTCAATTCGTACGCTACCACCCTGTTATCACTAAAAGTTGGCACCAGCAGCAGTCTTTTCGATATAACAAAATCGATATCGGCAGCATTGATATTTTCGGGTGTGGTATCCAGCAGCTTGATCTTTGCTTTTTGCGGACTTATCAGGTGTATATTGCCCAACCAGTCGGATATCAGATAATTTCCCTGTCCGTCGGGTACTAAACCGTCAATTCCTCCGGTGTTGGGGATATAATCGCTGAATTCCCCGGTTTTGATGTCAATACTTACAACCCGGTCCTGCAGTCCGGCCAGCAGTTTTTCACCGGCAAAGAATAACCCGTTCGGACCGTTCAGCTTTTCCGATTTGACCAGGAGTTTCTGTCTGCCGTCCTTAACGGTGTAAATGGCGTTTCCGTTCATATCTGAAACATAAACGGTGCCTTGTTGATCTGTGGTAATATCGTTCAGGAATGTTGATCCCGGAATTTCGACCTCGCCGGCTATTTTGCCCTGGGCAATATCAATTTTCACAACCCGGGTGATATCAGCGACATAGAGGAAATCACCGGCAATACCCATTCCTTTCGGGGCATTCAATCCCTTCACCCATTCCAGCACCGTGATCTGGCCTTCGGGTGATACTTTTGAAATAAAGCCGTTTCCGTCTTTATCCGTAGGTGAACCGGCAACATTGGAAACATATATTACATTGCGTCCGGCATCGAAACAAACCGATTCCGGCACCTTAAGCTGGGCTGGTGTTTCCCATTTTTTTGAAAGCTTGTCGGAGATAAAGGATTGTTGTGCGTGCAGTGATGAAATGATCATCAATGCCAAAGCAGAAGCAAACATTTTTTTCATAACAGCAACGATTTGGTTAGTAGGGTGCAAAATTAATACATTTTTATCCGAATTCCACAACGATCTTTATATTACCGGAAAACAACGGGATTATATCAAAGGTGGTGCGATTTATTTCACTGGAAATTAAAAAATGGTATCTTTGCGCGAATTTCAAACGCGGATGTGGCGTAATTGGTAGCCGCGCAAGACTTAGGATCTTGTGCCGTAAGGCGTGGGGGTTCGAGTCCCTTCATCCGCACAGAAAGGATTTTTTTAAAATCCGCACATTGATTTAATAAATATTTATCAGATGAACATTAAGAAAGACAGCATTGATGAGTTAAATGCAACTTTAACGATAAAAATAGAAAAGGCTGATTACGAGGTACGGGTTGACAACCAGCTGAAAGATTACCGCCGTAAGGCCAGGTTCGACGGTTTCAGACCTGGCAAAGTTCCACAGGGCCTGGTGAACAAAATGTATCGTAAACCTATATTGATTGAAGAAATCAACAAAATACTGGGAGAATCCCTTAGCAAATACCTGGTTGATGAAAAACTGAACCTTCTTGGCGAACCGCTTCCCCATGAAGGCGCTCCTGTAAATATTGACTGGGACAGGGATAATGAGTTCGAGTTTTCCTTCGATATC
>Ga0209431_10003862_pt1 | contig 11818 bp, 10 predicted proteins | sample RifCSP13_3_FD_184021 | JGI IMG/M metagenome (GOLD analysis project Ga0209431, IMG submission 184021) | Soil microbial communities from Rifle, Colorado - Rifle CSP2_sed 13_3 (SPAdes) (version 2) | ecosystem: Environmental > Terrestrial > Deep subsurface > Rock core/Sediment | place: Rifle...
GCCTCTATGTGCATAGCATTGCCGATTCTGTCCAAAATTTATCTATGCGCAAAAGTAAAGTAGCTAGTATATACAGTGCACAAAATAAAGCATATGTCTGCAAAATGCTCAAAGATGAGAGAATAGTTATATTCTGGTTGACTATTCTGTGCGAGAGTCAAAGGACTATAAGTTCAGAAAAGATTTCTTTGTTAATAACTTCATGCCTGTGTATAGAGATGTCGGTATAAGTGTCTATTCAGTTAAGGGAGAATGTGGTTAAGTAGGTACGCCGGAATATACCTCTAATTTTATTCATACTTCCCCTTCCAGTAGTTTATCCGAATTTTAAATAAATCTAAGACCATCTGCAGTGAGTCTGGTATGATTTTTACAGTGGTCTTAGCATCTCTATCGGTCCAGCGCACAGGGACTTCCTTGACTGGAATTCCCCATCTCTTTGCTAAGTATAAAAGCTCTACATCAAAGCAAAAGCCTTCTACTAACTGCTTCGGAAAAATCCTATCAGCAGCTTCTCTCTTGAAACACTTAAATCCGCACTGAGTATCATTAATTCCCCTTATTATGAAAAGCTGCAGAAGAATATTAAAAATCCTTCCCATTAGCCTGCGGTATAGGGGTTGGTCTATAAAACTCTTAGATTCTTTTAACCTCTTTGACCCGATTGCTATCTCGTATCCAGATCTAAGCCAATCAAACAGCTTCTCGACCTCTTCAATAGGTATAGGCAAATCTGCATCCGAGAAAAGAACATACTCACCGCTTGACGCAAGAACCCCTCTTTTTACACTATATCCCTTTCCGCGATTAACACCGTTTCTGAGGACCCTTATATTCCCGTTGTTTCTAGATATACCGCCGACCAGATCTACAGTCGAATCCAAGCTTCCGTCGTCTACGACTATAATTTCGTAGGTGTATTCCTTTTTTTGAAGGTAGTCGCTTATCCCTTCCAGGGTTTTCGATATTCTTTCTTCTTCATTATAGGCGGGAATAACAACCGACAGAAAAACGGGTTTCCCCTCCTTTAGTATCATAGTGAAGAGAACCTCTTAATAATCTCCAAGGTTTTTCTTAGTCTATAAAGTCTTTAGTTATAAATATCGGTCTGTCTTGACTTTCTTTGTATATCCTGAAAATATATTCACCTATTATTCCAAGAAATAACAATTGAATTGAGCCAAGAAGATATATACTCAATAAAGTAGATGACCAGCCCAACGGGGCTATTCCTGTAAATTTACTTATAAGAGTGTAGATAGTTGCCATAAAAAATAGCAGCACACCTATTAAACCGGTATAAAGACAAACCTTGATAGGGAAATCAGAAAATGAGAAAATAGCATCTAAACCCAGGTTAATTAACTTTTGAAAATTCATTTTTGCCTTACCGCCGGCTCTGTCAGGTCTGGAGTACTCTATATATTCTCGATTAAAACCAATAAAAGATCGCAATCCAGGTAAGTATCTGTTTTTTTCCTTAATAGATAAGAAAGCATTTAACGCCCTTCGGCTATACATTGAGAAATTACCAACATCTGTAGCTTCATCTATTTTTGAAAGAATTTTAAAAACTAAGTGAAAAACCTTTATAAATAGCTTTTTTAGAAATTTTTCTTTCCGCTCTATTCGCTTTCCGTACACAATATCACAGTTTTTGTTGATTAGTTTACTGTACATCTCTTTTAATAACTCTGGAGGGTCTTGCAAATCCCCATCCATCATAGCAATATACTCCCCCCTTGCATAATTCAAACCCGCTGTATATGCGACTTGGTGACCAAAGTTTCTGGAAAGTACAAGCACTTTAAATCTATTATCTTTATTGTGGCATTCTATTAACTTACTTAAACTTTTATCGGTACTCCCATCATCTACGCAAATAATTTCAAAGTCATCTGTAATCCCTTTTAGAACGTTGATACATCTTTCAAATAGTTTCTCAATCAATTCTTCCTCATTATAAATAGGAATAACTACACTAACATGTGTTTTCAACATAAAATTTAATTGCTCTGTTTGTAAGGATGAAGATAATCAAAAACGACCTAAATACGAATAGTAATAATCTTAAACAAAAAATGTGCAAAAAGGAAGACAAAGTAAATAGATGGTATAGGGCAGAGACCAGACCAGAGGTAGACGATAAGGGCTTGGAAACGGAGGGAGCTATGGGAAGAGAAAGTCTTGTGCATTGGTTCAAGAAGAGTTAAGATCTCATCCGTGGTACCGATTTATCTATTCACAATAAAAGGAGCTGAAAAATGAGAAAACAGATTTTTGTTAGAGGTGCCGAGGGTTTTACTGAGCCAGTTAATCTGTCAATCCCAATGAGACTAGCATCTTGGATTCAGCCAGATTGATAATTGATTCTACGGATTCTAAATCTACCATCGTCTTTAAATCTTTGTCTCAGGATGATCCTAAGAGAATATGCCAGTGCTTGTGAGATATATAACAAAACTAAAAACGTTTTATCAGACTTTTTAAAAAGCCCAGAGCCCTTGAGCGAACATAATTAAGAAGAGGCTATAGAGAAAAAGAAATACGATTGTAATTAGATAATGTATTTCCCTTCGCTCAGCACCTAAGGCAAGTAAAATAAATATCGGAAACATAGAGAGTGTATAGCGGGGCACACTTAACAAAAAAGAGGTTGAGGTTGCGGCAATCCAGGTAAGGAGCATATATACACCGTAAGAAACCCTAAGACGAAGGAATGCCCAAATTGTACATAGTAGTCCAAAAATACCAAATACAAACTCAACCCCTCCTACCGTCAGTCTGTAGGCAGGGTCTCCTTCTTTCCACCAAAGGTAGTTCCAAGCCCACAGGAGACCCCTCCAGGGGGAAGCAAGGTTTTTATTCCAGTATTCCTTCTGGGCAATAAGAAAAGCAAAGGCATTTTCAAAGGTTATATAGTTGATAACAAGATAGGCTATGAAACCTATTGGAATTAAACCCAGATAAAGAAAGTTCAACTTAAGTTTTTTTATGCGGAATTCCTTCTGGGATAGATACTCTATGAGAAGTGCTAGGACTAAGAAGATTCCCGTAATCCGGGTAGCCGAAGCCAGCATCCCTAAAAATCCTGCAAGAAGCCACCTGTCTTCCCTTGCGTAATAAAAGCTTGCGATTGTTAAAGCTAAGAATAGGCCCTCTGTATAGCCCGCATGAAAAAAATAAGCGGTAGGAAATACCGACATATAAAAAACGCTTCTAACAGCGGCTTCCTCTGTGTAGCTCCTGAGAACAAGCCTATAGAGATAAAAACAGGCTATAACATATGCTAGGTTTGAAACAACAAGGGCGGAGAGTTTGTAGTTTTTAAGTACAAGAGCGAAAAGCCGAATAAAAAAGGGGTACAAGGGGAAAAATACAATGCGGACCCACATTTCATCACCAAATTTTCTATAACCGTTTTTAGCAATATCTAAGTAGCTTGGAGAATCCCATTTGTTCCAAAGGTCAAGAAGAGAAGGAGAAGGCCGATTTAAGAGGCTTTCATAAGAGAGGTATGAGAAAAGATAGCTACCAAAAATCATGACTAAAACTATTACAATAATTTCTTTGTAGCGGCTAATTAAACCTTTCATCCCTAGTCCTCATTCTTACACATATCTTTAGTTGCGAAAACCCGTTCCTCAAAATAAGACCTTGCATCGAGGAATACAGGCTTAAAGTTAAGGTTAAAGAACCCCTGATTGATCCTGAACATAGGGTCTTTTTCCGGCTGTTTTTCCGTCACAACGTAGTCAATCTGATTCTTTTTAAGTAGTGCACATAGTTCGTTTGTGGAGTTAGTTGCATAAATTCTTCTCACTAATTTCTCTCTATTTGGTTTAGTATAGCCCGATGACCAGGCAAAATAGGGCCAACCTATCATGGCTCTCCTGCCCGTGAAGGACACGGGATTGTAGATTCTAATGGTAGTAAGAAAGACGTCATGCGGGTCGGTATTTTCCACAATCCACTTTGCCACAGGTTGCTTTTCAAAATCTTGGAAGGTAATAGTACTATCATTTTTTATAGGCATTGCATCAATTATCCCGGAGATGGTCAGAAAGAAAAGTAAAACGGCTGTGGCTATACGACCCCACCATCCCAAGCAAAATAGCCTATAAAGTAGATAGGCAGTAAAACCGTTTGATAAAATAAGCCAGAGGTTGAAGAATTTATGATTTGCTGCGATTTCAGGGCTAAACCTTAAGAGATTTCCTAGGATGAAGATAGTTAGATACATTAAAAAAATCTTCTTTCTCTGCCTATCTACTAAGAAGAATGAAATAGGGATGGTGATAAAACTTAAACCCAAGTTAAAGAACCAGTAGCGTAAAAAGGATATTATAGAGCTTATTATCCGGTTAAGAAACTGATAGGGCATAAAATCTACAGGGATTAAATGGTTTATTACTAAATAACCGGCCCTGAGCGCAAAGTGGTTCTCTACATCAGGAGAACTTTTCTGAAGCCAAAGTATCTGCGGAAGTGCTGTAAGAAGAGCAATTATTATAGCCACAAGGCTTTTCTTTCTATCCGGGAAAAGAAGAAAGAATAACACTAGGAGTCCAAAAAGGCATATAAAGGCTTGACTGTGCCAGAGGACTAATAAGCCGGTTATTAGACCGATAAAGGCCTTTTGGCCGTAGGTTGTCTCTCCCTCCTTAGTAATGTGCTCATCAATATAATGAATAAGAACAAGTATAACGAGAGCGAAACCGAAGGCGAGGTGTCTTTGGTTGATGTATATATTCCAGTTCCAAAAGACCGAGATGATATTGCCGTCCCACGGACCGAATGCAACGTACCCGGGAAGGTGCCACCACTTTTCCACAAGCGACCTAAACGATATAGGAGGATATTTTTTTATAAACTCAACAAAAGAAAGCGAGCTATTTAGTAAAAAGAGAGCCACTGAGACAAAACCGACAAAGCGGCTTCCAAAGAAAAGTTTTTTTGATAGATAGTATATAGATATTAGGAGGCAGGTCCAGAATAAGGCACTCGGTATATTAAGCGCATAATCCAGAGGTATACCCATCTTCTCCTGGATTCCTACCATGAAATCGAATAAAAAGTGGTAGCGCATAATTTCATGTGCATAGAGCGGATGTTCCAAGGTGAGATTGTTACCAAGACTAAAGGAACGTATTAAAGGAATATGGAACCCATAGTCGCTCCATATAAGGCCTGCGACTTTAATCTCGTGAGATTCCAAGTCATAGCCAAATGTACTTGCGAAAAGTATCCATGAATAAACAAAAGCGATTGTAAAGAAGATAATATGGGACGGTCTTAAACCCAGTGGCACTTTGAAAAGTGCACGCTGATGTATAGTGAAGGCTACAAGAAAAGCAGTTGTAATGGTGAACCCCACAGTTATAGCTTCTTCGGTGAACCGGTAGAAAATCAAAGATAGTAAGAGAACCATCCATACAGAGGTAAGGGTTCCTAATATATAGGCGGAAGCAATACGCAATAAGCTTCTGAAACTCGGGAAAAAGCGGACAGTAAGCAGATATCCAGAAAGGTAGGAGGTTATGAGAAATATGACTGCGATTACAAACTCCATGTCACTTCTGGGGGGACACCCTCCAAAATTTTGTCAACCGCCTCTTAGCCATGCATAATGTTTTTTAACAAGTATGTTTGTAGGTTTTTATAATATATATTCACCCAAGAACTTGTTCAACTATACTTCGTAATATCTGATAATCGTCTTGCCTATTTGGCTCTGGTAGATATAATAGTTGTTAACCCTTAAGTCTGCCTAAGGCTGTAGCCTTAATCCTCTGTTAAATGCTTTTACCTTTTCTTTTTATACTTATCTCCTTCCTCTTTGGCTTTGCTGTCACGCTTTTCTTCAAAGAAGAGTTTTTATTAGAAGAGAGGATTTTTTACGGAGCCCTAATCGGCTTTGTTTCTTCTACCTGGATTGCCTTTATCGAGACGCTTATTTTTGGTCTGGATTTAAAGACAATCGTATTTACCTCTGCGGTTTTAATCTTATTAACCTTCTTAATTCTCTATATTATCCTTTTTAAAAAGCGTATTGGATTCTCCTCTGCAGGCATTTTTCATTCTGAGGTGCTTTCCCCAATTTTCATTCTAAGCTGTATTCTTTTCCCGGTTCTTTATTTCCTATTTAGTAGAGTAATACTCTGGAAGCAAGACGGTCTCTATACAGGCCTTGCCTACAACCTAGGAGATCTACCTTACCACTGGAGTATGATTAACTCTTTCCTTTATGGAGAGAATTTTCCTCCAGAAATACCATTTTATAGCGGCTACACTCTAAGCTACTATTATCTCTCGAATTTCTTCACCGCTCTTCTTATGAAATCGGGTTTAAGTCTATGGGGTGCCTTTACCTTTCAGGGCATGGCACTTAGTATAGTGCTCCTGGCGATAGTATATTTATTTACATATCGCCTTACCCGGAATAAAATGGCTGCTGCCCTCAGCCCTTTCCTTTTCTTCTTTAATGGGGGCTTAGGATTTATCCAGTTTTTTAAGGATTTGATTGCAGACAGTGGAAACCTTATAAATTTTCTTTTATATGTCAAGGATTATACTAACATTGGAGACTTAGGATACCGCTGGATAAACACCACTACCTCCCTTCTTGTTCCTCAAAGGCCCTTCTTATTCGGCTTTCCAATGTCTATTCTGATTCTTACAATGCTCTGGGTTGGCATAAAAAGTGGATTAAAAGGACATCTTACTCTGGCGGGTGTTATAGCGGGGATGCTTCCTTTTTTTCACACCCTCAGCTACTTTTCTTTAGGAATAATAAGCATATTTTTATTTATTCTTTTTCCCTCCCGTAGATGGCTATGTTTTTTTATTCCGGCAGGGGTTTTATCTTTACCCCAGATTTTTTACTTTATGCACAGCGGAGAAACTACGGTGCATTTCTTCAGTATTCATCTGGGATGGGTAGCTAATGAAGAAAACGTCTTCTGGTTTTATCTAAAAAATACCGGGCTCTTTATTCCGATCCTCTTAGGAACTCTTATATTTAGCAAAAAGCTTTCCTACCCTCAAAAGAAATTTGCTATACCCTTTTTACTAATCTTTGTGATTGCAAATTTAATACAGTTTACCCCTTGGGATTGGGATAATCTGAAGGTGTTAATATTTTTTTACATCGGCTCTATTCCTTATGTATCTTATGGGCTTGCTTCCCTGTGGAAGAATACCTATAGGATTATTCCTATACTCCTCTGCCTCTCCCTCGTCCTTTCCGGGATGATAAGTATAAGCAGAACCTACACGCAGTCTTACTTAGAGAATAATAACGAAGAAATAGAGCTGGCTGAGACTATAAAGAAGATAACACTACCAAAGGCTGTATTTCTTACAGCACCTACCTATAACCATTTCGTTTTTCTTACGGGAAGACGTGCCCTTCACGGCTACTCAGGGCATCTCTGGAGTTGGGGCTTAGATTATAGTAAAAGGCTAGAGGACCTAAGAAAAATGTACAGAGGAGATAGAGTTGCAAAGAACCTTCTTAATCAATATAGAGTGGACTATGTAGTAATAGGGCCTCCTGAGACAAGAGAGAAAATGGAGCCAAATTTAGAATTCTATATGAATAATTTTCCGATCCTTGTTCAGTCCGAGAATTATTATGTGTTTAAGATAAGGTGACGTGAGTTCAATCATAGAATCAAAGGACCGCAAGGATTTTCTTGGTGTCAGTACCTCTTCCCTCCCTTAAGTGTTATAATTTTAATATTTATGTTTATCTCCTTAAGTTATCTTCTAATATGGTATACCCTGAAGAGGTATTTCCCACATATTTGCATCAGAACATTACAGAAAATTGAAGAATAGCTTTGGGATGGTCTCTACGTAAGTATGTTAAATACTTATTTATCGGTTGTTATACCTGCTTTTAACGAAGAGCGTCGCATAAAAACTACTCTTGAAGCGATTTATAATTATTTGTCACGCCAAAATTATTTTTGGGAGGTGATTATTATTTCTGACGGCTCTAAAGACAGAACCGTAGAATTGGTAACAGAATTTATCAGTAATAAAAAGGAGTTTAACTTAATCTTTAACACTAAAAATCATGGCAAGGGTTATGTGGTACGCCAAGGTATTCTTGCTGCTCATGGCAAATTTCGTCTTTTTACCGACGCCGACAACTCCACCTCGATTGAACAAATTGAAAAATTCTGGCCATATCTGATAGATCAAAATTATGACATTGTTATTGGTTCAATTGAGGTGCTTGGTGCTCAAATCATTGAGAAGGCTCAATGGTATCGCCGCGTGTTAGGGCATTATTCAAAATATATAATTCGTTTTGTTGCTGGTCTTTGGGAAATTCAAGACACGCAGCGGGGTTTTAAACTTTTTAGCAACCGTGCCGCGCAAGATATTTTCTCCCTAGCAAAAATTAACCGCTTTGGATTTGATTTTGAAGTTTTGGTTTTAGCCAAGCGCCTAGGTTATAAAATAAAAGAAGTGCCAGTGACTTGGAATAATTCTGGAGAATCAAAAGTTGGTTTAAAAAGTTACTTGGATACTCTTTGGGATTTAATAAGAATTAAATGGTACTTATGGACTAATAGATATAAGACCTGATTTTTAAGTTTTAAATTTTATAACTTATAACCTGAAATTCTTTGAATAGGGCTCGATCGTGAACGATAAAAGCTACAAGAAGAGCAATACTAAAAATAAATCCTATAACCATAGCATGCTCGATTAGAGGATAAAGGATTGAAGACAGTAAAAAGACAAGCCATACAGAGATAAGGATTCTAGAAAGTATGCAGAAGCAACCCTAAGAAGATTGTTAAAACTTGGAAAATGCAAACGGTAAGAAGATAACAAGATATAAGTAGGAGGTTATTAAGAAGACTATAGAAATGATTTCCATTAATTTATTGCCACTATTTTTAGCTTATAACCATATCGTATTTTCTGATACCGTCAGAAAGTAGATGACTATCTCCACGACTTTAGCCAAAAAAAGCGACCGAGCGAATCATTTGAAACCGGTATCGCCGCAAGTATAGGGTAAAAGTAGATAAACGTACCAAGAGCACAAACAAGATACAAGATCACAAAGGCCCTGCCGTAGCGGGATTTTACCCAGAGTAAATCAAGAAAATAGGCAATTATAAGAAGAATAAAGGGAAGCGATGGAAGAAAATGATACAGAAAAGTAAGCTTTCTTGGAGAAATAGCCCAGTGAAGCCAATAGGCAAAAACGCTTAAGATAGGAAAGTAAAGGCTGAGATCCTCTTTCCTGGCCACCTCAATCAGGCTATACAGGAGAAATCCTACTCCAGTCCACCAGATAAAAGGGTTCCCAATGGCATAAATATGCGCTGCAAATTCCCCTTGAGCGCCAAGGTATAGATAAATAGGCCGGATAAGAAGAAGCCACTGCCACCAACTTGATTGATATGGGTGGGTTGCCTTAAGACCACTATGATAATAATACATCTGTTTATGAAGTTCTATGAAGTCAGCCCATGTATGGTTATGGAAAAAAAGCGGTAGATAAATGAGAAGATAAACGGCGGCGGGAATCACAATAAATGATAAGACTAATCTGGGTAACATTCTTATTGACAGAGTCCATATGGAGGGGACCTTAACCTTAATTTTTTTTCTTTTTTGATCAACAACTTGTTTTCTTTTATGAACCTCAACCAAGAACGAGAGAAATCCTAAGAATCCAAGGGTTAAAATCCCGCTCCATTTTGTGGATACACTGAATCCGCAGAACAGCCCTGTAAGAAGAAGATAATAAAACTTTCCTTTTTTTACATACAAAACGAAAAAAAGGGAGGCAAGAAGGGTAAAAACCATAAGAAAAACATCCACCATAGTAATACGGCTCAGCACAAAGATGAAGGATTCAAACGTAAACAAAAAAGCCGCAATAAGCCCCGCTCTTTTACTCTGAAAAAGCTCTTTAGCAAGCAGGTATATAAAAAGAGCCCCAAATCCCCCAAAAAGAGCCTGAAAAAAACGCCATCCAAAAGTGTTATCACCAAAAATCAAAATGCCTAAGGCACTTATCTCCTTGCCTAGGGGGGGGTGTACCCATTCATAGGCAAACCCCTTAGGAGCATTTCCGCCTATTCCCCAAGGTATATCGCTTCCTTTTGCCATCTCCTCGGCTGTAAACGCAAAGTAGATTTCATCAAAATAGTAGCTGTTTGGATTGTTCAGACGATAAAATTTGAGGCCAAGACTAATAATAAGTAAAAAGAAAAGCATAATCTCGATCTTGTTTTTTCGTAAAAACACTTTATAAGACTTTAAGTTCATTTCTTAGTTTCCGGCACTCCTTAAACATTTACAACCATGACTTTATATCGCTCAAATCTTCCACTAAGATAAGAAACCGCTCCGCTGACTGTTTTTTCGATATTTTTCGCTTCATTATAAGCGGGAAGAACTACAGAGAGAGAAATATCTTTTTTCATAAGTTTTCATTTTAACATAACCTAAGTCTGTTGTCCGTGTTTTGTGTGGGTTTGATCTTAGATGACTTCCCAGACAGTGCTTATATCTTCTCCAACTCTTCCCTAAATTGCTCTGGCGTTAGTTTAATCTCACGAAGGATTTCACGGATCAATGGACGGGCAAGGTCCTTCCAGGATGATTCGGCAAGGTGGTTGTGCTGCCGTCAGGATGACGGTAAAAGACATGGCTTCCTTTCCGCCGCACAGCTTCAAAACCAAGGCGAAGGAGCACCTTCTCCATTGTCTTGAAGTTAACGATTGGAAGGCGGCTCATACGGCTACCTCAATCTGCTGAAGTCCCACAAACCGGGGTAGGTCTTCCTTTGACCCCTTGTACTCCTCCGGGCATAATTCCAGCACTTCTTTGAGGTTTTTCTGGAGCTCGTCTGAGGTTGACCCCTGCGTATGGGCACCCGGAATGCCCGGGACAATTCCCACATAAAGTTTGGTCTCAGGGTCAAATTCAACATAAGCAGTAAAGGTTCTCATATTAAACCTCCTTCTAGGATTGCCTCACTAGAATACATTGACACTATATACATTCATCCTCCGAAATCATAAACAAACTTTCATCTTCAACATCTACAGTATTAAAGGTGCATACATTCTCGTCAGTCCACTTAACCTTGATGTCCACCTCTTTTTCCTGATCAACCCCAAAATGGAGGGGAAGCATATCCTGTTCACAACACCCCCGTCCACCAGAAACCTCTCTAATCTGAATTCCACTGGAAGTCGAAACTTCAACCTTTGTTCCTATAGCAGAGGTATTGGTCGTTTGTCCATTACCAATAAGCTTAATTATAAGGAAGTTGTTTTGTGTTCCACTATTCTCCATAAGACCTGTTCCACTGTGTCCGTTTAAAAAGACATCCATAAAACCGTCATTGTTATAATCACTCCAGGTTGCAGCAAACACATCGATAGGAGATTCTATACCTACTTCAGAAGCCACATCAATAAAATTCCCGTTTCCACGATTTCTGAAAAGCCTATTTGGTTTTACGTGATTTGTAGTAAAAAGATCCAATCTTCCATCATTATCAAAGTCAACCCACGCACAAGTTCTTCCATCTCCTACGTCTTCTGTTCCTGCTTCAAAGGTTATATCCGTAAACGTTCCATCACCGTTATTTCTATATAAGGCATTTCTTGGTGAAGAGATATTTACAACGTAAAGGTCAAAGAACCTATCCCCATTAAAGTCCCCTACGCATGCGGCGACAGAGTTCCATTCTGGATCGCCACCAACTTGAGCATCATCTGTAATATCTGTAAATGTTCCATTCCCATTGTTTAAGTATAGTTTATTTAAA
>Ga0209431_10003865_pt1 | contig 11816 bp, 6 predicted proteins | sample RifCSP13_3_FD_184021 | JGI IMG/M metagenome (GOLD analysis project Ga0209431, IMG submission 184021) | Soil microbial communities from Rifle, Colorado - Rifle CSP2_sed 13_3 (SPAdes) (version 2) | ecosystem: Environmental > Terrestrial > Deep subsurface > Rock core/Sediment | place: Rifle...
CAAGCGCAAAGCCAAATACAAAGGGCAGGAATCCGTGCTCGACCCGGTGCTGAACAACGTGGCCCGGCAACGCTTTCACAACCATTCACGTCTGACCTTTGAGGCTCTGAAGGCCGACCCCGACAACATCAACCAGCATTTGGTGGACTACATCAAAGGTTTCTCGGAAAATGTGCGCGTGATTTTTGAGCGGTTTGAGTTCGAAAAAGAAATCGAAAAGATGCACGAGGCGAACATTCTGTATCTGGTAATCGCCAAGTTTTGCGATGTGGATTTGCACCCCAAAGCAGTGGATAACATCCAAATGGGTCTGCTGTTTGAAGACCTTATTCGCCGCTTTAACGAAGCCGCCAACGAAACAGCGGGCGATTACTTCACCCCACGCGATGTGATCCGCTTGCTGGTGGATATTTTGTTTGACCCGGATGATGAACTGCTGACCAAGCCGGGTGCGATTCGCAAACTACTCGACCCTACCTGCGGCACTGGCGGCATGCTCTCGGAAGCGCAAAACCATTTGCGCGAACACAACGCCAAGGCCAAACTATGGGTATTCGGTCAGGACTATAACCCCCGCGCCTACGCTATGGCTGCGTCTGATTTGTTAATGAAGGATGGGGAGGATAGTGACATCCGTTTTGGCGACACGTTGACGAACGACCAGTATCCAGACGACCGCTTTAACTACTTTCTCGCCAACCCGCCCTTTGGCGTAGACTGGAAACGCCAGCACGACAAAGTGAAAGCCGAACACGAAGAGCAAGGCTTCAACGGACGCTTTGGCCCCGGCCTGCCGCGCGTGAACGACGGCGCGTTGTTGTTTCTCCTGCACATGGTGAGCAAATTTGAAGGGGATGACCCCGCCGCCAAAAAGTTCGGCTCGCGGCTGGCGATTGTGTTCAATGGTTCACCGCTGTTCACCGGCGGAGCGGGCAGTGGCGAGAGCGAAATTCGCCGCTGGCTGATTGAAAAGCAGGATTACGTAGAAGCCATCATCGCCCTGCCGGAGCAAATGTTTTTCAACACCGGCATTGGCACCTACGTGTGGGTGCTGACCAACCGCAAAGCGCCGGAGCGCCAAGGCAAAATTCAATTAATTGACGCCCGCGAACGCTGGCAACCCATACGCCGCAGTTTGGGCGACAAGCGCCGCTATTTGAGCGAGGCCGACATCTTCGCCATTGTGCGGGAATACGGTCGCTTTGCCGAAACCAAGACGAACAAAATTTTCGACACTGCTACCTTTGGCTACTATCGCGTGCCTATTGAGCGCCCCCTGCGCTTGCTCTACCAAATGTCCGTGGAACGCAAGAGCAACTTTCTGGACGCTTACCCCGCCCTACTGGACGACGTGCAAGCAATTGACAAAAAACTGGGCCGCGAACCGCGTCCGAATTGGAATGAGTTTGACGAACTCATGAGCGACTTGCTGAAACAACGCGGGAGCAAATGGAAAAAGCCCCAACTCAAAACTTTCCGCGATGTATTCACCGAGCGCCGGGCCGAGGCCGCGCCGGTGATTGCCGCCCAGCGCAGACCCAGCGGCGACCCTGAGGCGGCCGTGTGGGGCTGGTTTCTCGACAAAGCCGCTCGGTGCGAACACCGCTACGAGCCGGACAGCCAGCTGCGCGACTTTGAGAACGTGCGTTTGGTGACTGCCCCACGCCATGAAGAAGCCGACGCGCCCAACGTGGCTGAAGTGATACGCTATTTTCAGACTGAAGTGAAGCCGCACATTGATGATATTTGCTGGGCCGACGGCGAGAGCAAACGACGCGCCTACGAAATCAACTTCAACCGCTACTTTTACACATACACCCCGCCGCGCCCGTTGGCTGAAATTGATGCCGATATTAAGCGCATGGAAGAAGAGATTGTGCGCCTTCTGCGGGAGGTGACGGCGTGAATTGGCAGCATGCACAACTCAAATATGTTGCGCGGTTTGCCTACGGCGACTCCCTCCCCTCTACAGATGAAGAACGGGAAGGGACTGTCAAAGTCTTTGGCTCTAATGGCCCATTCGCAAATTTCTCACGCGCAAACACTAGCGCACCAGCCATTGTTATAGGCCGGAAAGGGTCTTACGGCAAAGTCAATTGGTCACAAGAACCGTGTTTCGCTTCGGACACTACTTTTTTTGTTGACTCTTCAACAACACTGCAGCATTTGCGTTGGCTTTTCTACTTGTTGCAAACACTTGGTCTTGATGAAGGCACAGATGAAGCGGCTGTACCAGGTCTTAATCGGGATGACGCATATAGCAAAATTGTCCCTGTCCCTCCCCTCCCCACCCAACATGCCATCGCCGCCTACCTCGACCACGAGACTGCTGAACTTGACACCCTTATTGCCGCTAAAGAGCACCTGCTGGAGCTGCTGGCCGAGAAGCGCCGCACCCTCATCACCCACGCGGTCACACGCGGGCTGAACCCAAAAGCGCAGTTGAGGGAGTCGGGGGTGGAGTGGTTAGGTAAGGTGCCGGAGCACTGGGAGGTTGATAGACTGAAATTCCTAATATTTGGAATTGATACAGGCTTCTCACCCCAGTGCTATAACTTCCCCGCACAAGATAGAGAATGGGGAGTTTTGAAGACCGGCTGCGTCAATGGTGGCATATTTCATTCACAAGAAAACAAGACCCTGCCTGAGAGTGTTGATCCACCGCTAGACCTTGAAATAAAGGTGGGCGATATATTAATGTCTCGCGCCAGCGGTTCGACGGACTTAATAGGATCAGTCGCACTTGTGGATAGTGAACCTAAGGCAAGATTGCTGCTTTCAGACAAAACTTTCCGCATCAGAGTTGATCCCCAAAAATGTGATCGTAAGTTTTTTGTTGACGTGATGGGATCTTTCTTTGTGCGACAGCAGATTCTGCAAGTTGTGAGCGGTGCAGAGGGTCTTGCGAACAACATCGCCCAGACCGACATTTATGAACTAATACTGCCAGTACCTCCGCTTGAAGAACAGCAAGCCATCGCTAACTATCTGGCACAGAAAACCGCACAACTAGACAACCTAAACATTGCGACACAGACAACAAGCAAACTGCTACAAGAGCGGCGGGCGACATTGATTACGGCAGCAGTGACAGGGCACATTCAGATTGAGAGCGACTAATGATCGTTCACGAATTGGAACTCAACCAATTTCGCGGCTTTCAAAAAGCTGCTCTGGAATTTGTGCCGGGTTTCAACCTGCTAGTTGGCGAGAACGGCGCAGGCAAAAGCACGGTGCTGTGGGCTTTGCGTGTAGCGCTATCGCATATCCTGCACAAAACTTCCCTATCGAAACAGTCTGAATTAGAGTTTCTGGAATCCGATGTTGCCAACAGTGCCGCCATCGAATGGCCATTTCTCACAGCAACTTTAGAGTTTAACTTAAGCCAGAATGATTCAACACGCTCAATGTTTTTCGCTCAAAGAAACCGCCGCCAATATGTGACGGGTGAAGCAGGAAAACCTCGTGAGCAAGTGGTAGAAACCCCCGATCGGTATGAATTTGTTAAATACGATTTGTTCAGGAACCTGCAATCGACAAAACCGCCACGTGTTCTCTCCGGGCCGCGCCCATTGGCTGTTTATTATTCGGCCAATCGTTCATTGGTGAATGAAAAACCGCTCTCCAAAAGCCGAACTTTGGGCAATGAGGCGCGTGCATACGCCGAGGCATTGCTAGAACGCCCTTCAAAGTTGAGCGACATGGCCGATTTATGGCGCAAAGAGGATGTCCTAAGGGAAGAAGGTGTACCAGACCGGGCCAACCAAGCCATTCAGAAGGCGTTACCAGAGTTTCTGGAAGGCTTCAATAATCTGCGCCTAGACGAGAAGAGGGGACCGCAACTGACGGTCGATAAAGAAGGTGCGCGACTAAACTTGACACAGATTTCCGACGGTGAACGCAGCCTATTGACCATGTTAATGGACTTAACTCGCCGTTTGGCTTTGGCGAATCCTGGCCTAAAGAATCCAGCGCTGGAAGCATCAGCAGTGGTGCTAATTGACGAAATTGATTTACATCTTCATCCGCGCTGGCAACGCACTATCGTAAAGAAATTGACGCGCACCTTTCCTAAGTGCCAGTTCATTGCTACCACGCATTCACCGCAAGTTATCGGCGAAGTGCCATCCGGAGAAATTATTGTTTTGGAATATGGTAAGCCCCCCTATCGTCCAACTCAATCCTTGGGTATGGACAGCAATTGGGTACTACGCTTTGTGATGGATTCGGACGAACGCAATCTTGACGTTGATAGGCGCCTAAAACGAATCGCGACCTGGATCGAGAAGGGAAAATACGAGCAGGCGAAAAAGGCCATTGATGCGTTACGAAGCAAAATAGGCGAATTTCCCGGATTGGTGCAACTTCAGACCAGAATTGACAAGAGGCTATTTTTGAGCCGCCCGGCTCCATCCAAACGCTCAAAGGGCAAAAAGCGCTCATCGTCTCGATAAGGGGAGTTCCATGCAGTACATCCAGAAACGCAAGCGAGGGCCTGCCAGCCTTAGAAAATGGTTCAACAATCAACCCAAAGACTCTAAAAGGCGACGGATCAACTGCGACTACTATAAAGATATGCCCGCTGGAGTGAAGATCGATATTCGCCAATATTTGCTGGAAGACCAGGGTGGTCTATGTTGTTACACCGGCATTGTCATAGATATGCCCACATCGCACATTGAGCATTTCAAGACATACTCAAAGTGCAAACTCGAAGGTCAATATGAAGACGTTGCCTACTCCAATCTGCTGGCAGCTTACCCAAACGGTGATTGCCCTTTTGGGGCCAAAGCAAGGCAGAATTGTGATGAAAGTCTGTTGGTCAATCCAATGCATAAGAGCTGCGAGGGCAAGTTTCAATTTGACTCCATGGGAAATATCTCTGTCGCAAACAAATCTGACGCGCAAGCCAAGAGCGCCATCGAGAAATTGAAACTAGACCATCCACAGTTAACTTCAATGCGCAAACAGGCAATATACGAAGTGTTATTTACGGATGACCTCAGTAAAGCAAAGTTGAACCGAATTATTCAAGGCTATGGCAATCGCGATTCGAGTGGTAGTTTTCGTGCCTTTTGCTTTGCGATTGTGCAAGTAGCGAAAAACCTACTTCGCGAAGCAGAACGCGACCGCAAGCGCCGTCAGGCTATCCATCAACAATTACGCCGATGAACCTGAACCCCGCCCGCCACAGCGAAGCTGCCTTTGAAAATGTGATTGAAGATTACTTGCTCAATCACGACTACGTAAAAATTACTAGCCAGTATGATGCGGCGCGGGCCATCTTCCCGGACGAAGTCATCCCTTTTATCCGTGAGACCCAGCCCAAAGAATGGGCCAAACTCGAAGCCCTGCACGGCGCAAACACCGAAGCCCAAGTGCTGGGCGACCTGTGCAAGTGGATGGATACCTATGGTTCACTGCACACCCTGCGTCATGGCTTCAAATGTTATGGGCGTACGCTCCGCGTCGCCTACTTTAAAGCCGCTCATGGCCTCAACCCGGAACTGGAAGAGCGTTACGCCGCCAACCGGCTGGGTATCACCCGCCAACTACATTTCAAGGAACTCAAAAAGGGCGATGACCCGCGCAAGAGTCCTTCGCTGGATGTTGTGCTGAGCCTAAACGGGATTCCAGTCCTCACGGTTGAACTCAAAAACCCCCTCACCGGTCAAACGGTTGAGAATGCCAAATGGCAGTATCGCAACACCCGCGACCCACGCGAACCGCTCTTCACCTTTAAGCGCCGGGTGCTGGTGCATTTTGCGGTGGACACCGAAGAAGTGTGGATGACGACGCGACTAACGGGCGAGGCCACGCATTTCTTGCCGTTCAACAAGGGGCACGAGAAACGCGCTGGTAATCCCCCCGACCCGCAAGGCCGCACCTATCGCACCGCCTATCTGTGGGAAGAAGTCTTACAACGCGACAGCCTGCTCGACTTGCTAGCCCGCTTTCTACATATCCAGGTCGAAGAGAAACGGGACGACGAAGGACGCAAATACAAGAAAGAGAGTCTGATCTTCCCCCGTTATCATCAATTGCAAGCCGTGCGTCAATTAGTGGCAGCGGCGCAGCACGAGGGCGTGGGGCATAATTATCTCGTCGAGCATTCGGCGGGCAGTGGCAAGAGCAACACTATCGGCTGGCTGGCGCACCGGCTCGCTTCCCTGCATAACGTGCAGGATCAACGCATCTTCGACAGCGTCATCGTCATCACCGACCGCCGCGTGCTAGACCAGCAATTGCAGGACACGATTTATCAGTTCGAGCACCGCCAGGGCGTGGTGCAAAAAATTGACGAGGACTCGCGGCAACTGGCGCAAGCCCTTGAAAGCGCAGTGCCGATCATTATCACCACGTTACAGAAATTCCCTTTTGTCTCGCGCCAATTACTCAAATTGGCTGAGGAGCGCAACGAGGCGGGCCGCGATACATTGCCTACCCGCCGCTGTGCCGTCATCATTGACGAAGCTCATAGTTCGCAATCGGGCGAAACAGCCATCGAGCTAAAGGAAGTGCTGGGAGGCGAAGCCTTGCGCGAAGAAGCCCAACAGCGCGCCCGAGAGGAAGGGCAAGAGAGTCTCGAAGAGCTTTTTCGCAGTATGGCCAAGCGAGCGCGGCAAGCCAACCTGAGTTTCTTCGCCTTCACTGCCACACCCAAGCATAAGACGCTGACCGTCTTTGGACGCAATGGTGACCCGTCTCATCTCTACACCATGCGCCAGGCAATTGAAGAAGGCTTCATTATGGACGTGTTGAAGAATTACACGACCTACAAGACCTATTTCAAACTCATCAAAGCCTGCGAAGATGACCCCAATGTTGAACGCAAACAAGCCGCCCGCGCCCTGGCCCGCTTCATGCGCCTGCACCCGCACAACATTGCCCAGAAAACCGAAGTGGTGGTAGAGCACTTCAACGCCGTCACCCGCCACAAGATTGGGGGGCGGGCAAAGGCGATGGTGGTCACTGGTTCGCGCCTCGAAGCTGTGCGTTACAAACAGAGCTTTGACAAATACATCAAGGAGAAAGGCTACCCTATCAAAACGCTGGTGGCTTTCTCCGGCGTGGTGATGGATGACAAGATCGAGGGCGTGACCTATACGGAAGAGGCCATGAACAACGGCATCCGCGAGCGCGAGCTACCTGAACGCTTTGCCAGCACCGAGTATCAAGTGCTGCTGGTGGCCGAGAAATACCAGACGGGTTTTGACCAACCGTTGCTCCATACTATGTATGTTGATAAGCGTCTGGCAGGCATTCAAGCTGTGCAAACCCTGTCACGACTCAATCGCATTCATCCTCTCAAAGAGGATACTTTTGTGCTGGACTTCGTTAATGATCGGGAGGAAATTCGCGAGGCCTTCAAGCAGTTTTATGAAGGAGCAGAGCTCGGCGAGGAAGCTCAACCTGAACAACTCTATCAACTCAAAAGCGATCTGGATGCTTCGGGCCTTTACCTGCAAGAGGAAGTTGAACGCTTTAGCGAGATTTACTTCAAGCCCAAGCAGCGTCAAAGCCCCGCTGACCATCAGGCCATGAACGCCGCCCTCGATCCGGCGGTTGACCGGTTCAAGTCTTTGGCGGCCCAGAACGCTGAAGAAGCCGAACTCTGGCGAAGCAAGCTTATCGCCTTCCGCAATCTCTATGTCTTTCTCAGCCAGATCATCCTGTATCAAGACTCAGATTTAGAGCGTCTCTACATCTTCCTGCGTCACCTGTCTGCCAAACTGCCCCGCCGCGCCCGCACCCAGTACGACTTTGATAGCGAAGTCCAATTGGAGTATTACCGCCTACAAAAAATCAGCGAGGGTTCAATTGACTTGAGTAACGGCTATGCTCGACCTCTAGATGGCCCTTCCGAAGTCGGAACGGCTGTTGTGCGAGAAAGCGCAGTCAAACTTTCTCAATTGATAGACGTGATCAATAACCGCTTCGGCACCGACTTCAATCAAGCCGACCAACTCTTCTTCGACCAGGTTGTTGAGGCCGCTACACAGTCCGAAGAACTGCAACAAGCGGCGCAGGTCAACTCGGTTGACAAATTTGGATTGCTTTTCAAACGGTTATTGGAGACTCTGTTTGTCGAGCGGATGGATCAAAATGAGACTATCTTTGCGCGCTACATGAATGACGGCGAATTTCAGAAGCTCGTGTCCGAATGGCTGGTCACAGAAGTGTACCAGCGTCTTACAGGCAGTGAACCGTCTGTGTTGGAGTACAGTGCGCGCCGGGCGGCGAAGAACGAGCATAAAGACTATGAAGAAAACGCCAACCTCTAAATCATCTGCACCCTTCGCGGTTAACGCTTTTCGCTCATAGGAGAACAGACAATGGACTATACCGCCCTCCTCGCCGTCGCCATCGCCGAAGCCAGACTCGGACTGGCCGAGGGCGGCATCCCGATCGGCGCGTGTTTGGCCGATGCACCGGGAAACATTTTGGGGCGCGGGCACAACCGGCGCGTCCAGCAGGACGACCCCTCGGTCCACGGCGAGACGGACGCTTTCCGCAACGCGGGGCGCGTCAAGACCTATCGCGACAAGATCATGGTCACCACGCTCGCGCCGTGCTGGTATTGCAGCGGCCTCATCCGCCAGTTCAACATCGGCGCGGTCGTCGTCGGCGAGTCGGTGAATTTCCAGGGCGGGATCGAGTGGCTGAGAGAGAATGGCGTCAAGGTCATTGACTTGCATTCCGAGGAGTGTATTAAGTTGCTTGGCGACTTCATCCGCGCCCACCCGGAGTTGTGGGCGGAGGATATTGGAGAGGCGTGATCGGGTTTATGGTCGCCAGATGACCGGCAGATAAGTTCGGCGTACTTCTTCAGCTACCAACACAGTGATTGTGCCATCGGCCGCCAGTCTTCCGTCGCTCACCGTGTATGTGAAGACCTCTGTCCCCGTGAAGTTCAAGGTAGGCGTATAGACTACGGTCAGACCGTCAGTCGCGGCTGTGCCACTTATGGGCATCCCGACCGTTGCAATGCTGAAGGTTTCGCCGTTAGGGTCGTAGTCATTTGCCAGTACAGTCAGTGTGACTGGGGTGTTCTTGGCCGTTAGGGCGAAATCCGGCTGAGGAACAGGCGGCGCGGCGGTAGTGAGGACGACCGAAGCAGTGACCGGGATGGTCAATTGAGCGCTGGTGAAGGTAACGATGTTGGTGAGAACCGCGCCGGGGTGTAGCCCCGTGCTCACGCTGACTGGGAAAGTGACGGTGATGGATTGTCCGGCAGGTAGGCTTAGGCCGCTCACGATGTTTGGTGGAGCGCCAGGTGTGCCTGCGCCTGTGAGGTCAAGAATGGCCGGCCCTGCCGGAATTAGACCGCCGGGAAGGATATCCAAGATGAGGCCGTTAGTGGCGGTGACGACATCCCAGTTTGTCAGCCTGACCGTATAAGTGATGACTTGCCCAGGGTCGGGAGCGGAGTTGTTGACCGTTTTGGTCAAATGGAACGATTGCCCGACATAGCGGGCTACGGCAAAGTTGCCAGCAGTTGATCCAGCCACTATAAATCGGCCCTCTGGTTGGAGGGCAATGGCAGAACCTTGCAAGGCATCATCTATCACTTGGCCGTCTGCGTTAAAGTCCGGGTCCGGTTGTCCATCAGTGGTGAAGCGTGACAGCACTGACACTACTGATTCCCCGTTGTCCCATATGTCCCACACGCTGAGAGCAACGGGCTTGCCATCCGCTTGCAGAATAATATCGGAGGCCTCGCCGGGAAAATACACCGGGGTAGTTCCCCCGAAGGTTGGATCCAAATCGCCCCTGGCGGTCAAGCGTATCAAACTACCAGAGCAGATGAAGTTCCCTGCGCCGAGCGAGCATACATTCCCACTCACTATCAATTTGTTATCCGACTGGAGAGCAAGGGCGTTCCCATACAGCCCTGGCCCCCTTGGTCCCCCGCTGCCCTCCGGACGGATGGTCACTCTGCCCCCTACGCCAAAGGTGTAATCTGGGGTTCCGCCGCTGTTATAACGCGCGACGATCAGGTTTCCTTGAGCGGACCCGACGACCACTATTTTCCCGTCGGGTTGGATGATCACATCATTGGTCTCTGCAAAGAAGTCAGTAATTATTTTTCCCGCCGAGCCGAAGGACACATCCGGGCTGCCGTCCGGGTTATAGCGAGCCAATACCCCCACAAAAGAGTTTGGGCCGTACTTGTAGCCCACCACCATCAGCCTACCATCCGGTTGTAAGGCTGCGGCGCTGGCTCTACTGGAACTGCCATTGAATTCGTTTGTCACTCTGCTGCCATCGCCGAAGGTGGCATCCAGGCTGCCATCACTGGCATAGCGTACTAATGTATAGCGGTCTATGACGGCAATTGTGTTCGTGATCTCGCCGGGTTGTGTGATTACGTCTGACCCTACCAATACGATTTTGCCGTCGGGTTGGATGACTATATCTTGAGCGGTGCTGCTTTCAGTGTCGCTGAATACCGCAGTAGCGATACCATTTACGCCAAATGAAGTGTCTGGGCTGCCATCCGGGTTGTAGCGAACTACCGCAAATCCAGTGCCCGCAGCGACGATCTTGCCGTCCGTCTGAACGGCTACCGCATAGGCCGCATCATATTCGGCGCCTATATCTGTAGTGACAATGCCTGCCGCGCCGAAGGCCGGGTCACGATCGCCCGAGGCGGCCTGAGCTGGCGAAGCAGACCTGGTCAGTGGCAGGCCGAGCAGGGCTGCAATCAGCGCGAGGCGCATCCACCTGGCAAGTGGCCGATGATGATCGGATGTCATATGCTGGAACATGCGCTTCTCCCTCCCTGGGAAGTATGATATTGTTCGACGTTGCGCGGGTTGGCCTCCCTATTCTGGACACACCGAGGATAGGGTTAAGGGGTGATGAAACAACCCGTGTCAATGATTGTAAGGTCGCAACAGACAGGCGTCAATAAGCGAGTCCCCGACCCCGACGGGGAACATAATTTTACGTTTTATGGTGACGCTTGCATCCTTGCCGCATTCACGGTAGACTGCACTCCCCAGCGGCTACTTATCCCCCTGACAAGGAGCATCCGCTTTGGCCTACAACCTCCGACCGCTGGATACTGACACCTACATCCTCGAATCCCCCGCGCTCGAATCATTTCTCTTTGACCGCACGGTCGTCGGCATCCCGCTGTTGAACGCGGCCCGCGAGGCCACTGTGCACTGGCTGGCGGCCCTCCGCGACCACAAATTGCTCGATCCCGCCGAAGAGGTGGCCGGCCTCACGATTCTGACCGGCGGGCTGTACTACGGCCTCCAGCCCGCGTGGCAGACCGTCTTCGGCTCTCTGCTTCCCGAGAATTTCATCGGCGTCAAGCGCCACCTCGACGCGCGCAACCAGTGGTTTGCCGACTACCATTACGCCTCGTTCGAAGCGCCGTGCCGCACCGTGCTGGTCGGGGACACGGTCGCCTCGGGGGTCAGCCTGGCGCAAGGGATGCGCGCTTTCGCCGACTGGGCCATCCCGCGCGGGCTGAAGCAGGTCCACTTCTTCTCGGCGTGCGGCTCGCGCATTGGCGGCCAGCGCATTCATGAGACTTGCGCCAAGTTGGGGCTAAAGGCGACGTTCACGCACGGGTTGGCGGCGTTCGGGTTGGCGGAGCAGGGCTGGCAGCTGCCCGACACCGACCTGCCGTGGCTTCATCCTGACACGGTCACGCAGCCGCATTACCACCAGCGCGCCCAGGCCGCCTTTCAAGGCAAACCCGTGTGCGCCATCGGCGACTGGGGGATGCGGTGCAAGAACCCCAAGGCCTACCTGCACGAGTGGCAGGAAGAAGCGGCGTACTGGCAGCTAAAGATTTA
>Ga0209431_10003866_pt1 | contig 11814 bp, 10 predicted proteins | sample RifCSP13_3_FD_184021 | JGI IMG/M metagenome (GOLD analysis project Ga0209431, IMG submission 184021) | Soil microbial communities from Rifle, Colorado - Rifle CSP2_sed 13_3 (SPAdes) (version 2) | ecosystem: Environmental > Terrestrial > Deep subsurface > Rock core/Sediment | place: Rifle...
CCCGGACTCGATCGACACAAAGGCCGCCCTCCGGTTCGAGAAGACGGATGCGGGCTGGGCGGCCGCCTCCATCCATCTTGATGTCGCCGCCAAGGTGCCTGGGGCCGACCCCGCGAAGTTCCAGGCCGCCGCGGAGGCCGCGAAGAAGGGATGCCCGATCTCGCGCCTCCTCAACACGACGATCACGATGACCGCGAAGCTCGCCTGACCGCTTGCCCGCGGCACGCGTCCGTCGGGGCGACGGCCCGGTTCACGGAGCCTTCCGGACGAGGAAGTGGAACAGGTTGCCTTCCGTCCTCGAGTCGACGAGCGGATGACCCGTCTCGCCGGACCACCGGACCATCTCGATGGGCGCGGTCGGGTCATCGGAGACGAGATGGACGACCTCCCCCGTCCCGACACGCCCGATCAGTTCGGAGAGTTTCGTGAGGACGGCCGCGCATTCCGTCCCGATCTCGAACATCTCATGGTCAGGGAAGGCGGCGAAGCATCGCACGCGCAGCGTTGCGATCTGGGACCGGAAGGCGGACGCGGACTCCCTGGCGGAGCGCAGCGCGCCGGACTCCTCCGGCCACCTCGTCGGCCGCACTCGGGCGACCCACCCGTCCCCATAGGGCGACTCGGACAATGTCTTGGGCCGCCGGACGATCACGTCGTTCGTGCGGACCAGGACGCCCGCGATGGGCGTCCGGACCGGCCCGAAGTACTTCCCGCCCTCGATCATGGCCACGACGCCTCCCTGAGCGCACTCGCTCCCAACGGGCCTCGGGCGGACGGACGCGAGCCGCCCCGCGAGGGCCGCATAGATGCTCGTGATCCCGAGGACCGCCTCTCTGTCCGGCTCACGTCGGGCCCACACGAGGCCGTCCGCCTCGTAGGACCGATCCTCGGGGAAGTCGCACCCGGCGATGTCCATAGACATCGCGCGTACGCGACCGGCGTACTTAACGTTCAGGGGCTGCGAAATTAATATCCATATGTATGTATTTATGTGAGCCGTCCGCGATCGGACGGACCCCGACGGGGCGCACCGCAGGCCCGCGTGATTCCCCGCGGGAAAGGTTCATGCGGGCCGAGAGCGTTGTTGAGCCTCCATGGCCCTCCTCGACCAGTTCCGCTTCGAAGCCCTCCCGAAGGCGTGGCAGGACGAGGGCCATCGGTGGCAGGAGACCTACTTCCCGGAGATGTCGGAGGTCCTCGACCCCGCGAAGTGGGAGCGCTATTACCCCGGGACGGCCCTCCCGCGGCTCCACGTGATCATGGCGAAGCAGGACGGCTTCGCTTCGTTCGCGGAGAAAGTCGTCGGCGCGACCCCCGCGACGTCGTCCCTCTCGGACCGGCTCTGGTCCGCGGATCGGATGCCGGACGCCCAGTTCATGACGGCCCTCAAGATCATCCGGGCCCAGGCGTCCACGGAACTCGGCTCGATCCAGCAGCACCGGATGGTGTACGAGCAGCTCGACTCGGGCGCGCTGACCGGGCTCGACAAGGAGATCGTCGAGGGGATCCATCGGACGGACCCGTCCGGGCACCGCCTGGACGGGATCTCCTTCTCGAAGAAGCGCGTGTGCGTCGAGGAGCTCCGGCACCACATGCAGATGGCCGGGGTCCTCACGCTCGACCCGACGTTCGACCGGCCGCGGTGGGGCCGGCGCTGGGCCACGGAGACGATGGAGGAGCTGTTCGCGATGAAGCCCGGCGAGCATGTCCTCGACGCGTTCAACATCGAGTTCAGGAGCGTGATGGACAGCGCCGTGTTCATGGCGTTCATCGACCGCGTCGGGAAGTACCAGCTGGAGATGCAACACCACTTCCTGTATGGCCCGATGGCCGTCTCGATGCCGTGGATGCGGTGGCTCGAGGAGTCGTACCACCTCGCCGCGGGAGAGAAGCTCATGAAGGCGATCGGGATCGCGGGCATCCTGGACGGCGGGAATTTCGGGGTCCGGGACCTCCAGGCGACCCTGAACATGTGGTACCCGCGCGGCCTCGAGATGTTCGGCAGCGAACTGGGCGGCGCCCTCGTGAAGGGCGTGTTCAAGACCCTGTCCAACGGGGAGGCCCAGCGGATCTACATCGAGGAGGTCCGGGGGAAGGTCCGCGAGACGAACCTCGCGATCGTCCAGGCGAAGGCCCGCTGCCCGCGGGACGAGGCGGAGGCCGCCCTCCGACGGATCCTGGACCGGGGGGAGACCGTGGCGGGGCTCTCGCGGGACGACTTGCTGTTCCTCCCGGACCGCCGGTTCTTCCGGATCCGGGGCCTCGCGGAGTTCGGGGACTACCGGAACGAGGGGTCCGACGCGCCTGGCGTCGGGTACGTGTACCTGCCCCACGACGTCCACGGGCAGCTCCTCACGGATCGCGGGAAACCGATCGATCGGAAGGCGTACGCGGACTACCTCCGCACGGCCCTGCCGGACCGGTACATGACGAGCCGACACTGGGCGTTCGTGAAGGACGAGTTCCTGTTCAACGACGCGTGGGGGGACCCGGAGCGGGCCCGCGAGCCCGGCGGCGCCGGGCCGGGATGATTGGACATTTGAAAATGGAGCCGAAAGGACTATGCCGCGCGACCCCTCCGTGACGGACGGATGAAGGTCGCGGTCCTCGGCGCGGGCGGGTTGGGCCGGACGGTCGTCCTCGAGCTCGCGGCGGATTCGCGCGTGGACGAGATCATGATCCTGGACCGCCGGGGGGACCGCTCGAAGACCCTGCAGGCGATCGGCCGCAGGGCGGCCGTGACGGCCCTCGAGGGGGACGTGACGGACGCGTCCGGGCTCCGCCGGATCCTGAAGGGAGCGGACGTCACGGTGAACGCGACCCTCCCGGAGCACAACATGTCGATCATGAAAGCCTGCTACGACGTAGGCAGCGGCTACGTGGACAGCACGGGCTGCAGCCCGACCACGCCCGGCGAGACGTGGGGGGTCCTCGAGCAGCTCCGGCTCGACGGGCAGTGGCAGCGGCGCGGCATCGTCGCGATCGTCTCGATGGGCTCCGACCCGGGCCTCTCCAACGTGATGGCCCGCGTGGCCGCGGAGCCGTTCGCCACGGTGGACTCGATCCGCATCCGGTGGGCCGCGTCGGGCGGCAAGGCGGTCGAGGGATTCCCCCTGTACTCGCGGGAGATCTTCCTCCGGGATGCCCTCTCGCGGCCCGTCACGTGGGACGGAAAGCGGGTCGTCGAGCACGAGGTCGGCGATGGGGAGGAGCGTTTCGAGTTCCCCGAGCCGGTCGGGACCCGGAGCGTCCATCTGTTCCGCCACGAGGAGGTGCTCACCCTGCCCCTCCGCCTCGGGAAGCCCGTGGGCTACGTGGACTACAAGCACGCGATCGACCCGAACCTCGTCCGCGCGACCGTGGAGCTCCACGCGCTCGGCCTCCTCGCGCGCGACCGGCACATCCGCCTCGGGGACCGGACGGTCTCGTTCCGGGACGCGTTCCTGGCCGCGTGGCCGGAGCCTTCGACGCTGATCGGGCCCATGGAGGGGACCCTCGTGATCCTCGTCGAGGTCCGCGGGGTCCGGCCGACCGGCGAGACGGGGGCGGCCCGCGCCTGGACGATGCTCGACCACCGGGAGGCGAACCGGCGCCGCGGGACGACCGCGGAGTACTTCCTCACGGCGGCCTGTGCGGCGACGGCGGCCGTCCTGATCGGACGTGGGCAGGCCCCCCGGACGGGCGTGCTCGCGGCCGAGGAACTGCCTCCCTCCCTCATCGTGCCCGAGCTCCGCGCCCGCGGGGTCGAGTTCCGAATCGAGGACGTCGCCTCGTGACGGGCCTCCCGGGCCGCGAGGCCATCGAGGGCCCAACCTTTATCGTCCCCTCCGCGGTGCCGCGCCGGGGGAGCCATGTTCCGGCCCGCGAACGCCCTAGAGCGCGAGATCTTCGCCCTGTGGACGGCCTTGAGGCCCGACGACGCGTTCGCGCAAGGGATCGAGGCCGGGGCCGGACGCATCTTCGTGCCCACGCGGGCGAACGTGGACCGCGCCCGACGCCGGATCGAACGACTCCGGGCCCGCGCGAAGGATCCCGCGACCCGGAAGTTCCTCACGGCTCTGCGGGCCCGGCTCCTGCTGGGCGAGCCGCCCCTCGTGCCCGAGGCGCTCCTCGAAGCCGTCTTCACGCACATGGTGAAGGAAGGGGTCGTCGCGGCTCACATGGGGAGCCTCGCGGAGGCCGGCCAGAAGGCCCTCGAGGCGTTCCGCCGCGCCGCAAGCCGGCGGCGGTTCCCGCCGGGCATGCGCGCCCTCACGCGCCTCTCGTGCGACGGCCTCTCCGAGATCCTCGACACGGTGGAGAAGGAGCTCGCGGACCGGGACGCGCTCGGCGCGATCGCCCGGCTTCGGCGCTCCCTGGCCGCTTACCGGGACGCGTTCGACCTGGCCGGATTCCGGTCCGATGCGTCCTTCGAGGACGTGTTCGAGCTGTTCCGGCGGACCGGGGCGGACCTCGGCCGCGGACGGGCGTACGCGCGGGCCCTGCGGGACCTGTGGGACTACCGGGAGACGCCCGCCCAGGTCGAGGCCGCAGGGCTCCGGATGCTCCGCCGCGAGATGCCCCGCTTCCGGGAGGTCACGGAGGACCTGGCGCGGGAACTCGGCTGCGAGTCCACCCCGGAGGCCGTCTCGGACGCGTTGCGGCAGGCCCGGGGCCTCGCGCGGGATCGGATCGTCCCGTTCCTCCTCGGGCTCCGCGAGGTCGCCATCCGGGTCGCGGACAAGCACCTCGTCGCGATCAACCCGGACTACGAGACGCAGATCGTCGAGACGCCGTCGTACCTGGCGAACGTGATCCCGTCCGGGGCGGCGTACAGCCTCGACACCCTCACGGACCGCGCGCGAGAGATCTTCCTCGCGACGACGGACGAGCGGAGCGCGGCCCGTCCCCCCGCGGGGGAGCTCCTGAACCTGCTCGTCCACGAAGAGTACGGCCATTGCGTCCACGGTTCGAACACGGCCCACGGGTACCGGGCCGCGCCGGGCCTCCTCGACGTCCTAAACGGCCCGTCCGTGTGCGTCTCGGAGGGCCTCGCGTTCAAGATGGAGCTCGACTTCCTGCCCGTGATCGAGGCAATCGAGTCGGGCGCCCTGAAGGGGCCCGAGGAGGCGGCCCTCGCGGCGTACCTGGAGGCGTGGGGCGGGCTGCGCTCCGTCGCCCGGGAGTACCGGTTCAGCACCCTCATGTGGCGGATTGTGCGGTTCCTGCGCGTCGTCGGCGACGCCCGGATCAATTCGGGCAAGCAGGACGTGGTCCGGTTCGTCGAGTGGGCCCACCGGACGACGGGCCTCCAGAGGGCGACCGTGTACTACCAGCTGTTCCCGGCCCACCAAGTGATCGGACCCGGCTACGCGTCCACGTACGCGATGATCGGGGAGAGCCTGCGGGCGATCCAGGCGAAGGCGCTCCGCCGCGGGAAGACCCTGCGGGACTTCAACGGATACGCCGCGTCGATCGGATGGCCCGCGCGGAGCGTGTATGAGGCGAAGCTCGAGGCATGGGCGAAGGCCCCCTGACGCGCCCTCACTCCACGCGGATCTCGCCGAGCCGATCGCGGATGTACCGGCGGATGTCGAGGCTCAGGTCCTCCATGGGGCCGTAGTACCCGTGGCGGAACGCGCGGGACTGCATCCCCGCCTGGACGCGCTCGCAGACCGCCCAGTCCTGCCGGTTGATCAGGTCCCAGAAGTCGACCGCGTCGGACGGGTCGAAGTCCGGCCGGGCCATCTCGTCCGGGTGGAAGAGAAAGTCGCAGACGACGCGCGTGCGGGCCGGGCCCTGGGGCCACAGGAGGAACGACGCGACGTGGTCCGGGGACAAGCTCAGGAACGCGTTCGGGTACAGGAGCTCCCCCTTGTGGCGGACCCGCTCCTCCTCCGACAGGTCCGGGAACGGCCGCCGGTTCGTCGTCCCCGTGCGGGTGAATGTCCACGCCCCGTCCCGATGGGGGATCCCGTCCTCCCATGCCAGGTTCGCGCCGCCGTCGCGCTTGAACGCGGGGACGACCTCGCACAGTTCCGGATGGACGGGACCGCAGTGGTAGCACTCGTTGTAGTTCTCCGCGAGGACTTTCCAGTTCGCGCGGACGTCGTACGCGATCTGTCGAGCGGTCCTCAGGGCGGCGAGCGGGTAGCGGGCCACGCGGCCCGGGATGGGGCCGAGCTGGGCCGCGAGGGTGAGGCCTCGGGACGTCGCGTCTTCGGGGGACAGGTTCACGAACACGAAGCCGCCCCACGTCTCGAGCCCGACCGGGTACAGGGAGAAGGCCGCCTTGTCCGCCGCGTCGAGGGCCCCGAGGTGGGACGCGCTCAGGAGCTCCCCGTCGAGACCGTACGTCCACGCGTGGTACGGGCAGCGGATTGAACCGGAGAGGCGGACCGTCGGGCCGAAGGCCGCATCGCCCGAGGGAGGTTCCACGAGTCTCGATCCTCGATGGCGGCACACGTTGTAGAACGCCCGGAGGTCGCTCGCACGCGTCCGCACGACGAGGACGCTCTCGCCCGCGACGTCCAGGACGAGCGTGTCGCCGGCCGCGGGCAAGGTCTCCTCCCGCCCCGCGCAAAACCACTCCCGGTAGAAGATCCGTTCCCGCTCCGCTTCGAAGAGGTCCGGCGACACGTAGTACGCACGCGGGAGGGACTCCTCCATGGGGACGCGCATCGCGCGGAGAACGTGCGAGGGCCCATAAGCCTGCGCTCGGTGACCCCTGTGACTCGATGAACGAAGGGTCCGTCAACAAAGGCGACGGCCGCCTTTCAGGGGGCGTGATACGATGATCGCAGACATCGAGCAGGCGTACACGGACGCGGTCGCGAAGGCGGGGAAGAGCACGGTCCAGGTCACGACGGCGATGGGCCCGCCGGGACCCCACGCGGGAGGGTTCCCGCGACGGGGCCATGGGACCGGCGTGGTCCTCGACGGGAAGGGACACATCCTCACGAGCGAGCACGTCGTCGGCGAGGCGGACCGGGCCTATGTGACCCTCGCGGACGGCCGCGGGTTCTCCGCGGGCCTCGTGGGCCGGGACCGGGAGACGGACCTGGCGGTCCTCCGCGTCGAGGCGACGGGCCTCGAGGCCGCGGCCTTCGGAGACTCGGACGCCCTGAAGGCCGGGCAGCCGGTCCTCGCGATCGGAAACCCGCTCGGGCTCGCGGGCGGGCCCACCGTGACCTCGGGGGTCGTGAGCTCCCTGCGCCGAAGCGTGCCGCTCCCCGGCGGGGACGGCTTCCCCATGATCCAGACGGACGCCGCGGTGAACCCCGGGAGCAGCGGGGGCCCGCTCGTGGACCTCGAGGGGCGCGTCGTCGGGCTCAACAACGTGACGATCCCCTACGCGGAGGGGATGAGCTTCGCGATCCCGATCAACCGGGCGCTCGAGGTCGCGAAGGAGCTCGTGGCGCACGGGCGCGTCGCGAGGCCGTGGCTCGGGGTCGTCGGGTATGACATGAACCGGCGCATCGCGTTCCACTACGGACTCGGCGTGTCCCGCGGGGTGTTCATCGCGGACGTGAACGAGGGAAGCCCCGCCGCGGCCGCGGGCGTCCGGGTCGGGGACGTCCTCGTGACCCTCGGCGGGCGGCCCATCGGGGGGATCGCGGACCTCGTGGACGCGATCCACGAACGCGCGATCGGCGAGACGATCGAGGTGGAGGTCTCGAGGCCCGGGTCCCCCGCGCGGATTCAGGCGACCCTCGCGGCCCGGCCGTTCTGACCCCGCGGCGCCTCAGCTCACGACGCACTCCCGGGGATCCTTGTCCGCGCGGACCCGGCCGAAGGCGGGCGCCCGCATGTGCCCCTCCTTGGACCACTCGAGGAAGCGGACCTCGCACACGAGCCCGGGCCGCGCCCAGAAGCCGACCGGGTCCTCCATCTCGGGGACCTCGCGGAACGGGCACGCATCCGCCGCGAACGGGCGCAGGCGCTCGAGGATCTCCCGCCGGGTCGCCTCGTCGAACCCCGTCCCCACGCGGCCCACGTAGCTGAGCTCGCCCCCGCGGTACACGCCGAGGACGAGGGCCCCGAACGTGGACGCGCGTTCCCCGGACCCTTGGGTGATCCCGCAGACGATGCAGTCCAGGTGGATCGACTTCTTGATCTTGATCCAGTCCCGCGTCCGCTTCCCCATGTGGTACCGGGACCCCTTGCGCTTCGCGATGATCCCCTCGAGGCCCCGGTCCACGACGGCGCGGAAGAAGTCGACGCCCCGCGCGTCGATCATCTCGGAGATCGCGACGTTCCCTTCCTGGACGAGGAGGTCCTGGAGGAGCTCCTTCCGGCGCTCGAGGGGGAGCCCGGTCACGTCCTCCTTCTCCACGTACAGGACATCGAACGCGACGTACGTCGCGGGCATGCGCTTCGCGAGGTACTCGATCCGGATCCGATCGCCCGTGTGCTCCCGCGCCTGGAGCCTCTCGAAGCTCGGGATCCCGTCCGCGAGGATGACGACCTCGCCGTCCAGGATCGCGTCCTTCCGCGTGCGCACGCGCAGCTCGGGGTAGCGCGACGTGATGTCATTGAACCGACGGTTCTGGAACCGGTGGGCTCCGCCCCGGACGAACGCGATCGCTCGCGTGCCGTCCCACTTCACCTCGAACACGTGGTCCGGGGAGTCGAACGGTTCCCGCAGGCTCTCCGCGAGCATTGGCTTGATCGCGTGGGCGTACGGGTCCATGCGGTCAGCTGGCCTTCGCCGCCGCGAGGCTCGCCTTGAGGGCCGTCATGAGGTCCTGGGTCGGCTTCGCCTCGGCCTTCGGGATGACGGGGAGCTCCTTCCCATCCACCTTCGCCTGGATGAGGGAGACGATCGCCTCCCGGTACCGGTCCTTGTACCTGGACAGGTCGAACTCCATCGCGAGGGCCGTGATGAGCTGCAGGGCGAGCTCGAGCTCCTCCTCGGCGACCACGATGGGCTTCGTCGCGGGGATATCGGGCGGCGGCTTCACCTCGTCCTGGAGGAGCAGGGTCGTGAGGACGATCCCGCCGTCCTGGGGGCTCAGGACGACGAGCTGCTCCTTCTTCCAGAGGACCGCGCGGGCCACGGCGGCCTTCCCCGTGCGGAGGAGGGCCTGCCGGAACAGCTCGAACGGCTTCACGCTCAGCTCGACGGGCCCGATGTAGTAGTTCCGCTCCCGGAGGAGCGGGCTGACCTCTTCCGCGTCCACGAAGCCCGCGACCTCGATCGCCTTGCTCGTCTCGAGGGGCACGGCCTCGAGGTCCTCCTCCGAGATGAGGACGAACTGGCCCTTCGAGAACTCGTACCCCTTGACCATCTCCTTGGACTCGACGGGCGCGTTGCACGTCGGGCACACGTAGGGCCGTCGGAGAGGGGTCTTGCACGTCGCGTGGAGGGTCGTGAACGAGAGGTCCTTCGTTTCGGAGGCCGCGAACAGCTTCACGGGGATGTTCACGAGGCCGAACGCGATCGCTCCGCTCCAGAGAGCCCGGGCCATGGATGCACCTGAACGGGTCGGTCGCGCGATACGCCGCGCGGGCTATAAAGCGGTTCGCCCTTCCCCGGGCAGATGGCGGGCCTCGAGACGATCGCACTGATCCCGGAGAGCACGCGGAAGGTCAAGGGGGGCGAGCCCGGCACCGCGGCCCTCGACGGATTCGGGGACGCGCTCCCGCGGAACGAGCGCGCGAAGCTCCTCGCCTTGCATGAGGAAATCGCATCGAAGACGGCACAGGACATCGACCCCGGGGGCCTCCTGCCCGCATACCGCCGTTTCGACGGGAACATGTACCGGCGGATCCCGGCGGACGCGTGGGAGGGACGCCTCCCCTCCGTCGAGGTGCTCATCGTGTCGGGCCTGCGCGGGATCGTCGCGTCGAGGGACACGATTCCGCGGTACAGGCATTCTATGGCCGAGTCGTCGGAGGGATTCGGGAAGCTGAATCGATGGTGGCACGACCACGGCTTGGCCGAGACCCTCGCCGCGTACCTCAACGCGGTGCGCCCGAAGACCGTCGTGGACCTCCTGTCCCTCGAGTACCGGGAAGCCGTCGCGGGTTACCCGGACCGGCTCACCGGGATCCCCGTCAAGGCGATCGATTTCCCCGGGATGGGCCGGGCCAGTCAGCCGAGGCGCGGCGAGATCGTCGCGACAATCCTGCGGACGGGCGAGCCCTTGGGCGGGGACCTGTCTCCCGTCCGCGACGGGATGCGCTAAATAGGCGCGGGGCGGTCCGCGCGGTCCGTCCATGGCGAGTCCCGCGGTGGCGCCGACTCACGGGGCGACGGGCATGCGGCTGTTCCTCGTCGTCGCGGTGGGCCAGATCGTCTCCCTGCTAGGGAGCGGGATGACGGGGTTCGCCCTCCCGATCTGGGCGTACCTCCAGACGGGCCAGGCGACGACCCTGGCCCTAGCGGCCCTGTTCTACTTCGCCCCGACGGTCCTGTTCAGCCCCGTCGCGGGCGCCCTCGTGGATCGGTGGAATCGGAAGCTCACGATGATGCTGAGCGACCTGGCCCAGGGCCTCACGACGGTCGCGATGCTCCCCCTCTTCGTGACGGGGAACCTGCAGGTGTGGCACTGGTACGTCGCGGGCGCGATCGCGGGGACGTTCGCGTCGTTCCATTTCCCCGCGTATTCCGCCGCGGTCACCCTGATGGTCCCGAAGGCCCAGTACGGCCGGGCGTCCGGACTCTTGTCCGTCGCCGAGTCCATATCCGGGATCTTCGCTCCCGCGTCGGCGGGGGCCATCCTCGGGCTGTTCGGTCAGGCGGCGGGCGTGCCGACGATCATGCTGATCGACATCGGGACGTTCTCCATCGCGATCGGCATCCTCCTCGCGGTCAAGATCCCGCAGCCGCCCCGGACGGACGCCGGCCCACGGGCTCGCGGGAGCCTCCTCAAGGAATCCGTCTTCGGCTTCCGGTACATCGCGGCCCGGCGCAGCCTGCTCGGCCTGCAGCTCGTGTTCTTCTGCATCAATCTCGTCGGGACGCTCGGGTTCGTCCTCGTGGCGCCCATGGTCCTCGCCCGGACCGGAGGCAGTTCGATCGCCCTGGGGAGCGTCCAATCCGTCGGGGCGCTCGGCGGGGTCCTCGGGGGGATCACGATGAGCTCCTGGGGCGGTCCGAAGCGGCGGGTCCACGGGGTCCTCGGGGGGATGGCGATCGAAGGGGTCCTCGGGTCCGTCCTCATGGGGGCCGGGCAGGGGCTCGTCCTGTGGGCCGCGGCCGCCTTCTGTGCCGCGTTCTTCATCCCGATCATCAACGGGTCGAACCAAGCGATATGGCAGTCCAAGGTGCCTCCGGAGATCCAGGGGCGCGTGTTCGCGGCCCGGCGGCTCATCGCGCAGATCACGGTGCCCGTCGCGATGGGGATCGCCGGGCCCCTCGCAGACCTCACGTTCGAGCCCGCGATGAGGTCGGGAGGTGCCCTCGCCGGGACGTTCGGGTTCCTCGTCGGCGTGGGGCCGGGATCCGGCATGGGGCTCATCCTCGTCCTGTCCGGCCTCGTCGGGACGTGCGTGGGCCTGGGCGCGTACACCGTCCGCGCGGTCCGCGACGCGGAGACGCTCATGCCGGACCACGACGCGACCTCGACCCCCGCGGCGGGGAGCGCCCCGCAACCGTGATTACGGTGGACGGAGTCCCGCGCCTCCGTGACGACCCGGAAGCCCGCGAGCCGGCGGAGGAAGCCGCTCCCGCCGTCGCCTCCGGCGTACGCGTATCGGATCGACGAGACATGGATCCCGATGCGGGACGGCGTCCGCCTGTCCGCGAACCTGTTCCTCCCGGACGGGGCGGAGCCGGGAGAGCGGTTTCCCGCGATCCTCGAGTATCTCCCGTACCGCAAGGACGACTGG
>Ga0209431_10003867_pt1 | contig 11814 bp, 10 predicted proteins | sample RifCSP13_3_FD_184021 | JGI IMG/M metagenome (GOLD analysis project Ga0209431, IMG submission 184021) | Soil microbial communities from Rifle, Colorado - Rifle CSP2_sed 13_3 (SPAdes) (version 2) | ecosystem: Environmental > Terrestrial > Deep subsurface > Rock core/Sediment | place: Rifle...
CACGTCGAACGGAGCTTCGGGCAGCGAGGTGAATGCCGGGCTCTACCTCTCGATTCGCGCACACGCGGGTCCGGAATCCTCCGGTCATGGCGTCTCATGTGCGAACCGGAAGCTTGCGTTCGACCCGGAGCGGGCGGGACACAAGGCGGGGAGGATCGCGGCGCTCGCGAAGAACCCGAAGCTCGGTACCCCGGGCGCGTACGACGTCGTCTTCGATCCCCTCATTGCTGGTTCGCTCATCGACCAGCTGGGGGGCCGGGCCTCCGCCTATTCCGTGGCGGCGGGCTTCTCCCCGCTCGCGGGCAAGCTGGGGAAGAAGGTCGCCTCGAACCAGGTCACGCTCGTCGACGACGCGACGGCGGACACGTTGGGGTGCCGGCGCTTCGACGAGGAGGGGGTGCCCGTCCGCCGAAAGGCCATCGTGCAGAACGGCGTGCTGAAGACGTACCTCCACAACACGAGCACCGCCAAGAAGTTCAAGACGAAGACGACCGCAAACGCGGGCCTGGTTGCGCCTTCCGCCCACGCACTGATCCTCGAACCGGGCGACAGGACGAGGGACGAGCTCTTCCAGGACGTGCGGGACGGCCTTTGGCTCACGAACACGTGGTACACGCGCTACCAGTCGTACGTGGCCGGCGACTTTTCGACGATCCCACGGGACGGGATCTTTCGGATCAAGGACGGGGAGGTCGCAGAGGTGTGGAAGGACATCCGGCTGACTGACAACCTGCTCGGCGTTTGGAAACGGGTGAAAGGCCTGAGCAAGAAAACCGAGCAGGTCCAGTGGTGGGGCGAGGTCCACGTGCCGACGATGGCTCCGTACGCGCTCGTCGCGAAAGTCAACGTCACGCGAAGTGCGATGTAGCTCTCACTTCTGGGGCCCGAGCAACACAGCGTTCACGACGCCGTCCTGGCCAGGCCGCGACGTCACGCGCGCGAGGCCGATCTCCGTCTCAATCGTCGCCGTCCGCGTCACGATATTGCGCGTGACGAAATGCGGGTTCGACGGGTTGTCCTTCACGGTGACGATCTTGACTTTCTTCGTCGTCCCCGTCTTGGGGTCCGTCACGTTGGCCCACTCCGCGTTCAGGATTCGGACCTTCTGCCCCGCGCCCCGCACGCGGTAGAGCTTGACCTTCTGCGGCCCGACGAACGCGAACTGCTGCTCCCGCCCGATCTCGAACTTCCGCTTCTTGCGAAGGGGGCGCAGCCGGCCGCCCGAAGGCTTCCGTCGCGATCGTCCTTGCCACAAAGCCATGGGAAGCGCTCGTACCGCCAGACCGTATTTGAGGATTCCGGTTTCCCATCTTTGGTGGTTCTCTCCCTACAGGAGCTCGACCCTCGCATCGTCTCCGTCGAGGTCGATGATCGCGGAATGGCCTTGGTTCGCAGGCCCTGCGTTCACGATCGTGGTGGGGCCGTGGCGGGCGATCCCGCGCGCCTCGTGGATGTGGCCGCAGAGGACGAGCGGCGGCTGGAACTCCTCCACGATGGCGCGGATCGACGTGCTCCCGACGTGCGCGCCCGAGCCCACGACATCCACGTATCCCCTTGGCGGTGGGTGGGAGACCAGGACCGTGTCGGGCTGCATGAGCGGTCGGACTGACGCCAGGATCTCCTCTTCCGTGAGCTCGAACGGTGTGCCGAACGGCGTCGGGTTCGAACCGCCAATCCCGACGAACGTGCGCCCCATCACGCTCGTCCTTCTCACGTGAAGATCCACGCCGAGTTCCCTGAGCACGGGCACGATGCCCCGGGGGTCGCAGTTCCCCGGAACCGCCAGCGTAGGCACCGCGAGCCCTGCGAGGAGCTCGCGCGCGAACCCGACGGGCCCGAAGTTCGTCAGGTCCCCGGCGGCGATGAATACGTGCGGTCGGTGCTCGGCGATGCGATCGCGGATCATCTTGGCGGCGGTCCGCGAGGCATGGATGTCCGATGCGACGAGGATCCGCATCCCGTCACCCGAGGGAGACCCCGAACGTGAGGTCGCCGTAGACGAGGAAGTACGCGATCGCGTATCCCGCCAAGGCGCCCGAGTTCAGGAGCGGCAGGCCCGCCTGCGGGTTGCCCTTCAGCACGAACCGCATCAACAGGCCGAAGCCGACGAGCGTCCCGAGCACGGTCGCGACCGCCACGATCTGGTTCCCCGCGATCCCGAACACGGCGACCGGTCGGCTCAGGAGCGAGACGAACGCGGACACGACGAGGATCCCGGGAATGATGATGTCGCCCAGCCCCATGAACATCGCCTCGCGCTCCTCGCCCGATTCGATCTGCTTCCGGAGGCTCAACTGGCGCAGGAACGAGTAGCCTCGGTGTTTCGGGATCACGATCAGGATGGGGAGCCTCTGGCCCGCGACTGCGTCCGCTAGGACGACCATGTGTTTCGTCTTGTACACGGAGATCGCGTCGTAGATCGCGAGGGCGACGAGGAGGAGGACCGCGGGGAGGATCGCGAACGACATCCCGAGGAGGGCGATGACGCCCACCGCCACGAGGATGCCGACCGCGTCGACGAGGTACCATTCGGGGTGTTTCGCCAGGGCGTAAGTCAGGGCCGCCGACAGGACCAGGGCCTCAAGGAACGCGAGGCTGTCGGCGATCGGCGAGCCGAACCAGACGAACAATGCGAAGAACGGGATGAAGAAGACGAACAGCATCGTGAAGAACATCGAGAACAGGATCAGGTACTTCATGATGTTCGCGCGGCGGCGGCGCACGACGAACAGGATGAGGCCCGTGAACGCAAGGATCAGCACGAGGTAGACGAGGGCGTTCACCGGGTCGTTCGGGTTCTCGAACACGGGCTCCGTGTTCGCGAGGTACAGAGGTGTGATCGCAATCGCCGCCAATTGCGTGAGGCCGAGGATGCCCGCCATCGCGAGGACGGGAGGGAGCTCCTTGCGCATGGCGTATCGGACCTACTCGCGATTGATGTGGCCGAACGCGACCGTACCCGCAATCTTTTCGATGAACACCTTGACGATCTGCCCCTTTGCCGTGCCCGGGATGTAGATGATGTACTTGTCCTTCTTCGCGATCCCGTCGCCCTTCTTGCCGACGTCTTGGATCATGACCTCGTACACCTTGCCTTCCTCGAGCGCGGCCTCCTCGACCTTCGCGGTCTTCTTTACCATCTTCACTGGCCGTCGAGCGCCGCACGCGTCGCACTCCAGGATTGCGACGCGGTCCTCCTTCACGAGCCGGGTGTCCGGACGGCCGCATTCGGAGCAGGTGACGTAGGTGTCGATGTAGGACTTCACGCGGTCCGCGACCTGCTGGGCGGTCACTTTCCCCTTAAACACGACACGCCGTTCCTCGAGCGAGCCTGCGGTGCCGAGCTCGCGGAGCAGGTACTGCAGGACCTGGTTCGGCTCGCGGTTGATCGCGGTCGTGATGTCGATGAAGTTGCGAAGCACGGTCGTCTTCCCCTCGGAGATGAGCTCTGCGTCGGGGATCTGGAACCGCTCCCCCGAGGTGATGGGCTTCGGCATCGCCCCCTTCGCACGTTGGAGGAGCGCCTCATAGGATTGGCCCATGGTAGCAGCGACGAACGTGAGGGCGAACGATAAACCTTTCTCCGAGGACGCCGTCGGTAGGAACGTTCATGAAGCGTTCGCCGTTCGCATCGGCGTGGGCACGGAACCGATTCCGGACGAGGCCAGGCCGTTCGTGCAATACCTCCCGATGCTCTCGAACTTCATCCAGACGAACCGTAGACCCACGCGCGGCGAGCTCACCCTGTTGAGGATGTTCGCCCCGGACATGTTCCGCCGCCTCCAGGGGCTCACGTACGAAGAGATTATCACACTGGCATCCCCCTTCGAAGCGGACGCGGAGTACGGGGTCTACGTCCGGCTCGTGAAGTCCGACCCGGGGCGCGCCTGGATCACGGACGTGCTCGCGCAGATCAAATCGTTGTGACTACCTCGACGCTGCGCGCACGAGGCCGAGGTGGATCGGGGACGGCCGCAGCGGCCGGGACCGGAGCTCGGGGTGGAACTGGGACGCGAGGAAGTACGGGTGACCCTGTAGTTCGAGCACCTCCATGCGCCGTCCGCCGTCCGACCGACCCACGTACCGGAGGCCCGCTGCCTCGATCTTCTCGAGGTATCCGGGGTTCACCTCGTACCGGTGGCGGTGTCGCTCGAAGATCGTCCCGTCCCCGTAGAGCTTCGCGGTCTGGCAGCCCGCGTCGAGCAGGATCTCGTGCGCGCCCAGGCGCATCGTCGCGCCCATCGCCTTCACGGACCTCTGCTCCGGGAGCAGGTCGATCACGGGATGGGGGGACTGCTTGTTGAACTCCGAGCTGTTCGCGTCTGCCAGTCCAAGGACGTTGCGGGAAAACTCGATTGTAGCGAGTTGGAACCCAAGGCAAACGCCCTGGAACGGGATGTTGTTTTCGCGGGCGTACCGGACCGCGGCGATCTTCCCCTCGATGCCCCGGTCGCCGAATCCTCCGGGCACGAGGATGCCGTCCGCCCCGCCGAGGAGCCGCTCGGCACCGTCCCGTTCGATGTCCATGCTCTCGACCCACCGGATGTGGACCCGGCACCGCGTGGCGGCGCTCGCATGGTGGAACGCCTCGATGTGGGACAGGTACGAGTCCCGGAGGTGCGTGTACTTCCCCACGAGGGCGATCGTGCACTCGCGCTCGGGGTTGCGCAGGCGGTCGAGGTACTCCCGCCAATCCTTCAGGTCCTCCTGGGTCGCGTGGAGCTCGAGCCTCTTCATGATGTAGTCGGTGAGATGCTGCTCGTCGAGGGTGATTGGGACCTCGTAGATCGTCTGCGCATTCGGCGCGCTCACGACGCCTTCGAGAGGGACGTCGCAGAAGAACGCGATCTTGCGGCGGATGTCGTCCTGGAGCGCCGCCTCGCCGCGCGCGACAATCGCGGAGGGCTGGATGCCGATGCTCCGGAGCTCGCGGACGGACTGCTGCGTCGGTTTCGTCTTCTGCTCGCCCACGGTCGCAACGACCGGCACGAGCGTGGTGTGGACGAACAGGACGTTCTCGTGTCCCTCCTCCATCGCGATCTGTCGCGCGGCTTCGAGGAACGGCGCACCCTCGATGTCGCCGACCGTGCCGCCAACCTCGACGAGGACGACGTCTGCCTGATCGCGTGTCCCCACCCTCCGCAGCCACTCCTTGATCTCGTCGGTCACATGGGGAATGATCTGGACCGTCTTGCCGAGGTAGTCGCCGTTCCGCTCCTTCTCGATGACGTTCCGGTAGATCTTCCCGGTCGTGATGTTGTTGTCCGCCGTCAGGTTCACGTCGAGGAACCGTTCGTAGTTCCCCAGGTCGAGGTCCGCCTCGCCGCCGTCGTCGAGGACAAACACCTCGCCGTGCTGGTACGGGTTCATCGTGCCCGCGTCCACATTCAGATACGGGTCGATCTTGATCGGGACGACCTTCAACCCCTTCGACTTCAGCAGCAGTCCGATGCTCGAGGCCGTGATGCCCTTGCCGAGGCCGGACATTACGCCTCCCGTGACGAAAATGAACTTCATGCCATCACGGGCTTGAGCCATTCCTTGGGCCCCACATAAGGTTTGCGACGAAGTCGAGAGGAACGGGCGCGTCACATCACAGGCGCTGAACGACGGTCCATACCAACGGCAAGAAGAATACGGAGACGATCCAGGTTAGGGCGACCGCCATTAATGCGATGCCGAGCTTCGCAGTCAAGCCGTCGCCGTGAGTCGCGAGATAAAACCCGAAGAGCCCGAGGAGAGGGAAGACGGTGAAGTAGCAGACATTCAACCACACGAGGTGCCCTTTGTGCCTCGTGGCTTAAGGGCGCCGTAAGGACGCTACCGCTCGCTCCCGCGCCCCCTCGGCCGTTTCGGTGAGGCTCGAACAAGATTCGCGAGCCGCCAACGAAGGAACGCGTACACCGCCGCCAGGTTTCCTGCCCGGTCGTACGTTCTCAGAATCCGCTCGGCCTGACCCGACCTCTCCTGGAGGGCCCTCGAGAATCGTGCGACGTTTGCAAGCGCTCGGGTGACCTCGTCGACGATGGGAACTGTCGCCGCCACGGACGTCCGTGAGAGCGGGTTCAGGTCCACGCTGATCACGACCTTGCCCATACGGACGAGGGCCTCCGCACGGTCCCCGTCCTCGAGAGGCACGAGCACGACGTCCGCCCCGTAGATGCCCTCGCGATGGCATCGGGCCCGTCTCGACTCGATGCCAGGGATGCGGGCGTCGGGGTGCGGACCGAGGACATCCGTCGCCCCAGCCCTCCGCAACACGCCCACGACCTTCCTCACCCTCGCCTCCGTGCGGTGGAACAGGTTCACTTCGACACGCGCCGGGATGGCCGCGGCAAGCCGTGCCACCTCTTTGGCGGCGAGCGCGGCGACGTTACCGTTCACGGAGATCACGGGATGTTTGGCGGTGAGGAGGTGCGCTGCCGCCGCGCGCTCCGCGACGAGGGCGGGCGCGCTCGTCTCCTCCCCCAGGAGGTAGTCGAACGCCTCCCCGCGTCCGTGGGCGATGAGGCCTTCGAGGACCACGATGTCCCGACGGTGCGCCGCCACAAGCGTCTCGCGCGTCACGAGCGACCGGTATCTCGGATGAGACCGCGGGATGGGCACGCCGGCGGTAATCACGCGCCGCCTTAAGACGTGAGCCGCGAACGGACCGCCGCCACGACCTTGTCCACCCCGTGCCACAGGGGGTCGCACGTCGGCAGCCCGTACGTTGCTTCGTACTCCCGTGCGGCGGCATCGATTCCCTCGCGGGTCATGTCCTCGTGGTTCAGCGTGATTGCGATGACCTTGCCCGGCGAAAAAGCCTCGAGCATGCGGATCTCGTCCTCCACCCTGGGCATAGGCCAGTGCACGGCCTCGGAGCGGAATCGTCGCACCGTTCGCGCGGGCGCGTGTTGGAGGACGATGAGCTGGGGCATCGCCGCCATGCAGATCGCGCGCGTGCCGCAGACATACGCGGGATGGCTGATACTCCCCTGGCCCTCGACGACGATCACCTGCGCCCTCGTCTCCTCGTATGCGCGCACGATTTCTCCCTCGAGCTCGCCGACCATGAAGTCCCCCTTGATCGCGTCGATCGGGACCCCGTACTCCGCGCCTTGAAGGATTCCCGTTTGCCCCGTCGCGACGAACGTCGCCGTCATGCCCGCTCGATTCAGGCCCTCCGTCAGCAGGATCGCTGTCGTCCGTTTCCCGATCGCCCCGTCCGTCCCCAACACGGGGAGTCGGAGGCAGGGCAGGTGGCGGGCTTGGTCGCTGAACTGGAGGAGTTCCCGCAGCGGTCGGGGCTTCCGCACGTCGACCAGGCGGACGTCGCGGGCCGAGGCGAGCGCGACGAACTCGGGGTCGTCACTCAAGTACTCGTGAAGGCCTGCTACGATGTCGAGGCCATGTTCGATGGCCGCCTTGATCACGGGGCGGAACTCCGGCGGGATGTAGCCGCCAAAGGTAGCGACGCCGATGATGAGGACTTGGGGGCGGAGCGCGAGTGCCTTCTCGAGGCCGTCCACGACGGGGATCCCGTTGGGGGTGCCGTCCAGCAGCTCGCCCGCGTCCCCCCCCGCTTTCGTCGAATCGATCACGGCGACGATCTGATACCGGCGCGAATGCCGCACGAGACCGTTCGCCGTCTTGCCGCCCGCGGATCCGAACGACCCCTCGGCGAGGACGATTGCCCGTGCCCCCAACGACATCACCATCTTTGGTATTGCGGTCAATTCGTTTAAATAGGGTGTTCCGCCTCGTTCGCGGCCCTAGTATGGCCCCGGGCCCCCGACGGCGGTCTAGAATGATTTCTCGCGGCAGACGCGCCGCCCGTGCAGCGGCGAAGATCCGAGCCGGAAACCGCGCGCTCGGCGACGGGGACCTCGCGGCCGCGCTCCAAGCGTACAACGCGGCCCTCGATGAGGATCCGGAGAACCCGTACGCATGGAACAACAAAGGCATCGTCCTGGAGACGCTGGGCCGTGGGCTTGAGGCGGTCAAGTGCCACAACCGCGCGATTGCGGCGCGCCCGAACTACGTCGAAGCGCACGTGAACAAGGCGGTCGCGCTCCTCCACATGAACCGCGACGAGGGTGCCCAAAAGGCGCTGACCGCCGCCCTTCGCCTCTCGCCGAACCACGAGCTCGCGTGGCTGAACCGCGGGATCCTCTATGCGCGGCGCGGGCGCATGCCGGAGGCGCTCGAATGCTTCGAGAAGTCGCTCGCCGCCGACCCGAGCTACGCGTCCGCGATCATGAACAAGGGCTCGGCCCTCGCCGCACTCGGCCGAGCCGACGAGGCGGTCGATTGCTACAACGCGGTCCTCCAGAAGCGGCCGGACTTCGCCGACGCGTGGTTCCACAAGGGGCGCATTCTCCTGGATGGACATCGCGCGAAGGCGGCGATCCTGTGCTTCGAGAAGGCGCTCGAACTGAGCCCGAACCTGGCGGCCGGGCGTCAGCTGCTCGCGGCGGCCCAGGCCCAGATCGGGAGGGCGGCGTGAGATGCCCGCCGTTTCCGAGATGCCCGAGTGTCCCCTGTGCTTCGGCCGGCTCCTCCCATTGTCCGTCTGTCACGCCTGCAACACGGTCTCGGCGCTCGATAGACTTGAGGAAGTCACTCGCGAGCTTACTTGCGAGGAGTGCGGGGCGACGAATCCCTCCCATTTCGTCTGCAGCGCATGCCACTCGCGCTTCCCTTTCGAGGACGTCGTGAAGCCGGCGGGTCCGGCCTGTCCCGCGTGCAAGTCGCCGGTCCCGCTGCACGCGGAATTGTGCCCAAACTGTAACGCGATCCTCCCCGGCGCGGGGACCGGCGGCGGGCGGATGAAGCGGCGCGTCCGTGGCGAGTACGGTGTGGAGGACGTTCGCGAGGTTGCGCGGATTCCGAACCTGGGGCAGCAGCGTGCGGAGGCGTTGTGCAAGGCGGGATACAACCGCCTGTGGAAGATCCAGCGGGCCCCGGAAACGGACATCGCGAGTGTCGAGGGGATCGGTCCCGAAAATGCCGCGAAGATTCGCGAGGCGCTCCGGTTCCTGCTCGTGATCGGGCAGCAGAAGACGAAGGACGACGTGCTCTCCGAGGAGTGCGAGTGTCCCCTGTGCGGGACGGTCACGTCGCTGTTCGCGACGCGGTGCCACGACTGCGGTGCAGCGTTCGATTCGGAGGAGCTCGACGAAGAGTTCCGGAAGGAGGTCCAGCGCGAAGAGGAGAAAGGACTCCTTGCCTACTACGATGTCCGACTCCTCGAGAATTCCGACGAACTCTCGCTCCTGTACGCCCGAGCGGTCCTCCTGCTCGCCATGGGCCACCCGGCCGAGACGCTGAGCGCGCTCGACGCCGTGCTCTCTCTGGTTCCGGGCCATCGGAAGGCGCTCCAGGCAAAGGCACGCGCCCTCGCAGCGGCAAAGGGTCTGGGCGCCGCGTCGCAAGTCCTGCGGGAAACGCTGGAATCCTCTACTCCGGTAGCGGTCTCCCCCCGCGGGGGTGCGGTCGGCGAGAAGGAGGTGATCTTCGAGGAGCGGGTTGTCGAGCGGACCGCCCAGAGCGAAGCCGAGGAACAGGCGGCCGAGGAGGCCTTCGCAAGCCTGGGGACGCTCGCGGAAACCGAGGAGTGTCCGGAGTGCGGGGAGCCCCTGCAGCCGGGCACCGTGGCCTGCCCCGTGTGCGGCCGTCGGCTCGTGCCCGAGAAGTCCGGGGCTCCGACGGCGGAGCCGCAAGCCTTCGAGGAGGAACATCTCCTCGACGATCTCCAGCGCGCGATCGCGGGGGACGAGAAGGCGCCTCCCCCTCCCCTCCAGCCGGAGGTGTCGAAGACCGTCATCACCGGGAAACGTGTGATGCTCGCGTTCCTCTCCAATGTCCCCGGCGTCTCGACCCGCGCCGCGGACGCGGTCTCCGGGTTCTTCCAGGACATCGGGCAGATTTGGCTTGCGGATGTCATCGACATCGCAGACATCCCCGGGGTCGCGCCCGCGGAAGCACGCCTGATCAAGGTGGCGGTGGCCCGCTTCCTCGCTCCCGGGAAGCCGCCGAAGTCGCCGAAGCGCGTACCGTCCAAGGCCCCTGCGGCTCGGGCCGCGCCCGAGGTCGCATCCCCCCAACCGCCGCCAAGACCGGTTCCGAAGCCGTCCGAACTGCCCGCGCGAAGGCCGGGCGTAGCGCCCGCGCCAAGGCCGTCGGGGTTTGAATTGCGTCGTGGCATGGTCAACGGTCGCGGCCACGTGAACGGACGGGGGCGCGTGAACGGCATCATCAACGGCACGGGGTTCGTGAACGGGGTCGCGTTGGCGAAACTCGAACTCCCCCGGCGCAACCTCGTACCACGGTATGTAACGATTGGCGTGTCCCTGCTGATGTTGTTCGCGTTCGCGGCCCTGTACTACACGGGAGAAGAGGGGCCGACGGGCATCCTGATTGACGGGTACTTCGGGGATTGGAGCAACGAAAGCGTTCCCGTGTACGTGGGGGGAACGGTCTCGGGAAACTCCCGGATTAGCATCGTTGACTCGTCAGTGCACGTGGACCGGACTCGGATCTTGCTGCGCGTGCGGGTCCAGGGCGCTATGTTCGGGAACCCGACGGACTGGGAGACGATGTATGCATTCCTCGATGTGGACGGGGACGAGACGATCGGCTACGACCTTGGGGACATGGGGGCTGACTACGTCGTACGTGTATCCGGGTCGCGAGCGACAAGGGGACTCGTCGAGGATGCCCGACTCTTGCGTTACGATGCCGGGGGCCGAAGCCGCGACGACTGGGCGGGCTTCGTAAGCGTCGGGCCCGTTGAGGCCAACGCGACCGGAGCGCAGGTCGTCGACGGATCGCAGGTCGAGGTTTCCGTCCCCCGAGCTGCCCTATTGGACTTCGATGAACAGCGGTTGCGCGTTCGGTTCGCACTCGACGACAACGCCGGCGAAACGAGCCACACGCTCGTCCCCATTGGGACGCAGGCCGGTGCCCTCCTCGTCGAACAGTCCCCAGTGACGACGACCCTGTCCGGAGGCCCTCAACCCTTCCTCACCCTGACCTTCACCTCGCTCGGAAGTCATCCGCTCGCGGTCGAAGGAGTCCAGCTCGTCACGCGCGGCGGGGCCGTTATCAATTCCGATTTCCTTGCAAGATTCGACGTATCCCTCTTGCCGGTACCTCGTACCATCACGGTGGACGCGAGCGGACTGCCCATCGGGACGTTGGTCACGGCGGTCGTTACCGACGTACGGGTCACGACGGCTAGTGGGTCGGTCCCCTTCGCGATCGTAGGGCGCGAAGCTCGGGCTTATGTCTCTGCACCGCCCGCGGGCAAGGTCATCGACGGCCTGTTCGCGGACTGGCCCGCGCCCATGCCGGACACCGACCCAGCGCAGGTCTGGCGGCGGTCTTTGAACATTCTCGGCCAGGATGGGAACGTGACCGGGAATCGGATTTCCCTCTATGCGAGATTCGGCGGCGACGTTCTCGAGGGCGGACTGACGCCCGTCAAGCCCGCCAGGCCACCGCCATCGGGACCGGGCGGAGGCCCCACCGCGGCGCCCGCCGTCCCGCCCCCACCGGTCGTCGGGCAGGACTACATCAGGTTTTTCGTGGACACGGACGCCAGGACGCCCGGGGGTTTCGACGTTGGCGGGATTTCCGCAGACCATTTCTTCCAGATTAGGGGGCGAGGAGGACGTGTGCTGGACGCGAGCGTCTACAGCCTTGGCGGATCGGATTGGGTCCGCCAGGGATCGTTGGACTGGGGTCTCGGCGGGGACGAAATCGAGGTTGGCGCGACCTTGCCGGGAGTGCCTTTCAACGGAACGCAGTTCGTGGCGGTTTCGGCAGATT
>Ga0209431_10003869_pt1 | contig 11808 bp, 12 predicted proteins | sample RifCSP13_3_FD_184021 | JGI IMG/M metagenome (GOLD analysis project Ga0209431, IMG submission 184021) | Soil microbial communities from Rifle, Colorado - Rifle CSP2_sed 13_3 (SPAdes) (version 2) | ecosystem: Environmental > Terrestrial > Deep subsurface > Rock core/Sediment | place: Rifle...
TGACCTTCTCCAAAATCATACTTTCCATTATCAAATTCTAGATGATATAAATCACCCATCGAACACCCAGTAAACAATGCAATTATGTTTTTTTGACCTTCCTTTTTAAGCGATGTGAAGTAACCGAATAGATAACCAGTCAATTTTTTTTCTGTTTCTACCTTATACCAGTGATCAATAAACCCATTTACTGTATCACTTTTTCCTTGAGATATTACCTTTACTCTTGAAAGTTGAATAAGTTTTGAAAGTACTTTCCCTTTTGTGTTTTCTGTAGCTCGAAGATTTACATTCTCTTGAATAATAATATTTTTTTGTGCTACGATACTCATGGTTCCGATATAAAACAGGCCAATTATAATCATTCTTGTTTTCATTTTTGCTTTCCTAACCTGATTAAATCTTAAAAATACGACTAGATATCTATGTTCATTTTGTTTTTGTATTACGTACAATATCATCAATTAAAAATTATAACATATTACCTTGCTTCCAAATTCGTTCACTTCCAATTCTATCCTTTTTTGGTTCCCATTTATCACCTTTTTTGATAAAAACATAAGTATCTATAAACTTCACTGCACCAAATTGTTTTCCACGCATACCATCATCGAAATGACGAGGTCCATAAAAAGCATGGGTTTCTATTTCAACCTCAATGTAAAATACGCCATTTTCATTTTCATCAAGCCACTGATTTTTTATTTTCACTGATACATTCTTATGTGTCACAGTACCCAATCCAAAAACGTTAATTGATGCGGGATATTTCCTGTTAATGAAATCTTTAATCATTTCATTAGCAGGTCTATCATAATTAAGTTCAATTTGTCTAATTCCCTCTTTAGTATCACTCGTTGAAATTATTAGTACTTGAGTTTCGTGTCCTTCCTTAGAAAACTTAAGTGTTTGGGTTCCTTCTGGAAAATCAGTAAAATAATACTGACCTATTGAATCGGAAAGCGTTATTAAATTTGTCCCTTCAACAGTAATCATGACACCTTTGATTGGTTTTTTTGCACTTCCCTCAACAACAGTTCCTTTTAATTCATTTTTTGAGCAACCACCAAAAAGTGAAAAACTTAAGACAGATATGCATAGAATTATTGATTTCATTTTTAGCTCCTTAAAATTTTTATTATATAGAGTCTTAGCAGTTCCATTGTTTGAATGTGAAAATTATTTTATAGCGATTTGTCATCATTTTATCGCATAGAAGAAAATATATAATATTAATTACCCATTTTTATAAACATTAAACTAATGTTTAAGATAAAATTGGTCATAAAAATTTTTATTGTCAACAATATTTTGATGAATTCGTGAAGAAAAATAGCTTTTCTAAGAGGCACTCAACAAAAATTTGTGGAATATACTAGGTGAATTTATAAAGAATTTAAAGTAATACGTTTTGAGGAGCGAGTTTCCTTACTTTAACCGGATTATTTCATTGAACTTAAATGAGAACATGTAAAAATCTGATTTGATTTGAAAACCAAAACCAATATTTTTATCACCGACTAATAATAAACTAAAATGAATTACACAGATCTCGCAGAAGAAGCAATAAAAGCAAAATCAAAAGCACATCCTCCATACTCAAACTTTCATGTTGGGGCGGCACTTCTTACTCTAGATGATAAAGTTTACCTTGGCGCTAATATCGAAAACAGTTCGTACAGCTTAACAATTTGTGCCGAACGAACCGCAATCTTTTCTGCATACCTGAAAGGTGAAAGAAAATTCAAAGCAATGGCAATAGCCAGCGACGCTCCCGATTTCTGTCCACCTTGCGGTGCATGCAGACAAGTAATCAGCGATCTTTGCGGCAACATTGACGTGATAATGGTAAATCATAAAAAGGAAACTAAAGTTCTTAAACTTTCCGATCTGCTTCCATTTGCCTTCGGAGATGAAAACTTAAAATGATTATCACACTCTCACTTATTCTCAAACAAAATCAAAATTTAATATGATCGAGTTCACACCTCATTCAATGCCAAAGGAAACAGGATGGATTGAAGTAATTGCCGGCTGTATGTTCAGCGGAAAAACTGAAGAGCTAATCCGCCGGCTTAGACGCGCACAAATAGCTAAACAAAATGTGAAAATATTTAAACCGAAAATTGATATCCGCTACTCACACACATCAATTGTTTCACACAGCGAACAATCGCTTCCTTCTTTGCTTGTCACAGATGCAGAAGAAATTCTATCGCTTTCTGTTGATGCACAAGTTGTTGGAATTGATGAGGCACAATTCTTTTCTCAAGAACTTGTCTCTGTTTGCAATCAGCTTGCCGATAGAGGAAAACGAGTAATTGTGGCAGGATTAGATCAGGATTATAAAGGCATTCCATTTGAACCAATGCCTCAGCTTCTTGCTATAGCCGAATATATCACAAAAACTCTGGCAATTTGTGTTGCTTGCGGCAATCCTGCAGATAAAACCCAGCGGAAGACTGCTTCCGGTGAGCGCGTTATTGTTGGTGCGGCAGATATTTATGAAGCTCGCTGCCGAAAATGTCACTACATTCCAAATGAAAATGAAAGGTGATACATGGATTTTATATTCTCGTTACTCAGAGGAGCTTTAGGTTTATTAATCTTACTGGGAATTGCATTTCTCTTCTCCAATAATAAGCGAAAAGTAAATTGGAGATTAGTAGTAACAGGTGTTACAATGCAAGTTATCTTTGCTATTTTTATTATTCACAGTGAAAGTTTACGTGGATGGTTTTTTCCTCTCGGCTGGCCAAAAGATGTTATCAACTGGCTGGGTGCCGCTGTAGTCAGCTTACTTGGTTTTACAATGCAAGGAGCCGAATTTGTGTTTGGAAAACTTGCAATAAATAACGGACCAGACAGTCTTGGATTTTTCTTCGCCTTCCAGGTTCTTCCCACAATTATTTTTGTTTCATGCCTAACTTCTGTCCTTTACTATTTGGGAATACTTCAGCTTATCGTCAAAGGAATGGCTTGGGTAATGGCAAAACTTCTTGGCACAAGCGGAGCTGAATCTCTTTCCAACACAGCAAATATTTTCGTTGGACAAACTGAGGCACCATTACTAATTCGTCCTTACATAAAAACGATGACAAACTCCGAAATCTTAACGATAATGGTTGGAGGAATGGCAACAATTGCCGGTGGCGTAATGGCAAGTTACATTCAAATGCTTGGACAATCATTTGCTGATGCAAAAGGAATTGGATTATCGGAAGCACAAATAACATTTGCAATTCAACTTTTAGCTGCAAGTGTGATGGCTGCACCGGCATCAATTGTAATTTCGAAAATTTTATTTCCTGAAGTTGGCGAACCTGTAACTAAAGGTACGGTAAAATTAAAAGTGGAAAAAAATGCCTCAAACATAATTGAGGCTGCCGCAACTGGAGCTTCAGATGGATTACAGCTTGCATTAAATGTTGGAGGAATGCTGCTCGCCTTCATTGCTTTAATTGCTCTAATAAATTACCTTCTAACAGGTTTAGGCGATTTATTAAATCTAAACGCTTATCTTCAAGCAACATTCGGGCAGCCGCTTTCGATGCAGTTGTTGTTTGGTTTAGTTCTAAAATATCTTGCTTATGGTATCGGCGTTCCATGGAATGATTCATTACACTTCGGGAGTCTAATCGGAACAAAAGTAGTGCTTAATGAATTTGTTGCCTATTTAGATTTAGCTACTTTAGTTAAAAACGGAGCAATGAGCGAAAAAGGAATTATGATGGCAACTTATGCATTGTGCGGGTTTGCAAATTTTTCTTCCATTGCTATTCAGATTGGTGGAATAAGTCCTATGGCACCTGAGAGAAAGAAGGATATTTCTGCATTGGGATTAAAAGCTGTACTTGGCGGCACACTTGCCACATTGATGACCGCAACGCTCGCCGGATTGTTGGTTTAATTCTTACACGAAGATGATAGATCTAAATTTTAAGTATAAGAATTTGGTTGATGGAATTAAATCAGCAGCCCCGTTCACTCCTGAACTTGCAATAATTTTAGGCAGCGGATTAGGAAACTTTGCCGAGAGAGTCAAAATTGAAAAAACAATCTCAACGTCAAACTTACCCGATTATCCAAAGTCAACTATTCAAGGACATGAAGGAAAAATTCACTTCGCGGAATTTGCTGGAAAAAAATTACTGCTTTTTCAAGGAAGAATTCATCTGTACGAAGGTTACTCGATTTACCAATGCATTCTGCCGATTTTCATTTCCTATAAACTAAGTTGCCCGAAAATCATCTTAACCAATGCTGCCGGTGGAATTAATCGTTCATTCAAACCAGGTGATTTGATGCTAACTATCTCATTTAACGGAATTGCTCTTAAAAAAGAATTGACATCCTTAATAGGAATTGCTTCAGAAAATGGGATGAAGAACTTTCGTTCACTGCCATCACCTTATCTAAATAAAAAAATAAGGGAAGCCGCTAACGAAGAAAAGATAGAACTTAAAGAGGGAGTTTACTGGTACACAAAAGGGCCAAGCTACGAAACACCGGCAGAGATAAGGTACATCTCCAAATTTGGCGGAGATGCCGTTGGGATGTCTACGGTCCATGAAGCAGTGTATGCCGCATATTTGGGAATAGAGACTGCTTCAATTTCTTGTATAACAAATTATGCAGCAGGTTTGACCGATAAAAAACTGTCGCATGCTGAAGTTACTGAAACAGCCAATCTCGTTCAGCATAAATTTGAGAGTCTAATAAAGAAAATCATAGAAATTCTTAAATTATGATTTACTAACCCAATTCCTCACAAACGATTCAAACAACATGAAGGAACTGCATTGGCTATCTAAACTTAATTTCAAAAAATTATGATTATTAAAAAGGAATAGATTTTAAAAATTTTATTTTTAGCTGATTTAATTGACTTTCAGGCACTATACTGATAATTTTGTTGACCTTATTTTTGAAAAATCAATCTAACAAGATATAAACTATGAAAGAATTCAGATTTAAAATCATCGTCATTCTCGCAGCACTTGCATTAAGCGTTTATCTCCTTTGGCCTACTTATAAGGATTACAGCAACAATAAAAGCATAACCGAAATCGTTAGCAAAAAGCAAGAAGAGATTAAAAGAACTTATCCTGAAATCACAAAACAAGATCTTCAGAAAAAACTTGTTGCTATTGAAGACAGTATTCGAGTTTCCGATCCGTCAATTGCCGATGCAAGACAAAAAAGAATTAAGCTCGGTTTGGACTTACAGGGCGGAATGCGTGTTGTCTTAGAAGTTAACACTGCAAAATTGCTTGAAAAATTGGCTAAAAATCCTGATGATGTTTTCAAAAAAGTTTTAACTGAAGCTGAAAAAGAGGCTGCTTTATCTAATGAATCCGTTGTAGATATAGTAGGTAGGAAATTTGAGCAACGCCAAATTAGATTAAGCAGGTACTTCGGAACGATTCGAGAAGATGATGATGAAATTCTTAACAGGTTAATAGAAGATTCAGAAGATGCTGTTGCTCGTGCAATAGAAATTATTAGAAATCGTGTTGATCAATATGGAGTTTCGGAACCATCCATACAGAGACAAGGCAGCAGAAGAATAATCGTAGAACTTCCAGGTGTGGCTAAAGAGGAAGAAGCTAAAAATCTTTTACAAGGAACTGCGCTTCTTGAGTTCAGAATTCTAAAAGATCCAGAATTTGCAATCTCTCTAATGCAAAAAATTGATAATGTGCTCGCCGGAAAAAATCTTGAGGACACTACTAAAACTGATACCACAACAACTGCAAAAACTGAAACGAAGGACACATCTTTAATTACCGCTGATACGAGTGAGCAAAAGCAATTATCTGAAGAAGAATTCAAAAAAGAGCATCCTTTCTTTGCAATTGCAATGATGGATCCGCAAGGTCAATCTGCAGATGCATATGTTCGGGAAGGTCAAAAAAGTTTATTAACACAGTATCTTAATCGTGATGATGTTCAAAAAGTAATGCCAAATAATGTTGAATTTATCTATTCAGCTAAACCGGTTGGTGTTGATAAGGGTGAAAATATTTATATGATGTATTTAGTAAATAAAAATCCCGAATTAACCGGCGGTGTAATTACAGATGCACAAGCAAATATAGATCCAAGCACTTCCTCACCTATTGTTAGCATGGAAATGAACAGCGAAGGAGCAACTGATTGGGCGAGAATAACCGGTGCAAATGTAGGTAAAAGAATTGCAATTATGTTGGATGGAGTTGCTTTTTCTGCTCCTGTTGTCCGTGGCAAAATTCCCGGAGGCAGATCTCAGATTGAAGGAATGGCAAACATGGAAGAAGCCAAACTTTTAGAAATAGTTCTGAAAGCCGGTGCTCTTCCTGCACCTGTTGATATTATTGAAGAAAGAACAGTTGGTCCCTCACTGGGGCAAGACTCGGTTAATTCCGGTTTCACGGCTTCCATCATTGGTTATATTGTAGTGGGATTTTTCATGATCTTCTACTATCGAAAAAGCGGATCAATTGCCGCTGTGGGATTAGTCCTCTCAATCTTATTCATTCTTGCAATCCTAGCTGGATTTGGTGCCACACTAACTCTGCCTGGTATAGCTGGAATTATCTTAACGATGGGTATGGCTGTTGACGCAAACGTTCTAATATTCGAAAGAATTAGAGAAGAAATGGAAACAGGTAAAACTATCAAAGCTTCCATTGATGGAGGATATTCTAAATCTTTCTCCGCAATATTTGACTCGAACATTACAACATTTTTCACAGGGCTTATATTATATCAATTTGGTACCGGTCCGGTGCAGGGATTTGCATTAACTTTAATGATAGGAATTGTAACAAGCTTGTTCAGTGCTTTATTCATATCACGGTTCATCTTCAACTTTCTAGTTTCAAAAGGTTCAAAAATCAGTATTGGTTAAGCCAAAGGCTTACAAGTAAAAAAAGGTTTTTAAGGAGTAAATTAAACAGATGCGCATTTTCGAAAATATTCAGATTGATTGGATAGGGAGAAGGAAATTTTTCTACATGGTTTCCACTGCCCTTTTCCTTCTAGGATTAATAAATATAGTCATTCGCGGTTTAGAATTTGGGATTGACTTTAAAGGAGGATCCGAAATTGTTTTACAGTTTAGTAAGCCAATTGAAATCGGAAGCATAAGAAGCGAAGTTGAAAAGCTTGAACTCGGAAATGTTGAGCTAAAAACTTACGGAGGTGAAAATACAGTTCTCATAAGAACAGAATTACAATCTATACCGGCAGCCCTTTATCCGAGGGTAATCCAAAGCATACAGAATGAGATTGACAAGGCAATCCCTGGAGTAGAACGAAGAATAACTGATTCAACCCAAAACTCGATCACGCTCACACTACCTAATCCAGACACAACGAATATTTTAGTTGATAAGCTTTTCGAAGCAGGATTTCAAACTGGAAAAGTTTCTGAGGAACCCACGAACAACCAGATGCTTGTTAGTGTTGGTATATCAGACTGGATAAAAGAAAATCTTAAAGAAAGATTCAAGGATAATTCTTTCCAGGTTTTAAAAGAAGATCAAGTCGGTCCCAAAGTCGGTTCAGAATTAAAACGCGATGCCGTTTTGGCTGTTTTATTATCGCTTGTTGTTATTTTGATTTACCTTGCATTCAGGTTCAAATTCATCTTTGCTCTCGGAGCTGTGTTTGCCTTATTTCATGATGTTTTAATCACACTTGGCTTGTACTCAATTTTATATGGAGTTATTCCCGGATTAAATCTTGAAATTGATCTTGCAATAGTTGCCGCTTTTCTAACTCTTGTAGGTTACTCGATTAATGATACGGTTATTGTGTTTGACAGAGTGAGAGAGAATTTAAAAATTCATAAAACAATGCCGCTTTTTGATTTACTGAATATGAGCATTAATAGAACAATGAGTCGAACTATCTTAACCGGCGGTACAACATTATTGGCGGTGTTAGTAATATTTATTTTCGGCGGTGAAGTATTAAGAGCATTCGCGTTCACACTTGCATTCGGTATCATCATCGGAACATATTCTTCAATCTTCGTTGCGAGTGCCTTAGTTCTAGAATATGCTGAAAGAACCAAGAAGAAGGTTGAATTTTAATTCGAAATTTTTTCAAACATTTTCTTGTCATGCCGGACTTAATCCGGCATTTATTTTTTAAATGCAGACATATTTACTAAGGCACTGCTGCTAATGCGAAGCTTGCAGATTTTTCCGAAGTAATTTTATATTTTGAGAGAATTGAGGGAAGGAATAAAGAATCACCTTTCCAAAATTGCTGCGAAACAAACCTACCCTTATCTTCATAAACCAATTTAATTTTGCCATCAAGTATCAACAATATTCTCGGACCCGACTGATCATTAAATTCTAATTCTGATTTACCGGGATTATATAACTGAATTACAAATTCCTTGGCTGCAGTTTTATAGCTCACATGGTTTTTCTGCTTTTGCCCTTTAAGAATATTAGGACTGCCTAATTCAAATTTCAAAACTTTCAGAAGTGTGTTTGAATCTTTGAATTTTGGTGTTAATCCGGCACGAATAACATTATCTGAATTAGACATACACTCGAGAATATTTCCTTTCAGATAAGCATGAGGAATTCCAGGTTTGGTAAATATTGCTTCTCCCCTTTTCAAATGAACAAAATTAAGAAAGAAAAGAATAAGTAAGCCAACATCGACGCTGTATTTTTTATGTAGTGTTACAAAATATTTTTCAATTTCTGTTTGTTTTTTCTTCTTGCTTATCCTTTGATACAACTTTTCTAAAACATTTTCTAATTCTTCTTTATCCGAAACAGAATTTTCGATAAGTCGAGCAAAAACTCTTTTGACTATTATTTTCTCGTCATGCTGTCCGCCTTTGGCGGATTGTTTCAGCATCTTAAGGTGGGATTCTGAAATAAATTCAGAATGACGTTCCCCAGATATTCTCAAATATTCTTTTCCAATGAAATGATGGATCTGAGGATATTTTTTCAGAGTTTGCATTATCTGGTTGAATGGCATGAAACCAACTAATGCCGTTAATGAATCAAGCGCAACAGCAATTTCCAGCTTATGGTTGGAATCAGAATAGTTGTTTGGATCTTTTTTATGCAACCAAACTGCTTGTCTTTTGCTGGGATGAGCTTGAATGGAAAGTGCTTCATTTGCTGATAATACTTTGAAAAGAAATGGAAGCGAATTTAAATACACCTTCGCGGTTTTTTTTCCTAACATTTCTATCGGATAATTCCGAATTGCCTCAGCCAGATCAATTGTCTTATCATCTATCCTAATTTTGGAAGAAGCTTTTGGATGAGCACCCATCCAAAGCTCAGCATATGGTTTATCTTTTTCAGCTTTAATGTTCAGAAGTTTTGGAATGAAAGCATTCTTCCCTCTCGTTCCCCACTCATAGTGCCGTACAGCATTCAATAATTTGTATGGTTGTGATTTAAGCATATTAAACCCATTTCCAAGTTTTGGTATCCCAGTTACTTTTAGTTTTATTTTCAAAAATTGGTTCGATGAATGAGGCAATTCGATCTACAACTGAAGCAAAATTTTCCTCAGCGGTTAGTTTATTCAGATTGAGAAAGGATGACCATTGAACTTGCTTCTGAGAATTTTGCTTGAACGAAATATCATAAATTAGGTAACGATCTTCAATACTCGTACCCCTATTATTGAAAGTTGCCAGGATAGCATTCTTCAGAGAATTTATTCTAAAACTTGTCCGTTCCGCAATAAAGAGAAGATCATAAAAATCTTTCATTCTGCTGGTAGTAAAATTTAGATTCACCATTGCCTCAAACTTTTCTGCTACAGCAGATTCCAAAGAATAAACCATAATTCGGGGAGCGGGAAAATCAAGTAGGATTGGAAAATCAATTTCGTGAGGTCCTTCAATAATTTTGTCACCAAAACCAATATCTACTGAGAGATAACCTTGGATCGTATCCATTTTATATGGCAGATGAACTCTCAAACCAAAATTATTTTCTTTTTCTTGAATTTTTTCAACAGAAATCTTATCAACAATAAACTCAACACCATCGTTAAAATCAATTGACACAATTTCTTTTATCACTTCTTTGCATTCGTTCATTTCATTAAAAGCTGCTTTGCTAAGCAAATCAATATCCTTTGTGGGACGAAACTTTGAAATATCACTCATCATCAGAAGCAATGCCCCTTTAAGAATAAGTCTCGGTTGATAACTAGAAATAGAAAGACGATAAAGAAAACGTTCTTGAAAATAGAGTCGCAGAATTGCATTGTAATCCCTCTTACTTTCATTGGCTATATTTATCAATCTTGCTCTTACAGAAGCAGCGATATTTTTAATCTCTTTTTTCATTAAGCAGCGAGTCCCTTAAGGATAGGCATTATAACCGTCTTCACCTGGCAAATTTCCGCATACTTCATAAGCGTTGCGATACTTCTTTTTTTCAGTTTAAGATAATTTTTGAGTGATTGCATTGCAAGGTCTTCTCCAAGTTTATTGCGGTATCTGAACATATCACATACTGTTTTCTCTCTATTATATATTCTTAGCTCGCCGTATTTAGTCTCAATAATTTCTATTCCCGGATTGTAAAATCTATCTCGAAAGAAAAATGTTTTAACCGGAGGATAGCTAATACTTTTCTTTTTCTGCGAATGAGGAATAGCGTAATAAATCTCTGAGGGGTTAAAATCAGTCATCTCATAATAATCAAGAGCAGAAAGAAGACAAATGACCGATTGGGGTTCTGCACGACAGACTGTAATAAGACTCACATTCACATCCTTGAAGTATCCGTAATCCGAAAGACGGTAAAAGCCAGGCTTTATTTTTTCGATAGTTCGTTCCTTAACGAGCAGCGTAATTTCACGAGTATGGAAATTAGCTTCCTTAAGTTCCTTCATTGAAGCAAACCCGCCATTATTTACAATATATTGTTCTATATCTTCCATTTTATCATTGGTTCTATTTAACTGCCAATAATATACATTGGCAGAAGTTTAGAACCAAATGATTTGGAATAGTAGGGTTTCAATTCCAATTGAAACAAGTTGGTTGGACATTGAATCGTATTCAAGGTAAATATAATGAATTTACCTTGAAATTGACTCATGGTTCTTTTTTACTGCCAATAGAAGAGATTGGCGGTGATTTAGAACCGACAAGTCAAAGCGGAGTGAATGAAATTCCTATCGATTGGATATGCTCAATATTGGAAATAAAATAAGTTTAGTATTTTGATAACCTCTTTTCTAACTTCTCATAATCTCCTAAATATGCTCGCATGAGACTTTTCCAGAGCTTGCCATGATTGGGAACGTGGAAGTGTAGCAGCTCATGGACTATGACGTAATCACCTAGTTTTTTAGGCATATTTATAAGCTCTGAGTTAAAGTTTAGATTGCCAGCAGTTGAGCAGGATGCCCATTTACGGCTCATAGGACGCACAGAGATGCTCTTTAAAGGGATATCTATCTCCTTGGCATACTTGACTACCCTTTTCTTAAACTGGGCTTTATCTGATTTACCCGCCACGGCTATACCTTTTGTGTGGGCGGGCAATATATTTTTAGGTCTTTTGCTTCTGCTCATTGGCTTTAATAAACAGGTTAAATAAGTGATCGATCAAGGCATTTGCTTTGTCTATATCCTCTATTTCGTCTAAAAGAATTCCATATAATTTTAGTCTTAAATCTCTAGCTGAAGCTTCACTTTTATTCCAATTAGGATATTCGTTAAAAGCTGCTTTAAATTTCTTCGCTATTTCATCTGAATTTTTTATGCCAGATTCAGATAACTTTTCAGAAAGAAAATATTCTAAATCATCT